>Ga0075418_10000907_pt1 | contig 32388 bp, 22 predicted proteins | sample SoiMetdeltSBSDD2_FD_81776 | JGI IMG/M metagenome (GOLD analysis project Ga0075418, IMG submission 81776) | Bulk soil microbial communities from a Populus tree surrounding site in Tennessee, USA - Soil MetaG P. deltoides SBSDD2 | ecosystem: Environmental > Terrestrial > Soil > Tree plantation... | reverse complement strand
GCTCGACACGCTCGTCGCGAAGGCGTCAGCCCAGCGCGTCTTCGTGATGCGGCTGCTCGCCGGCTTCGCCGGGATGGCGGTGCTGCTCGCCGCCATCGGCCTCTACGGCGTCGTGTCCTACGGCGTGTCGCAGCGCACCCGGGAAGTCGGCGTCCGCGTCGCGCTGGGCGCGCAGCCGGGCGACATCCTGCGGCTCGTGATGTCGCGCGGGTTCTCGATGATCGGCGCCGGAATCGGCGTCGGGCTTGTCGCGGCACTGATCACCACCCGATTCCTCGACACGTTGGTGTTCGGCGTCAGCCCCCTCGACGGCCCGACGTTTGGCGCGGCGGCGGCACTTCTTCTGGTCGTGGCCCTGGCGGCGCACTGGGTTCCGCTCAGGCGGGCACTGCGCATCGATCCGGCGATTGCGCTGCGGCAGGAATGAGATGCGGGAAGCGCTCTCGCGCCTCGTGGGGTTCCTTCGCGGCCGGCGCCTCGACCGCGACATGGACGACGAGATGCGCTTTCACCTCGAGATGGCGACCGACGAGTACCTGCGTCGCGGCCTGAACCGCGACGACGCGCGGGCCTCGGCGCTGAGAAATTTCGGAGGAGTCACGCAGATGAAGGAAGCGTATCGGGATCAGCGTGGACTGCCGTGGATCGAGATGCTCCTCCAGGACGTGCGATACGGCGGCCGGATGCTGCTGCGGGCGCCTGGATTCACCGGCGCGGCCCTGCTGACGCTGGCGCTGGGAATCGGCGCCAACACGGCGATCTTCAGCGTGGTCAACGCCGTGCTGCTGCGACCGTTACCGTACCCGCACCCGGATCGTCTCGTGCAGCTCGTGCGACAGCGCAGCGTGGACGCTGCGGGCCAGACCGGGCGGCGTTACCTGTTTTTTCGGGATCACTTGAAGAACGTCGAGGCGCTGACGGCGTATCGCGGCGCCGGATCCTTGAACATGGCACGCGGCGATGCGGCCCGATTCGTCTCGGTCCGCGCAGTCTCGAAGGAGTACTTCACGGTGTTTGGCGCCGCGCCGGCGCTGGGCCAGCCGTTCACTGACGAACACGACGTGGCCGGCGGCCCCGACGTCGTCATCCTGAGCCATGTGCTCTGGCAGAGCGCGTTCCAGGGCCGCCCCGATGCCATTGGCGCCACGGTTCACGTCGCAGAGAAGCCGTACACCGTGATCGGGGTTCTGCCGGAGCGGTTCGAAACAGGTTCGGCGCCAGACATGTTGATCCCGTTGCGCCCAGGTGTCACCGGACCCGGCGGTGGATTCAACTACACCGTCGTCGGGCGATTGCGCGAGGGCGTCTCTCCGGACGAGGCGTCGGCCGAGGTTGCGGCTCTGTGGAGCGCCTTCCGCGCCGAGTTCCCGAACGCGTCAGGAGACAGGGAGCGGCCATCCGGCTTCGTGTCGCTCCAGGAAAGTATCGCCAGCACTGTCAAGCCGTCGCTCTTGATGATGTTCGGCGCGGTAGGGTTGCTGCTGCTGATTGCGTGTGCGAACACCGCGAACCTGCTGCTGGCGCGGGCGTCGAGCCGCGGCCGGGAGATGGCGGTCCGCGCCGCGCTTGGCGCCGCCCGCGGACGAATCGTCCGCCAGGTGCTGACCGAGAGCACGTTGCTCGCGCTCGTCGGCGCCATGCTCGGCGTGGCGCTGGCCTACTGGACGGTGCCCGCGCTCCTGGCGCTGACCCCGCCGGCCTATCGTGTGACGGCTGACGTCAGGATCGATGGCTTCGTGCTGCTGACGACGCTCCTGCTGGCGGCGGCGACGGGGATGCTCTTCGGCATAGCGCCGGCGCTCGGGTCATCGCGCCATGACGTCAGCGAGGCGTTCAAGGAAGACGGCACGCGGACCGCGGGCTCCCGCCGTTCCGGCTGGCTGCGGCGCCTGCTCGTTGCGGGCGAGGTCGCGCTGTGCATGCTGCTGCTCGTGGGCGCGGGTCTGCTCGGCCGGACGTTTCTCAGGCTGAGAGCCGTCGATCCCGGCTTCGATATCCACGGCGTGCTGACGGCGCGCATGTCGATGCAAGGGGAGCGGTACACGATGCCCGAGGCGGTGACCCGGTTCTACGAGGAGGGCCTTGCCCGCATCCGTCGTTTACCCGGCGTCCACAGCGCCGCCGTCGTCAATGGCGTGCCGCTCGAGCGCGCGCTCAATCTGAACGTCACGGTGCTGGACGGACCGGAAAAGGTCGAGAACGCCCTGATCGATTGGCGGTATGCCACAAGCGATTACTTCGAGACGATGGGCATTCCCATCGTCGCCGGCCGAGCCTTCGACGATACCGATCGCGGCGGATCGGTCCCGGTGGCGGTCGTCAGTGAGGAGTTCGCCCGCCGGTTCTTTCAGGCAGGATCCCCGCTCGGCCGTCACATCAGGGTCTTCAAGGACGACGGCGCGATCGAGATCGTCGGTGTGGCCAGGAATCTCAAGGAGGGCGGTCTCCGCTCCCGCCCGATACCGGTCATGTACGTCCCGGTCGCGCAGACGCATGCCGCCGCCATTCGAACAACCCACACTTATTTCCACGTCAGCTGGGTCGTGCGCGCGGATCACCCCGGCGCTGCACTTCGGCGGCAGATCGAGGAGGAGATTCGCGCGATCGATCCGCGGCAGCCGTTCTCGGCGTTCCGGACGATGGAGGAGACGAAGATGCAGTCGATGGCGGTCGAGCGCTTCCAGATGACACTGCTCGGCACCTTCGCGGTAATCGGCCTCCTGCTGGCCACGGCGGGAATCTATGGTTTGGTCGCGTACTCCGTGAACCAGCGCGCGCGCGAGTTCGGGATTCGCATGGCGCTCGGCGCGTCGACCAGCAGCATCCTTCGGTCGGTGCTCGGACAGGGGATCGTACTGGCGGTCGTGGGAGTCGTGATTGGCGCAGTCGCCGCCGTGTTTGCGACGCGCGTGTTGCAGGCGTTCGTCTGGGAAGTGAGCACCCTCGATCCCGCGACCTACATTGTCGTTGCGGCGGTGCTGATCGCAGTGGCGGTCATCGCGAGCCTCGTGCCCGCGTTGCGGGCAGTGCGGCTCAATCCGGTCAGTGCGCTGAGGGAGTAAACAAGTCGTCTACCCGTCTCTGACTCACCGTCTTCTCTGATTCACGCCATCGCGCCAACCAGTTGGTTGATCCGATTACGGATCGCCTGAGTGAAACGCTCGGCTTCTTCAGGCGTCGCGCCGCTGGCATCGAGCGCGGCGCGCAGCTGCGCGTCCGTGAGGCGGGCGAGATAGCGGCACAGCCATCGCACATCCTCGATCGAGATTCCGGCGGCGACGTCGGCGGTGCGCTGGCCGACGTACCCGAACCGCACCATCTCTCCTTCCGTTCCGATCACGAATTCCGCATTCTGTGCCTCGAAGCCTTCGGGATCCCACCGGCCGCGGGTGACGACCGTGCTGCCCCAGCGGCCCATCGAGCCGCCCCAGTCGGTGATCAGATAGCGAGCTTCACGCCGCCAGCGACCCACGCGATGTTCGAAGATGGCAGTGTTCGATCCACGCGCGACGTCGCGGCGATCCTTGGTGTCCCAGTCGGCGAGGAGCATCACCAGCACTTTCAGCCCGTTCAGCTGGGCCGTGCCGACGAACGGGTTGTCGTTCCATGCCCAGCTGTGCTCCTCGAAGAGTTTTCGCACCTCGGGATCGTCCAGCTCGAACCGCGCGTCGCGGAAAGTGCAATCGCGGCCGATGCAGGTGCTGGCGCGTTGAAGGCCATGCACGCCGGCGATGGCGCCGGTCTCGACGAAATAGGTCGTCTCGGCGTGATAACCGCATGCCCACACAAGGCGCACGGCGAAATTCTCTGCCCGGACTTCGTTCCCCCACTTCACGCGCCATCGCCGTCGCCGCGCGTCGGTGACCGAGACGCAGGGCTGCGACCCGGTCATGTGCTCTTCGACGAAGGTAAATGGTGGCGCGGGCGCGCCGTCGCCGCCGCCGGGACCGTTGCGCAGATCGAGGGCCGCCACGTTACCCGGGTCCCTCCAGATAGTGTGATGCGTGGCCAGGAGCGGCCGTGGGCCGGCACGACGGATCCGGTAGGCGCCCTGGACGAGCCAGCCGACGCGCAGTCCGACCACGACCACGACGGCGATGACCACGCCGAGGCCAAACCACAGGATGACGGCACCCGTCATGCGGCGGAGGCCAAACCTTCGGGCCGGGCTGCAGGTCTAAGTACGTTGCAATGCGAATCAGGCGTGGACTTGGAAGCCGCCGGTTGCCGTGCGGCTGCCTCGCGGGAATCTACGAAACCTATCGCGACGAGATCGTCACCATCGTCGATGCGCCCGGTGCGGGATGCGAGCATCCCCGTCACCTGGCGGGCACTGTTCTTCCCACCAGCATGACGGAGAGCGCCCGTCTCGAACCGGAACGTCCCCACGAATAGCGAAACGAGCGGACTCGCTGACCGCGGACGGGATAGAGTGCTTTGCAGCGGCGTCACATCGTTGCCCCGGCCCAGCGGTGGCAAGAGCGGTGCCGCTGCCCGTCATGAAAATCGCAACATGGAACGTCAACGGTATCCGCGCCCGGCAAGCTCAAGTGCAGGACTGGATCGAAGCCGAGCGTCCGGACGTGGTCTGCCTTCAGGAGATCAAGGCATCGCCCGATCAGCTTCCGGTCTGGCTGTGCGAGCTCGAAGGCTACTGGTGCTACTGGCACGGCGGGAGGGGCTACTCCGGTGTCGGGCTCCACGTGAGCAGGACGCGCTCACCGGAACGGCCTAACTTCTCACATCCCGCCTTCGACTACGAGAACCGGATGGTGCAGGTGCGGCTGCCGGCGCTGACGGTGATTTCCGTCTACGTGCCCAACGGCGGCAAGGACTTCGAGGCGAAGATGCGGTTCCTCGGAGAGCTCGAAACGTACACCGCGGCGCTCGAGGCGGCGGGTACGCCGGTCATCATCTGCGGCGATCTCAACATCGCGCGCACCGACATGGACGTGCATCCCAAGGAGCGCAAGCCCCGCATCATCGGGCAGCTTCCGGAGGAACGGGCGCAGCTCGAACGGATCATCGGCCACGGCCTGGTCGACACGGGCCGCGCCGTCGATCCCGCGAATGATCAGCTCTTCACCTGGTGGGCGCCCTGGCGCAACATGCGGCAGCGCAACATCGGCTGGCGCCTCGACTACGTGCTCGCAAGCCAGGCGATCTTCGACACGGTCCGCAGCTGTATCGTGCAAAAGGATCTCGGGACGAGCGATCATGCGCCGGTCGTCGCCGACTTCGCTTTCGAGTAGCTCAGCACATCGGTCAGCGATTTGCTTTCGACCCCCTTGACATTCCAACTACTAAATACTAAATACTTAGTAATGAGATCCGCCCACCCCACCCTGACCCCCCAGGAGCTCGCCATCATGAAGATCGTCTGGCGGCTCGAGCGTGCCACCGTTCGGGACGTCTACGAAGCGCTGCGCGAGCGGCGGGACGTCGCCTACACGACGGTCATGACCATGATGAAGATTCTCGAGGAGAAGAAGTACCTCAAGAAAACACGTATCGATCGGGCCTACGAGTACCGGCCGGCCAAGCCGCGTCACCAGGTCGTGGGCGCGATGGTCAGGGACTTCCTGGATCGCGTGTTCGACGGCGCGGCCGCGCCGCTGCTGGTTCATCTGGCGAAGGACGCGAAGCTGTCGAAGGCCGAGAAGGAAGCGATTCGCCGGATGACCGAGGAGATCGAGGAATGAGCCCGCTGACATTCGGCAATCTCGCCGCCTGGTCCATCCAGGCCGCCCTGATCGTCGGCGCCGGCCTGACGACCCTCTGGCTCGTGCGGCTCGAAGCACCGGCGGTCAGGTATCTCTTTCTCCGCGGGCTGCTCGCCATCTGCCTCACACTGCCGCTCGTGCAGCCGCGGACGACGGTCGAGATGGCGCTCGAACGGGGCACGACTGGCGGCGTCGCCATCGCGGTTACGTCCGGGCAGGCCCGCGGCCCCGCGAATGCGGTCGCGGCGCACGCGCTGCCGTGGCCTTCCGCGATCGCCGCAGTGATCCTCGTCGGGGCACTCGCGCGGCTGGTCTGGATCGCGGCCGGCATCGTCAAGCTTCGGCGCTTACGTCGTGCCGGTGCGGTCGCGGAGGCATCTGCCGATCATGAGGACCTGCAGCGCGTCATCGCCGCGCGCGCGACGATTCGCTACGTCCGTGATCTCGCCCAGCCGGTCACGTTCGGATTCCTCGCACCGGTGATTCTCCTGCCGTCCGCCGTCCGCGATCAGCCGGCGTCGATTCAGCGCGCCGTGCTCGCCCACGAGTTGTGGCACGTGCGCCGCCGCGACTGGCTCTGGACGCTGTGCGAGGAGGGCCTGCGGGCGGCCGTCTGGTTCCACCCGGCGGTGTGGTCGTTGCTGTCACGGATTCAGTCCGCGCGCGAGGAAGTGGTGGACGAGCTCACGGTGCTGACCACCGGCTCGCGCCGCACCTACGTCGACGCGCTGCTCGCGTTTGCCGATTCGTCGCCCTCGATGGCGGCGCCGGCGTTCGCACGCCGAAAACATCTCGTTCGCCGTCTCGTGCTGATCTCGAAGGAGGCTGTCATGTCGGGGAGACGTGTCGTGGCAAGCGGCGCGGCGCTGGGCGCCGTGGTCCTTATTACCAGCTGGTATTCGGTGCAGGCCTTTCCGATGCGCGGGGCGCAGCAACTCCCCTCGGACGCCGCGGCGGCGGTCCCGGGACCGCTGGAGCGTCAGGCGAAGCCGATCACTCCTGAGAATCCGATACCCCGCCGGACCTACAACGTGCCCGCGGCGGAGCCGGCAGGGTTCGAGGACGCCGGGGCGGGTGGAACAGTCACCCTGCGGGTCACGCTGGACGACAGCGGCCACGTCGCCGAGGTTCGCGCGGTGCGTGTCATGTACCGGCAGAAGGATTCGCTCACGGTGAACGTCTCCGACCCGAGCCGTGAGAATCTCGAACGGATGGCACAGGGCGCATATCGGGGCTCGTCGAGCGACAAATCGATCTCAATGCAGAAGGCCGCGCAGAACGTCGAGGCCATGATCGGGTCGGCAACGCAGGCCGTCAGGCAGTGGCAGTACGCGCCCCCCGCCGATGGTCCGATTTCGTTCACCGTACCGGTGCACTTCGGCCCGCCGCCTCCACCACCGCCCCCGCCGCCGCCCACCGGTGAGCCAGGGGTTTCGCGTCGGACCGCGCCCCCACCACCTCCGCCGCCCCCGCCCCGCACCAGCTCACGGCCCGGCCCGATGCCCGAGGCGCCGCCACCGCCGCCGCCTCCGCCCCCCGACTGGGCCAGGCAGGACGCAAGCGATCCGCCGCTCAGGGTCGGAGGAACCATTAAGCCGCCCACGAAGTTGAAGAACGTCAACCCGGTCTATCCCCAGGAAGCGCAGGACGCAAAGGTTCAGGGTGTCGTCATCATCGAGGCGCGCATCGAACGCGACGGCACGGTCGGCCGCGCCCGCGTGCTCCGCTCGATCCCGATGCTCGACGACGCAGCGGTCGACGCCGTCCGGCAGTGGGAATTCACACCCACGCTACTGAACGGTGCGCCGATGCCGGTGATGATGACGGTCACGGTCAACTTCACCTTGCAGTAGGAGCAGCGTTGGGAGGTTTATGAGCGCGCCCGCTCCGCCCAGACGCGCGCAAGATTGACGATGACCTCCACCGCCTTCTCCATGTCCTGAACCGACACCCACTCGAGCCGTGAGTGAAAGTTGTGCTCGCCGGCGAACAGGTTCGGTGTCGGCAGGCCCATGAACGAGAGGCGTGACCCGTCGGTGCCGCCGCGGATCGGCTTCTCGATGGGCTCGATTCCGGCGCGGCGTATCGCTTCGCGAGCGTGCTCGACTACTCTCGGATGTTGTTCGAGCACCTCGCGCATGTTCCGGTACGACTCTTCGATCACGATGTCGACCGTCGCGCCGGATGTTTTGGCGACGACTTCGCGCGCGAGCCGTTCAACCAGGGCTTCCTTCTCGGCCAGCGCGGTGGTCACGAAATCCCGGATCAACACCTTCACCCTGGTCCGATCGACCGACGCCTCCAGTTGGTACGGATGGACGAACCCCTCGTACCCCGCCGTCGTCTCCGGTGACATCCCGGCGGCCGGCAGACGATCGATGAAGCGGGACGCCAGGCGGATGGCGTTGATCATCCGTCCCTTCGCATAGCCGGGATGCGTGTTGAATCCGCCGAAGGTCAGGGTCATCGCGTCCGCGGAGAAGCTCTCGTATTCGAGCTCGCCACGCGAGCCGCCGTCGAGCGTGTAGGCGCAGGACGCGCCGAATCGCTTCACGTCGAAGTGGTTTGCGCCGCGGCCAATTTCCTCGTCCGGCGTGAACGCGATCCGGACGCGCCCGTGCGGAATCTCCGGGTGTCGAATCAGGTACTCCGCCGCCGTGACGATCTCCGCCACTCCGGCCTTGTCGTCTGCGCCGAGCAGCGTCAGTCCCGACGCCGTCACGATGTCGTTGCCACGCTGCGCAGCGAGCTCGTGGATCTCGCTCGCGCGCAGGACGACCGACGGATCGTCGGGCAGGACGAGGTCCCGTCCGTCGTACCTGGGATGAACCAGCGGCCGGACGTCGGTTCCCGGCATTTCGGGCGAGGTGTCCACGTGCGCGACGAACCCTATCACCGGAACGTCGTGAGTCACGGTCGCCGGAACGGTAGCCATCACGTAACCGTGTTCGTCGATCGTCACATCCTCCAGGCCAAGCGCGCGAAGCTCCTCGACCAGGATCCGCATCATGACCAGCTGGCCCGGTGTGCTCGGAACGGAAGTCGACCGCTCGTCCGAGCGGGTGTCAATGACGACGTAGCGAAGGAAGCGATCGAGGACAGACATCTGTGCGGGAATGCCTCAAACGGAAGTCAGCGGCGCGAACCGCTGCGATGAACGGTGCCCGCCCCGGGCGAAGTCCAGGGGCGCGCCCCGAGCCAAGTCGAGGGGCGAGCTCCTCGCGCAGGGTCACGAATGCAGTTTCGACGGCGCGCACAGCCGCCTGAAGGCCGCCATCCTGATAGGGATGCCAGCTGGCGAACAGGTGAGCCGCGAGAAAAGATTTGATGGCATGTTCGGAGGGACCGTCGGACGCCGATGAGAGATCACGGGCCCCGCGTGCCCGATCGAAGGCGGCGTGGACGCGCGCTTCGAGCGTTTCTGCCCCTGGCCGCCACCTGCAGACCGCATCTGTGGCGACGGAGATGATCGTCAACGCGTTTTCCGCCGTGTAGCGCCGGTCGTTGAAGACGCCGACTGCTTCTCTCTCCCACGCGCTGTAACCCTCCGCATCGGTCAACATGCCCGGGCCGAGCAGGGGTGGCAGTACCCCCGTCGCGTCCAGGCCCTCAACCCCGCCATTCAGGGAGAGCGACGCCGGCGCGTGCACGATCGTGATGTCGCGATCTTCGAGAAGCAGGGCAGCCGCGGTTGGACAGAAGTGCGACAGGGTAATAAAGACCCCGCGGCGATCGCAAAGGGTAACCCGTGGGAAGTTGCGACAGGCCGTGGGAAGCGTCGCGGGACCCGCCTGGCGGTGTATTGCACAGCGACGCCGATCGGGCTCGTAGAAGACACAGGCATCGCGCACGGTCCGGAGAATGGACACCGGTCCCCCGGGACCTGCTTCAGTTTCGAACGCCCGCCCGGCGGTCCACGCCTGGCCCAGCGCGCCGCTCGTTAGTGCCGCAATTAGAGGAGGTTCCGCCGGAATCGGCCACCCGGCGGTGCAGCAGTCGCCCGAATCCGCACACGTATAGGACGAGTGGATACTGAGGCAATACGTGGACACCGTTATCGATTCTGTAACACCGATTGCAAAACTGCGAGTGGCTGAAGCGCTGCCCGCCGTCACTTCGCGCCAAAAACGAAACACCGACCGCGGGCCCGTCTCTTGCTCAGGTGAACGGGTACCCATCATGTCGGACAGGGAGACCTTCGGACCTCGGCTGCGGAGCGAGCGGGAGCGCCGCGGCATTTCGCTGGAAACGATCGCTACGGTCACCAAGGTCGGGGCCGATCTCTGGGATGGCCTCGAGCGCAACGACTTCTCACGCTGGCCGACGGGTATCTTCGCCCGTGCGTTCGTTCGCGACTACGCCAGGGCCATCGGGCTGGATGCCGACGAGGTCGTGGACGAGTTCTGCCGTCTTTTCGCTATTGGCGACCGCCGCGCCGAACGTCTGATCAAGGCGCAGGGCGCGCTGATCGGCCACCACGTGAGCCTTGACGGCTCGATGACCCCCCGGAGCGGCGAGCGTCGCTCCAGCGCCAGGATTCAACGCGAACAGGCCAGAGCACGACGCATCCGCCTCGCTCCGCGCGCGGTTGCCGCCGGCGTGGACACGACGGTTGCCGTGCTTGTGGCAACCGGGGTTGCTGCCGTGCTGCACACCGGTTTCTGGACCACCGCCGCCGCGGTCGGTCTCGCGTATTACGGCGCGTCGACGATCGCCCTCGGAACCACCCCCGGTACCAAGGCCGTCGATGCCCTCCGCCAGCGCGTCCCGGCGCTCTTTGCCGTTCACGACCGGCGCGCGCACGCATAGGCTGCGGCGCTTCCGCGCCGCTTCGGCATTGCCAACATTGTCCGCCTCCGCGCCGCTCGATCCCAGGCGCTACGGCGAGACCTCGCCGGAGCTGGTCGCTCCGATCGCGCCGACCAGCGTAGGCGGGCCAAGATTGCCAACATTCTTGGGGGGCAATCTCGCTACGCGTGTGACCGGGGAAGCGCTGCGAGCCGTCCGCACGATCGGTGTCTAATCCTCCATACGGCAAACGATGGCCTTGAGCGATTCCCATATGTTGAAGAATGCCCCGAGCCGAACCCAATGTTGGCAATCTTGGCAATGTTGGCATTGGGGGAGCGTGCCCGCGTTATTGCTGCTGCTAACCGTAAGTCCCGCAGCAGCCCAGACGACGCCACCCGCCCTGCGCGTCGTCAGCGCCGCGCCGAACGGCGAGGTTGCCACGCTCGCCGAGGCGAACGAGATTCGCGTCGTGTTCTCCGAGCCAATGGTCACGGCCGGCCGCATTCCGGCACGTGTGCTGGCGCCCTTCTTCCGTGTGACACCCGCGATACCCGGCACGTTTCGATGGTCCGGGACGACGATTCTGATTTTCACGCCCGATCCGACGCGGCCCCTTCCGTACGCGACCAGGTACGAGGTCAACATCGACGCGACCGCCGCCGCGGTCAGCGGCCGGCGCCTCGCGAAGCCACACGGCTTCAGCTTCACCACGCCGACCGTACGGCTCCTGAACACGAGCTGGTACCGGCGCGGCGACCGGGCCGGCGCGCAGATGGTGATCCTCCTTCGGTTCAACCAGCCGGTCCGGCCGCCCGATGTCGCGCCCCATGTGGCCGCCCGGTTCGAGAAGCATCCCTGGGAGGTGCCGGTGCTGCCGGCCGAAGGCTTGGCGCAGCTCAAAGTCACAGATCCGTCATCCGTGCAGCGTTTCAACGCCAAGGTGGCGGCCACCAGCACGGTGGCGGGTTCGACTTCGCCGATCGGCTTGCGGCTCGCCTCCGACTGGGACAAGAAGCAGTTCCCGCCATCACGCGATCTCGTCGTCTTTGAGACGACGACTGAAGTGGCACCCGAGGCGTGGGTGCGGATCGGGATTCTCCCCACGATTCCCTCGCCGGCGGGTGCCGAGAAGCCGCCCCGCGAGACCGAATACATCATCAAGGTCGAGCACGCGTTCTTCGTGAACGCCTTTCACTGCACGCGCGCGTGTCCGGCGGATGTCGCCAACCGGGTGACGTTCCGCGTTCCCGTGAAGGTTGACGCGTTTGCGCCTGCGGTCCAGGCAGCGGAGGTTACATCCGCCGGGCAGTTCGTTCCGGTCGCGAAGGCGAGCACTCCCCGGCCGCGACCGGACTTCGCGCTGGATGAAGACCGTCAGTTCTCGCTGGAGGACGCCGGCTTCGATCGGCAGCCCCCCGCGCGAACGTTCAGCATCACCATCGCCTCGTCGTTGCGCTCGGCCGACGGCCAGACACTCGGCTACACCTGGGCGGGCGCGGTCGAGAACTGGCACGAGCGGGCGTTCACGAGCTTCGGTGATGGCCATGGCGTGTGGGAGCGAAGCGGCGGGATGCTGCTGCCGTTCTATGCGCGCAACATGCGCACCATGACCCAGTGGTCGCAGCGGGTTGCACTGCCGGATCTGATGCCGACGATCGTTCGCCTTCAGCAGGATGGAGAGGACCGGACCGGACCGGCCTTCAGCGAAGCCCCGGTTTCGGCTCCCATACAGCGCACGCTCGGGGTCACGCCGGATCGCATCCAGTCGCACGGGATCGACCTTGCTCCGGTTCTCGGCGCCGGCGGTGGCGGTCTCGTCTGGGCAGCGATTCGCGAGGGCGATCCCATCGAGCGCGCCGAACGCGCGGACTCCGACGGCGCCGAAGGACGAGTTCGCTCGACCCTCGTGCAGGTCACCAACCTCGGGCTGACGGTCAAGGACAGTCCTCAGAACACGCTGGTGTTCGTCACCAGGCTCGATACCGGGGCTCCGGTGTCCGCGGCGAAAGTCTCGATCGTGAATCGCCGGAACGAGACTCTCTGGACCGGCACGACCGGCGCCGACGGCCTGGCGCTGGCGCCCAAGACTCCGGGCCTGCGCGACCCGGAGCGCTGGTGGCGGCTCTCGTTCATGGTCACGGCGGAAAAGGACGGTGACGTCGCCTACATCGGCAGCGACTGGAACGAAGGCATCACGCCGTGGGCGTTCGGCCTGTCGTTCGATCTCGATCAGTCGCAGCCGATGCTCCGCGGCACGGTCTTCACGGATCGCGGCGTATACCGGCTCGGCGAAGAGGTCCGGCTGAAAGCCATCCTCCGTCACAACACGCCACAAGGCATCCGCCTCCTCCCGTCCGGAGCACGCGTGCTGCTTTCCGTGCGCGACGGACAGAATCGGCTCGTCACCGAAGGAACGGTCGCCGTCAACGCGTGGAGCAGCGCCGAGTGGGCGTTCACGCTGCCGACCGAGGGCAGCCTGGGCGGCTACTCGATACGAGCCATCCTCGAGAGCGACAAGCCCGTTCCGAAGAAGCCCGAGGACCTGAAGCCGGGCGATGAGCCGGGACCCGCTCTCGACGACGAGGTCGCATACGAGAAAGCGGTCCACGCCTCGTTCCTGGTCGCCGCGTATCGCCGGCCGGACTTCCGCGTCGACGTGAAATTGACGACCGGCGCACTGAAGGCGGGCGATCCGGTGAAGGCTGCGGTAAGCGCGAAGTACCTGTTCGGCGCACCCATGCCGGCGCGTCCGACCACCTGGACCTGGACGCGGTCACCAGGCGGATCCGCGCCGCGCGCGGTTTACGACGCGCTGCCGGATGGCGATCGGTGGGAGTTTGTCGGCTCGGTCGAACACAATGCCGACACGTCATCAGTAATGAGCCGCGAAACGAAGACGTCGCGGACCGGGGAGCTGAATCTCGATCTGACAACCAAACTCGACGCCGGCATCCCGAACATCTACACGCTCGAGGCGGACGTCGAGGACGTATCCCGTCAGCACATCGCCAACCGCGCCAGCATCACGGTCCATCCCGCGGACTGGTACATCGGCGTGCGCCGTCCGAACTATTTCCTCGATCAGAAGGCTGGTCTCGAGACCGAGCTGATTGCGATCTCACCATCCGGCGAGGTCGTGCCAGGCGTCCCGATCGAAATCAAGCTGACGCAGGTGCAGTGGAACAGCGTGCGCCGCGCCGAAGGCAACGGCCTCTACACCTGGGAAACCGAGAAGAAGCTCGTGCCGGCGGGCTCGTGGACGATCACCAGCGGCCTGTCGCCGGTCGCGTTCGAAGCGCCGCTGCCCAACGGCGGCTACTTCGAGCTGCAGGCCACGGCACGACAGGATTCCGGGCGCTACGCGGTCACGACTTCGTCCTTCTACACCCTCGGCGCGGGCTACACGGCGTGGGAGCGCTTCGATCACAACCGGATCGAGCTGGTTGCCGACAAGGCGCGCTACAAGCCCGGCGACACCGCGCGAATCATGATCCAGTCACCCTGGGAGCGTACGACGGCGGTCGTGACGACGGAGCGCGAAGGCATCCGTTCGCATCGGCAGTTCACCCTGTCGTCGACGCAACAGTCGGTCACCATCCCGGTCACCGACGACGACATTCCCAATCTCTACGTGTCCGTCCTGTTGATCAAGGGACGCGGCGATGCCGCGGCACCAGCCGAAGGCCCTGCCGGCGGACCTTTCGCAATCGAGGACTCCAGCGATCCGGGCAAGCCGGCACTCCGTCTGGGCTATGTCGAGCTGAAGGTCGAGGACGCCAACCGGCGACTGACGGTTGCGGTCGCGGCCAATCGTGAAGAATACCGGCCAGCGACAAATGCGCAGGTCCGCGTGAAGGTGACGGATCCGCAAGGGAAGCCGGTTCAGAGCGAGGTGACGCTGTGGGCCGTCGACTACGGCGTGCTGTCGCTCACGGCGTATCGAACGCCCGATGTCCTCGGCTCGGTCTACGTCCACAAGGCACTCCAGGTCATGACCGCCGACAGTCGCCAGCGCATCGTCAGCCGGAGGGTCCTCACGCCGAAGGGCGAGACCGAAGGCGGGGGCGGCGGGGTCGATGGCGGCGCAATGCGGAAGGATTTCCGCGTGCTCGCGTTCTGGGTTGGCTCGGTCGCGACCAATGCGAGCGGCGAAGCCAGCATCGACGTGAAGCTGCCGGAGTCGCTGACGACTTACCGCATCATGGCGGTCGCCGCCGATCGGGCTTCACGGTTCGGCCACGGTGACGCGGAAGTACGGGTCAACAAGCCGCTCACGATGAAGCCGACGTTCCCGCGGTTCCTCGCGGTCGGCGACAAGGCGCTGTTCGGTGCCGTCGTCACCAGCCAGCTGCGCGAGCCTGGTGATGCGACGGTGACGATTCGCAGCCTGGATCCCGAGCTGCTCGTCCTCGACGGTCCGGCGGAGCAGACGCTCGGCGTCAGCGCCGGCGGCTCGGTCGAAGCGCGGTTTGCGGCGGCCGCCAAGGCGGTCGGACGCGCCAGGGTGCAGATGACGGTCAAGCTCGCCAACGAGACCGACTCGTTCGAGGACATCGTGCCGGTCGAGGTTCTGGCGTCTCCGGAGACGGTCGCCGCCTACGGCCAGCTCGGTGGTGACACGACGCGCGCCGACGAAGCGCTCACGATTCCCCAGAGTGTGGTGCCTGGCTTTGGCGGGTTGCACCTCGAGATGTCGTCCACCGCGATGGTGGGATTGAGCGAGGGCGCGCGCTACCTGATCGAGTATCCGTACGGCTGTGCGGAGCAGAAGGGATCGCGGGCGCTGGCGATGGTGCTCGCGGCGGATCTCGGCGACGCGTTCTCGCTTCCCGGTGTGGACACGGCGAAGATGCGCCCGGCGGTGCAGAAGTCGCTGAAGGAGCTCGAGCTGTTTCAATGCGCGAACGGCGGTTTCACGTATTGGCCGGGGCAGTGCCGCTGGACGTCCCCGTATCTCACCAGTTACCTGCTGCACGTGTTCAAGGTGGCCGCCGACCTGAACTACGACGTCGACCGCGGCATGCAGCAGCGTGCCTACAGCTACCTGGAACGCGAGCTGGCGCTTCCGCCGCCGACCAACGAGAGCTGGTGGCCGGCCTACACCGCCTGGCAGGCGTTCGCGGTGAAAGTGATGGTCGAGGGCGGCCGCAACCAGGACTCGCCTCTCACGCGGCTCTATGGCTATCGCGATCGGATGCCGGTGTTCGCGCTGGCGTTCCTGCACGACGCACTGATGGCAAGAGGGGAGAAGGCCGGACCCAGGGTTGACGATCTCCGCCGGCGGATGGCCAACGCGATTCTTCCCGAGGCCGGATCTGCGCATGTCGAAGAGCTGAGCGATCCATACCTGCTGTGGTACTGGAACTCCAACGTGCGATCCACGGCGATCGTGCTCAATTCACTCGTCAAAGCGTCGGCGACTCCGGAACAGATCGGGCCGATCGTGCGCTGGATGATGGCCGCACGGAAAAACGGGCGGTGGGGGAATACGCAGGAAAACGCCCATGCGATGGAGTCGCTGGTGGCGTACTACCGGCGCTATGAGCCAACCGTGCCGGACTTCACCGGCGTGGCGATGCTCGGCGAACGCGTCGTGGCGCGGGAACAATTCAAGGGCCGTTCGACCCAGGCCGCGACGCGTGACGTGCCGATGGCCGACCTCGCCAGGTCCGCGCCTGCCGGAACCACGCGGCCGCTCACCTTCACGCGCGACGGCGCAGGAACGCTCTTCTACACGGCCCGTCTGCGCTACGCCTCCGACGCGTTGTTCCAGCAGGGACTCGACAACGGCATCCGCATCGAGCGCGCGTTCACGCCTTATGTCGAAAAGGGGACGCGTCCGGCGCAGACGACCTTCAAGGCAGGGGACCTGATTACCGTCACCCTCACTCTTCGGCTGACGAAGGAGCGGCGCTTCGTTGCCGTCACCGACCCGCTGCCAGCCGGCTTCGAGCCGCTGGAGTCCTGGTTCGCGACGACCGCGCGTTCGATCGGGACACTGCCGGAACAGGACGACGAGCCGGCGTCATGGGAGACGTTCTGGGAACGTGGAGGCTTCGATCACGTGGAGCGTCATGACGACCGCATCCAGCTGTTCGCGACGCGGCTCGCTGAAGGGCGTCACCAGTTCACGTATGTCGTCCGCGCCACGACGGCCGGGACGTTCCGGACCGCGCCGGCACGGGCGGAAGAGATGTACGAGCCCGAGGTCTTCGGTCGAACGGCGACGGCCGTGATCACGGTGCAGAGATGATCCACCTTCGCGCTTCGCGCTACGGTGGACAAGGGATCCTGCCTTTCTTCCGGCGTCGACCTGTCTTCATCATTTCCGCAGCCCTGCTCGCTGCTGCGATCTGGTTGCGCTGTGGCCCACTTCCGCCTGATCTGCTGAAGCTGGACGCGATCGACTCCACGGTCGTCGTCGATCGCAATGGCATCGAGCTGTATGAGGCGCTGGGCAGCGACGGAACACGCGCTCAGCAGATGCGTGCCGGGAGCATTCCCGCCATCGTCGCTGCGGCGACGGTTGCCGCCGAGGACCGGCGGTTCTGGTCGCATCATGGCATCGACCCGATCGCCGTCCTGCGGGCAATCAAGCAGAACCTGGCGGAAGGTTCCATCGTCGAGGGCGGCTCGACCATCACGCAGCAGGCGGCGAAGCTGCTGCTGTTGCGGCGCGCTGCCGACCGGCGACGTGGCTGGCGCACCAAGCTGCACGAGGCGGTGATCGCGCTCCGGTTGGAGCATCGGCTCAGCAAGCACGAGATCCTGGCTCTCTATCTCAATCTTGCCGCTTACGGAAACCAGACCACCGGCATCGAGCGGGCGAGCCGCGTTTACTTTGGCGTGGGCTCCGGCATGCTGACGCCGGCGCAGGCCGCGTTCCTGGCTGGTCTGCCCCAGCGTCCGAGCACGTTCAATCCATATCGAAACCAGGAGCTTGCAGTTTCCCGCCAGCGCGTCGTCCTTGCGCGCATGGCTGCAGCCGGCGCGATTTCCCGGGCAGCGCTCGACGAAGCCAGGTCGGAGCGGCTGGCGTTCTCCCGCACCGACCGACGGTTTCTCGCGCCGCACTTCGTCGAAATGGTGCTCGCCGGGCTGGGGCCGTCGAGGCCCGCACGGATCGAGACGACCCTGGACGCGGCGCTACAGGTGGACATCGCCGGGATTCTGCAGACCCATCGCGCGACGCTCGATCGCCACGGTGCGACCAACGTCGCAGTGGTGGTGCTCGACAACGTACGCCACGAGTGGCTCGCATGGGAAGGATCCGGCGACTACTTCGATCCAGCGCACGGTGGCGCCATCAACGGTCCGTCAGTTCCCCGGCAGCCGGGATCCGCGCTGAAGCCGTTTACCTACGCGCTCGCGTTCGAGAAAGGGTTCACGCCCGCCAGCGTGCTGCCTGATGTTCCGCTCAGCTTTCCGACAGCGCAGCCCGGTATCGTCTACAGTCCGCGAAATTACGATGGACGCTATCGTGGTCCGCTGCTGGCGCGAACGGCTCTGGCAGGCTCGGAGAATGTGCCTGCCGTGTCGCTGGCGGCCGACGTCGGGGTGCCGGATCTGCTGCGGTTCCTGCGGCGGGCAGGCTTCACGACCTTCGATCGCACGGCGGCTTACTACGGACTTGGTCTGACGCTGGGGAACGCGGAGGTCAGGCTCGACGAGCTCGTGGCCGCGTATTCCGCATTCGCGAGCGGAGGCGCGTGGCAGCGGCCCCGCTTTCGCGCTGACCGCTCCGACGGGCAGGCTGTGTCACAGTCCGTCGAGAGTCAGCTCCTCGTCTCTCCACGAACGGCTTTCTGGATCGCCGACATTCTCGCGGACGACGCTGCCCGCGCATACATTTTCGGACGCGGCAGCAGCCTGGAACTGCCATTCCCGGTCGCGGTCAAGACCGGCACGTCCCAGGCGTACCACGACAACTGGACGATCGGCTTCACGAAACGGTTGACGGTGGGCGTCTGGGTTGGCAATTTCGATCGCCGCCCGCTGCGCAATTCGAGCGGCGTCACCGGCGCCGCGCCGATCTTCCAGGCCGTCATGCTCGCGGCTCACAAACGCATCGGCGAATCGGACGACACGCTGAGTTCGGACGGTCCCGGCGTGGAGCAGAGTGAAATCTGCAGCCTTTCCGGCGAGGCCGCCAACGCCTGGTGTCCGGTGAGACGCCGCGAGTGGCTCCCGACCGCACACGCGTCAGTCCCTTGCAGCTGGCACCACCTCTCGGAGCAGGGCCTGCTGACGATCTGGCCGCCGGAGTTCCGCGAGTGGGCAGGCCGTCGCGCATCGGCCGCGGATTCGCCACGGGCAGTGCCGACCGCCGGACAGGTGCGCGACCCCGCCGTTCGACGTGTCCGCGCTGAATCGGGCACCCCGGTGTTCCGAATGGCCAACCCTCCGACCGGCGCTACCTATCTGATCGATCCGACGCTCCGGCCGGAGTTCCAGACGCTGCCACTTCGAGTTCTCTCTGCATCACCGACGAGAGTCGAGTGGAGCATCAACGGCAACTCCGTCGGCGTCATCAGCTCGGAGTCACCGCTGGAGTGGAAGCTCGAGCCAGGGCGACATCACATCGTTGCCAGGGATTCGAAGGGGAACGTCGCGGAGTCGGTGGTCACGGTCAGATGATTTCCTCGATTGTCAGCTGGGTGCTACCTGACTATTGAGTTCTCAACGCGTCAGTAGGATCCGAACCAGCCGCGCGCAGCGCGGGGACGAAGCTTGCCGTCAGCGCCACCAGCGTCACCGCGACTGCGACGCCAGCGAACGTCATGGGGTCGTTCGGTCCGATGCCGAACAGTTGGTTCCGCAAGAGCCGTGTGGCCATCACGGACGCGATGAGGCCGGCAGCGACTCCCAGGCCGACCGGCCAGACGGCCTGCCGCACCACCAGCGCGATGACGTCCCGGCGCGTGGCGCCGAGAGCGATGCGCACCCCGATCTCCCGCGTCCGGCGGGTCACGAAGTAAGCAATGACGCCGTAGATACCGACGATGGCGAGGACCACGCCGAGGCCGCCGAGGATCGTCAGGAGCAGGGTGTTGAACCGCGCGGTCTGCAGCGACGCGCCGATCCGCTGCTCCATCGTCCGGATGTCGAACAGCGGCACACCGGGCACGATGGGTGCGAGAGCGCTTCGCAGCGGATTGATCACTGTCGCTGGATCGCCCGTCGTGCGGACGGTGACATACAACGTTCGCTGAATCCAGTCCCAGGCGTTAGCCGGAATCTGTGCAGCCGGAAGGTAGAACTCCGGAGATGGCGGTTCGGCTGGTCCGCGCCATCGCGTGTCGGCGGCGACGCCCACCACGGTCTTGTAGTCGGGACTCTTGCCATCGGGACCGGGCTCGCAGCACGCGACCCGCCGCCCGATCGGATCCGAATCGGCAAACAGCGCTCTGGCGAGTGATTCGCTGACGACCATCACCTTCAATGCACCGCGCCGGTCCTCAGCGTTGAGCGCGCGGCCCCGAACGACGGAGATGCCCATGGTGTCGAAATAGCCCGGCGTGACGATTCGCAGCCGGCTTTGGATGCTGTTCTTGATGTCGAAGGGCTTTCCCTCCGGGATCAGGCCGTTCCCGTTGCCACCGGGCCCCATCGGCACCTGGGAGGTCAGCGAGGCCGAGCGCACACCAGGAACGGCGCTCGCCGCCGCCGCGACCTGTTCGAAGGTCTGGAGCACACGTTCGGGTGCTTTGTAATCGGTTGGCGGCAGCGAGAGCCGCGCGGCAAGAACGTGCGAGGCATCGAATCCCGGGCTGACTCGCTCGAGTGCCATCGCGCTGCGGATCAGCAGCCCGGCGCCAATCAGCAGCACCAGCGCCAGCGCGAGCTCGCCGACGATGACCGCAGTCCGCAATCGATCCTTCGCGACTCCGGCTCCCATCCCGCGGCCGCCTTCCTTCAACACGCCCTGCACGTCGGTCCGTGAGGCGCGCACCGCAGGTGCGAGGCCAAACACGATCGCGCTGGCGATGACGATCACGGCAGTGAAGGTCAGTACCAGCGGATTGATGGAGGCCTGTTCGAGGCGTGGCACCCCCGGCGGAGCGGCGGCGGTCAAGGCTTGTACGCCCCACGACGCGAGCGCAATACCGGCAGCACCTGCGAGTGTGGCGAGCAGGAGGCTCTCGGTGAGAAGCTGCCGGATGATTCGTCCGCGGCCGGCGCCGAGCGCGACCCGGATCGCCAGCTCACCCGAGCGTGCCGTCGCTCTCGCGAGCAGCAGGTTGGCGATGTTGCCGCAGGCGATGAGCATCACCAGACCCACGGCGCCGAGCAGGGTGAAGAGCCGGCGCCGATAGTCACCCACGAGTTCGTCCATGACCTTCGCGGCCGCGAAATCGAGCTCGGCGGCTTCTTTCGGGTATCGGACACGGATGCTTTCCGCATTGCGGTGAAGCTCGGCGAGCGCACGTTCCGATGTCGCCCCGGAAGCCAGCCGGGCGTAGACCTGATACTGATGCTCGTCGTGCATCGCCTTGCGCTCTGGCGTAAACGCCATCGGGACCCAGAGCTCTTCGGTCTGCGCGGTGAAGTCGAACGTCGCGGGCATCACGCCGATCACTTCGTAGGGCTGTCCTCCCAGGCGCACCTGGGTTTCCAGGACGGACGGATTGGCGCCAAATCGCCGGTTCCACAAACGGTGACTCAGCACCACGACCTTGGGCCCGCCCGGTCGATCCTCGCCGGCTGTGAACACGCGCCCGTGCGCCGGAACGACGCCGAACACGTCGAAGAATCCGGCCGTCACCTGGGCACCGATGATCCGTTCGGCCTGCGCGGTGTCGGCGAGGTTGAAGCTCGAATATCGGATGGCCGTGGTTGCGGCAAAGCTCGACACCGGCTCGATACCGTCGACGAAATTCCCGGCCGAGACGCTGCCCCGGCCTTGCGGGAACGCGGTGTAGACGGCAAGGATGCGGGACGGTTCGGGTACGGGCAGCGGGCGCAGCACGACCGCCTGCACGGCGCTGAAAATCGCCGCGGTCGCGCCGATGCCCAGGGAGAGCGTCAGCAGCGCCACGATCGTGAAACCCGGATGGTGGACCAGCTGCCGGGCAGCGAAGGTGAGGTCCTGGGTCAGCTCGGTCAGAAATTCGGTGCGGCGCATACCACGATCCCTCTGTTTACCAATCGATCGGCAAGTGGCGTTGACCCGTTCGATGTTGCCGAAGCGCCGGACCGCAGCCTCGTGCGCATCGGCCGACGACATCCCGCGTGCCTCGAGCTCGCGAGCTCGCATCTCGACGTGGAACCCGAGCTCGGCATCGACTTCGTCTTCGACGCTACCGCGCCAGATCCGCGAACGCAGGCGGCGGCCGAAGGTCATGCGCCCGACGGGATGAGCACCTTCGACACCGCGGCGGAGAACCGCGTCCATTCCTCGGTGTCGGCGGCGAGCTGACGCCGTCCCTTCGCTGTGATGCGATAGAACTTCGCCTTGCGACCGAGCTCGGAGAGGCCCCATTCGGCTTCGATCAGGCCGCGCCGCTCGAGCCGGTACAGCGCCGGATAGAGCGAGCCTTCCTCGATCGGCACCGCGTCCCCGGTGGCTTCTTCGAGCCATCGTGCGATCCCATAGCCATGGCGGACGCCCCAGGTAAGCGTTTTCAGGATGAGCGCATCGAGGGTCCCGTGCAGCATCCCGCTCGCATCGGATCGGCTGGCCATAGACCTCGTTTCATTGCGGACGGCATTACCAAGAAAGTCTAGGTATCATAGAGCCATGAAGCCTAGATAGTCAAGGCATGAGACGGGGGTAGGCTCCGGAAATGCGAGACTCGGCGCCTCCTGATGCCTTGCTCGATCTGGTGCACTACACAGTCATGGAGTCGCCGCTGGGCCCGCTCACCGTATTTGGCAGCGGCCAACGCCTGATGGGTGTGGAGTTTGGTGACGACCGCGCCAGCTTCGAGCACCCGTTCGTACGACGTCGGCTCTCTGGTGTCGTCAACGAGCATCCCGACCCCGCGGGCGCGGTGACGGCGCTCCGGGCGTACTTCTCCGGCGATCTTCAAGCGCTCGATTGGCTCTCCGTCGATCCCATCGGCACAACCTTCCAGCGACTCGTCTGGAACGCATTGCGCGGCGTCCGCGCGGGCCATACGGCTTCATATGCCGACATCGCCAACGCGATCGGCGCTCCGAAGGCGGTGCGCGCCGTCGGCGCCGCCAACGGTGCGAATCCGATTGCCATCGTTGTGCCCTGTCACAGGATCATTGGTTCCAGCGGCTCCCTGGTCGGCTACGGCGGCGGTCTCGAGCGGAAGCGCTGGCTGCTCGGGCACGAGGGTGTCTTGTTGAAGACTCATCAATAGGAGTTGGTTTCTCGCTTGCAACGCCGGACTTTCCGAGCGCGCCAGAGGCGCGCCCGCCGGAGCGGAGCGGGGAAATGGGGCCCCCGCGACCGACGGCGTAGGGGGGCTCCGGGGGCGAAGCCCCCCGGGCTAGGAGGATTAGATGGGGATTCTGTCGTGGATTCTGTTCGGCCTCGTGGTTGGGGTTATCGCCAAGCTCTTGATGCCCGGGCGTGATCCTGGCGGGTTCATCGTCACGATACTGCTGGGCATCGCAGGTGCGCTCGTCGGAGGTTTTGTCGGACGTGCGATGGGGTTCTACGGTGAAAACGAGAGCGCCGGCTGGATCATGTCGATCCTGGGTGCCATCGTGCTGCTGGTCGTGTATCGAATGATGGTTCGTCGTCGCGTATGAAGGCTGACCCGGGGTCTGCGGACCCCGGGTCCACAAGCTCCCTGCAAGCCCCGCTGTCGCTCGATTGCGGCGCTCACTATTGGTTTCTCCATTCACCAGTACAATCGATCGTCGACGCTGAACCAGCCTGCGGCTTCGGCTGTCGCCAGGAGATGTTATGCACCGTCAGATGTCCCGTCTCGCGCTCGCGCTGTCGCTGTTTTCTGTCGTCGCCACGACCGCGCACGCCCAGACCGTGGACGAGATCGTCGCGAAGAACCTTCAGGCGAAAGGTGGAGCCGAGAAGTGGCAGTCGGTCAATTCGGTCAAGATGACCGGAAAGATCGCATCCCAGGGGCAGGAGATGCCGCTGACGATGTACGCGAAGCGGCCCAACAAGAGCCGGCAGGAGATCTCGCTACCCGACGGCAAGATCGTACAGGCGTTCGACGGGACCACCGCGTGGGTGATCAATCCCATGACGGGCATCAACGCCCCGCAGCCAATGCCGAGCGGCGTGGCCGAGATGATGAAGAACGGTGCCGACTTCGACGGCGCTCTGATCAACTACAAGAGCAAGGGGCACACGATCGAGCTCGTCGGTAAGGAGAAGCTCGCCGACGTTTCGAAGGAGAAGCCCGCCGGGAGGGACGTGTATCACCTCAAGATCACGATGAAGAGCGGCCAGGTGCAGCACTACTTCCTCGACGCCGAGTCAGGTCTCGAGCTGAAAACGTCGGCCGAAGTGGATATGGGGATGGGCGGCCCGAAGCAGACTCTCGACACCGAGATGTCGAACTACAAGGCAGAGGGCGGCATCATGCTTCCGCACACCGTGAAGCAGTTCGTCAACGGCAAGCCGTTAGTGGAGATGTTGGTGATGGCCGTCGAGTTCAACGCTCCGGTGGACGACGCGATGTTCACGATGCCGGCAGCCAAGTAAGTTCCTGTCGGGGCTGCGGGCTGGAGAGCCTGGCTCGCCGAAGCCTTGGCGAAGGCGGGTGCATAAAACAAGGGCGCCGGGTTTCCGGCGCCCTTGTCCTTTTTATCTTCAACGCGCCGCGTCAGGCCGCGACGCCGGAAAGCGCTACCTGGATTTCCTCGAGCAGGTCTTCGGTCGTGAACGGGGCCACCAGGAGGTGGTCGACGCCTTCTGGTGTGCCCGGACCGCCGAGGTAGACGGACGTCAGCGACGGCTGATGCCGCCGAAGCTGCTGGAGCAGCGAAGGACCTGAAATATCGGGCCCGGCGAGCTCGACGATCGCCACGTCGAACCGCTCGGTCCGGCAGAGCAGCAGCGCATGACCGGAGTGCGGGACGGCGCAGACACGGAAACGCTCCCGCTCCAGCACCCGGGTGACCACCGACCGCAGATCCGCATCCGCATTCACGAACAGCACGTGGCGCTTGCTTTCAGCGCCCGTCCGGGCATCAGTCAGCACACACACACCCGCCCCCGTGGTCAGGAGTTCAAGGACCGCCGATCTTTCAAGGGAACCGCGGGGGAAGTAGGCAAGCGGAGTACCGCGAGATTTCCGGCCATTTTGTGCCGAACTGACCAGGCGCCTACGACCTGAGCATTACCTTATCTAGACACGGATTACATTTCTGTTGTCGGGACCGGGGACTGGGGACCTGGGGGCTGGGGCTTGGGAGTTGGGAGCCCGTATACAGAGGCAACTGGCCGCTTGCATTGGTACCGGCTGCATCTGAGTATCACCGCACACCCAGCCCCCAGTCCCCAGCCTCCAGCCTCCAGCCTCGCTTCAGATCGCGCGTCCGAGCCTGTCCTGCAGCTTCTCCCGATACCCCCTGCTGAGCGTGAGCCTGGTGCCCGTGCGCAGGAGGACGGCGTACTCGCCGTTCAGCCAGGGCTGGAGCTCCTGGATCCGCTCCATGTTGACGATGCGGGACCGATGGATGCGGAAGAACTTCTCGGGATCGAGCCGGCCTTCGATGGCGTTCATCGTCTCGCGCAGCAAGTGAGAGCCGGGTCCGACGTGAAGCCGGACGTAGTTGCCGGCCGCTTCCACCCAGTCGATCTCGTCGGTGCGCAGGAAGAACAGCCGGCCGCCCGACTTGACGACGAGGCGATCGGACTTCGGCTGATCGCGACGCAGATCCTTGACCAGCGCCAGCAGGCGGCGTCCGAGGTCGCCGTTCTCGTCGCGTTCGAGCTGCTTCCGGGCGCGCCCGAGGGCATCCTTGAACCGCTCGCGATCGAATGGCTTGAGCAGGTAGTCGAGCGCCCGGACCTGGAACGCCTTCAGCGCGTGTTGATCGTAGGCGGTGACGAAGATCACCAGCGGCATCCTGTCCGAGCCGACCGCCTCGATGACGTCGAAGCCGCTCATCTGCGGCATCTGGACGTCGAGAAAAACCAGATCCGGCGAGTCGTCATGAATCGCCGTCACGGCCTCTTCGCCATCCCGCGCCTGCCCGACCACCTCGATATCCGCCTCCTGCGACAGGAGGCCTGCGAGCCGCTCCCGGGCGAGCGGTTCGTCGTCTGCAACCAGCACCTTGATCTTTTTCATGACTGGATCCTCAGGACGTAGAAAGCGGCGGCCAGGCGGCCGCCGGACTCTGACCATTCAGCACACCGGTAAGGTTGTCCGACGAGTCGACGGCTCCGTCGGCCACTTGCGCCGCGCCGCCGGCGTGCCGCCAGGGCAGGGCCACGATCACGGCCAGCCCCTGCGCCAGCCGGTGGAACTCGAAGCGATAGTCGGCGCCGAACAGGTGTTGAAGGCGCGCCCGCGTCGTAGAGACGCCGATGCCCTTCTGCAGCGCCGTCAGCGCGTCTTCGGTAAGGCCAGCGCCGTCGTCGCGGACTTCGAGCACCAGCTTGTCGCCCTCGCGCCGTGCGCGAATGGCGACATGGCCCGGACCCGACTTCCGCGCCACGCCGTATTTGATGGCGTTCTCGACCAGCGGCTGCAGCAGCAGGCTGGGCACCAGGCAGTCCAGGGTCTCCGGCTGGATTTCGAAGCGGACGATGAGGCGATCGGCGAAGCGGGTCTGCTCGATGGCGAGGTACTTCGAGAGGGCGCCAAGCTCCGCGTCGAGCGTGATGTCCTGCCGCCCTGAGTGTTCGAGCGTGATCCGGAGCAGATCGCTGAGCTGGATCAGGACGCGGTCGGCGGCATTCACGTCCTTGTGCATCAGGGACGAGATCGCGTGGAGCGTGTTGAACAGGAAGTGCGGGTGGAGCTGCTGCTGGAGCGTGGTCAGCTGGGCGGCGACCAGGCGGGTTTCGAGCTGCGCCGCGCGCAGTTCCCGCGCCCGGGACTCCCGATAGAAGAGGATCGCGTGGCTCAGGCCCACGATCGCCCAGTAAGTCATCATCTCCCAGTCGAGATAGAGGAACGCCGAGCGCTGGACCTGGGTCCACCAGGCGTAGCTCCGTCCCTCGGAATAGGCCAGCCACCAGTGAACGGCTTCCATGCTGGCGATGTGCGTGAACGAGCACACGATCACCGCGGGAACATGGACCGCGACCGCGCGAACCAGGTTGCCGCGGGCGAACGGGACGTGCTGGGCGACCCAGACGACGGAGGGCGCCATCAGTGCCCAGAGGTACCACCAGGCGAAATTGAGGATGACCAGCGTTCCGAGGCTCGTCGGCCACTTGCCGACGAACCGCGTGAATTGCCAGGCCAGCGTCGTGGAGAGCAGACCGAGCGCGGTTGCGACCACGAACACGTGGGTCCACCGGACGCCGTACCTCGGACGCGGTCGCGGCGGCAGATCGGTGCCAGTACCACGAATATCCAGGAAGCGGTCGGGGGGAGGCTTCATCTCACAGCTCCGCCCGCGAGGGACGGCGACATTTTTTCGTTAGACGTAGAAAGGCGCATTTCGGGCTAGTTCTTTTGCGGGTTTTTGCTGCATTGCGCCGGCCAGATCAGCCAGCCAGATCCAAGCGCGGCCATTGCGCAACGAGGTATCGTTCGTTCATCAGCTTCATCGAACGGCTCGTCACGGCCAGCCGCTATTCGTCCCTCGACCAGGCACGGGGAAGCAGGCCGTATTTTTTCGCGGAGGAACTCCGAAGGGCTGAGGACAGGTCTGTTTCGTTCCGAACGCTGACCGCCGTCGGACGCTCGCGTCCCGCGTTCGGACGCCACGTCGCCCAAGAGGCCTGCCTCGCCGAAGCCCACGCTGTGTCGAGCGGGCGAAAGGCCTGCCTCGCCGAAGCCCGCGTTGTGTCGAGCGGGCGAAGGCGGGTCCGCATCAACTCAATACGTGCCGGCAGATCTGATCCGTGCAAACGTGTGTATCATGATCGCGTGAGTTCTTCCGCGACGCGCGGTCATCGCAACTGGCAGACCGGGGATGTATTTACCTCCACTGACGCGGCCGAGCTCTACGAGGTGGACCGCTGGGGGAAAAACTACTTCTCGGTGTCCGCCGCCGGACATGTCCTCGTTCATCCAACCAAGGACCCGGCCTCCTCGATTGACCTGAAACAGCTGGTCGATCACCTGATGCTGCGGGGGATTCATCTCCCGGTGCTGATCCGGTTCCGGGACATCCTGCGTCACCGGGTTGCCGACCTCCACAACGCCTTCAAGTCGGCAATCACCCAGCACCAGTACCAGGGCCGCTATGTCTGCGTGTACCCGATCAAGGTGAACCAGCAGCGGCAGGTGGTGGAGGAGGTGCTCGATTTCGGCCGTGAATACGGTTTCGGACTCGAGGCCGGCTCGAAGCCGGAGCTGCTGGCGGTGGCGGCCCAGGCCTATAACGACACGCCAATCATCTGCAACGGGTTCAAGGACGCCGAGTTCATCGAGATGGCCATGCTCGCCCAGAAAATCGGGCGCAACGTCATCCCCGTCGTCGAGAAGTACACCGAGCTCGGGTTGATCCTGAAGTACGCCGAGAAGGTCGGGGTCCGGCCGCAGATCGGGATGCGGGTGAAGCTGGCCGCGCGGGGAGGCGGGCGCTGGCAGGGGTCGGGCGGCTACCGCTCGAAGTTCGGCCTGACCGTCGCCGAGGTGCTCCGCGGCCTCAACGAGCTGCGCGCGCTGGGGATGGAGGACTGCTTCAAGCTCCTTCACTTCCATCTCGGCAGCCAGATTCCCAACATCCGGATCGTGAAGGGCGCGCTCAACGAGGCCGCCCGGGTCTATGTCGAGCTGGTGAAGGCGGGGGCCGGACTCGAATACCTGGACGTCGGCGGCGGTCTCGGCGTGGACTACGACGGCTCGCAGACCAACTTCGAGTCGAGCGTGAACTACACGCTCGAGGAATACGCGAACGACGTCGTCTATCACATCCAGACGGTCTGCGACGATGCCGGCGTGAAGCACCCGACGATCGTGTCAGAGAGCGGCCGCGCGATCGTCGCCTACCACAGCGTGCTCGTGTTCAACGTGCTGGGCGTGTCGGCGTTCGGTGAAGAGAAGATTCCGGAAACCATTTCGAAAGACGAGGCCGAACAGCCGGTCATCGACCTGCTCGAGACCTACCAGAATCTGTCGAACCGGAACGCACTCGAGGGCTTCCACGACGCGCAGCAGGCGCTCGACATGGCGCTCAGCCTGTTCAGCGGCGGCTACCTGCCCCTCGAGCAGCGGTGCCAGGCCGAGAACCTGTACTGGGCGATCCTGGTGAAGCTCAAACGGCTCGTCTCGCAGATGGACGATGTTCCAGAGGATCTGCAGGGCCTGGACGACGTGATGGCAGATACCTACTTCTGCAACTTCTCGTTGTTCCAGTCGTGCCCCGACAGCTGGGCGATCAAGCAGCTGTTCCCGGTCATGCCGATCCACCGGCTCAACACCAGGCCGACCCAGCACGCCGTTCTCGGCGACATCACCTGCGATTCCGACGGCAAGATCGATCAGTTCATCGACCGGCGCGACGTCAAGCGCACGCTGCCGCTGCACACCGTGAACGGCGAGCCCTACTACCTCGGGGTGTTCCTGGTCGGGGCCTATCAGGAGATCCTGGGCGACCTCCACAACCTGTTTGGCGACACGCACGCGGTGCACGTCAGCCTCGACGACCGCGGCAGCGTCGTGCTCGACGCGGTGATCAAGGGCGACACCGTCAAGGAAGTACTCGACTACGTCGAATTCGACGCCGAGACGCTGGTGCGCAAGCTGCGCCACGACGTCGAGCTTGCCGTGCGCCAGGGCAAGATCAGCTACGAAGAGTCAGGACGGCTCCTTCAGTTCTATGAGGACGGGCTGCAGGGGTATACGTATCTGGAAGAACCCAAAGAACGCTGACAAGGGCCTTGTCACTGCTTGAGCATTTTCTCCCGCGTCGCCCTGAACTCATTCCCCGGCTTCCATTCCGGTATCTTGTCGGCATTGGCGACGCGATAGCCCACCAGGAAGAGCACCTGTGAGTCCTCGAGGGCGCCGCCCAGATCCCAGTCGGGCTTCACTTGGTCCGACGGCTGGTGATAGTCGACGTTGGTGTATTCGGTGCGCTTCGCCTGGCTGTACCCGGCCGGCTTGCCGATGAACTCCTCGCCAGTGTCGATGTAGAGGGCGGGGACGCCCTGCTTGGCGAAGTTGAAATGATCCGAGCGGTAGTAGAAGCCCTTCTCTGACTCGGGGTCGGGGCGCAGCTCGCGGCCTTGTTCCTTCGCGGCGTCGCGAAGGTAGTCGTCGAGGTCCGAGGCGCCCATGCCAATCACGGTGATGTCCTTCGTGCGGCCCCACTGGTTGATCCCGTCCACGTTGATGTTGGCAACGGTCTTCGCCAGCGGATAGACTGGTGTTACCGAGTAGTACTGCGATCCGAGCAGACCCTGCTCTTCGGCGGTGACCATCAGGAAGAGAATCGACCGCTTCGGCTTCGGCTCGACCTGGGTGAACCCGCGCGCGAGTTCGAGGAGTTGCGACACGCCCGACGCGTTGTCGAGCGCGCCGTTGTAGATCTTGTCCCCCTTGACCGGCGCGCCGATGCCGAGGTGATCCCAGTGAGCCGTGTAGATGACGTACTCGTCGCGCAGTTTCGGATCGCTACCCTCGAGCTTGCCCAGGACGTTGCGCGAGTCGAGCGTGCGCATCGTGTTCTTGATCGCCATCGAGGCTTTCAGGTTCAGCGGCACCGGCTTGAACTCGCGGGTGATTGACTGCTTCTTCAGCGCGTCGAAATCCTGGCCGCCCATCTTCAGGATGGCTTTCGCGGTGTCGAGCGTCACCCAGCCTTCAATCGCGGCGCGCCCCATGTTCTTGTCGGGGGTGACGAGATCGAACTTCTCGTTCAAGTTGCCCTGGACCACCTGGAACGGATATCCGGCCGGTCCGGTCTCGTGAACGATCAGCACTCCCGCGGCGCCGCGGCGCGCGCCCTCCTCGAACTTGTAGGTCCAGCGGCCGTAGTAGGTCATCGCCCTGCCGTTGAACGTCTTCTGATCGAGCTTGGAGGGATCCGCGGGGTCCGGTACCTGCGGATCGTTGACGAACACCATGATGGTCTTGCCCTTGACGTCAACGCCCTTGAAATCATCCCAATTGAATTCGGGGGCGGTGACGCCGTAGCCGGCGAAGATGATGTCCGAGTCGGCGATCGACGCACCATCCGCCACGTGCTTCGTCCAGGCCACCACCTCCTCTTTCCATTTGAAAGTGCGCTTGGTCGCGCCGCTCGCAATAGTCAGCGGCGCGGTGTTCGTGGCAGTGATCCCGACCATCGGCACCTTCTGGATGTAGCTGCCGTCGGTATTCCCCGGCTTCAGGCCGATGTTCTTGAATGCGTCCTCGAGGTACTTGACCGTCAGCTCCTCGCCCTTCGTGCCCGGACCGCGCCCCTCGAATTCGTCGGAGGAGAGCTTCTTGATGTGATCGAGCAGCGGTGCCGATTCGAATTTCGGCATCTGTGTGATTGCGGTCGGTGCGGCAGCCGGTGCCGGCGTTGAAGCGGCAGCCGGAGGAGACTCGGACTTCGAGCACGCGACCACGATGAGTGCGACGGCTGTGAGCACGATGCGTTTCATAAAGGGCCTGATGCTGGATCGAGTTTCACGGGAGGGCCAAGAGATCAGGAGCGAAACACGATTGTTCTCCTGAGCTCCTGGTCCTCCTGGGAGATTCTCGAGCAAGGGCTACGTTGTCGCCGGCGGCGCAGGCTCGGCGGTCCGGGCGCCAAGCTCGCGATCCATGTCGATGAGCGACGCTGCGTCGGTGCCGACCATCTTCAGCTTGGCGACGATCTCGCGGCCCGTCTTCTCCTCCTCGACCTGCTCGGTGAGGAACCACTGCAGCTCGGCGACCGCGGCGAAGGCCTTCTCGGTGAACGCGGTCTCGTAGAGCGCGTCGATCTGGTGGCTCACTTCCTGTTCCTGCTCGAGCGCCCGCTCGAAGACATCGAGCATCGATGCATACGGCGCCTGCGGGGCCTGGATGGCGAGAAACTTCACGTCGCAATCGCGCGCGAGCAGGAAGTCCAGCAGCTTCATCGCGTGCATGTGTTCTTCCTGGCTCTGCAGCCGCAGCCAGCGCGCGGCGCCGACGAACTTCTGCCGCTCGCACCATGCCGACATGGCGAGATAGGAGTACGACGCGCTCAGTTCCGAGTTGATCTGACGGTTGATGGCTTCGACCACGCGCTGATTCATCGCGAAACATCCTCGCCGGCCGTTCGAATGCCCCGGGGCCGTCCCGGCGACGCCGCGGCCGTTCAGTCAATCCGCCAATTCTATCAATCTAAACCCGCAGCCCGCAGCCCGCGGTCCGCGGTCCGCAGGTAGGCACCTGTCCTTAGTTCGCGGACCGCGGGCCGGGCAGCGGACTGCGAGGAGCGGACCGCGGGTGCCGTTTACTGTGGCCCCAGCTCCACGGTAGGACCGAATGCCCGCCGCACTTCGGCGCGGCTCACCTCCCGCCAGGCTCCTGGTGCCAGGTCCCCGATCTCGAGACTGCCGAATGCGACGCGTCGCAATGCCGTGACCTCGTGGCCGACGGCCGAACAGAGGCGCCTGATCTCGCGGTTCTTGCCTTCGACCAGCTCCATGACGAGATGGGTCTCACGCGCCGATCGCTTCCGGACGTGGACGTCATGTGCCCGAACTTCATCGATGCCGGCCATCATTCGTGCGGCATCGACGTCGGTCAGCTCTCCCCGGACGGTCGCGACATACCGCCGGACGATGGCGGTTGCGGGGTCGGTGAGCCAGTTGGCGAGTCGGGTGTCGGTGGTCAGG
>Ga0075418_10000906_pt1 | contig 32400 bp, 36 predicted proteins | sample SoiMetdeltSBSDD2_FD_81776 | JGI IMG/M metagenome (GOLD analysis project Ga0075418, IMG submission 81776) | Bulk soil microbial communities from a Populus tree surrounding site in Tennessee, USA - Soil MetaG P. deltoides SBSDD2 | ecosystem: Environmental > Terrestrial > Soil > Tree plantation... | reverse complement strand
GCTCGCGCCCACAGTGAAGTCGACGTCGCCCGGCAGCGGCGCGAGGTTGCGTGCCTCGACGGCCGCATACTGCGCCAGAGTCCCGTCGCGATACCAGTCCGTGAGTCCGAACACCCGCTGTCCCATCGACAGTCCTCTCGTGCCATAGCCGAGTGCTGTGACCACTCCGGCGAGCTCGTGCCCTGGGATCGACGGTGTTCGGGCACGGTTGAGGCGATCGGTCCAGGTCGAAGGCCACGCCAGCTCAGTCGGGACGAATCCCGACGCATGAACCTGCACGACGACGTCGTTTATCGCTGCCTGGGGCTCGGGCCGCTCCACCAGCTTCATCCCGGCCGTTCCCGCCGCCTGGTCCGTCACCACGATCGCCTTCATGGGAAGGTCTCCTCGTCATTGCATACTCGATAGTATGCCGCGCTCGGGCTGCGCTCATTGAGCTGCCAGCGAAGCTGGCGACGCCGCATCCAGCAGCTTGTTCACGCGCACTGCCACTTGCGGATCTTCGAGTATTCCCATGTGCGTGTCGTCGAACCCATAGACGCCTGCTGCCTCGTCCTGCGCTTCGGCACGCAGCTCGCTGGCCACGGTAACGACCTGATCGCTGGATTCGCCGAACGAGCCGTTGCCTTTTTTGAAGGAGAACAGCAGCTGATGCTGCGTTCGTTCGGGCAACGATCTGCGCGCAGCGGCTTGCGTGTAGAAGAGTGACTGCAAATAGTCGCTGGCCGGCGCCATGTCATGCCAGGACCGCACCACCGCTGGCGAAAGCTCGAGCCCCATCTGCGCGGCACTGTTACCGCCCCACGGCGTGGACAGCGAAATGAACAATGGAATGTGCAGCCGATCCGGTTCATGTCGCAACAGAAAACCGCGGGCTATCAGGCCGCCCATGCTGTGTGCGATGACGACCAGTGTCGTCACACGGTAGCGACGCTCGACCTGCAACACAGTCTGCGCCAGATGGTCCGCGATCAGCCCGAGACGTGCGCCCGACGGATAGTAGTAGACCCACGCTTGAAAACGCTGCCGGTCCAGACGCTCGATCAAGTACCGGAAGTTGTCCGGCGAACCGTCGATGCCATGCACGAACAGTACCGGGATGCGCGATGGATCGTACTTCTCCAGAAAGTAGACGCCCGGTCCAACGTTGAGAATGAAGTCGTACGGTGCCCGCATGCCGGCCCTGACGTTCTCGGCGCGAAATCGTGGATCGGACAAGGTCGTGACTTCGCCCGCGGCCGTCACTGCGGCAAAACGCGCCGTGATCTGCGCGTCGTGACTGCGCAGCCGCTCCTCATGCTGCTCGTTCAACTCGCGAAAAACGCAGCCGCTGAGCAAAGACGTGGACAACAAGCCAATCAGAGCAAACCAGTTCAAGCCGAGACTCGTGCAGCGCTGTCGGATTAGCATCGATGAACAGTGTGATGCTCGCTATCGACGTTTCGTAACTGTGACTCTCGGCAGAAAAAATGCCTCTCTCGCCTACTGTCGGCGTTGCACCGACGTTGGCATCAGCGGCTACTTCCATCGTTTTGCAATTCCTGCCGCTGCGGAACTCGATGCTCCTGATATCGCTGCAACACCCACCGATAAAAGCGTCGATGCTGGAGTTGCTTGCGAAGCGCGCAGACCGTTGGAGGCAAGAGCTCTTCGACCTCCGACTCCGACTCACCCGGCCTGCACAGGGGCCAGAGCAGTGCGCAGGCGGCCAGATCAGCTCGGGAAAAGCTGTTCCCGACCAGGAAGGGTCCTCGCTCGAGCGCCGCGTCGAGCCGGTCAAAGGCCAGCAGAAAGCGCCGCTCAGCCTCGCGCGCAGTTTCGGCGCTGATGTTCATCTTGTCTCGCATCGCATGCCGAATCGCCGCGAAGGAAAGGGTGAACAGCGAGCGTTCGAGCCAGCGCGTGTCCCGGCACAGAAATCTCAAGGCCCGATCACGATCCGGCAGCGCGTAGTGGTAGAACCACAGGCGCAGCGTCACGCCGATCTCCAGGTCCAGGTATCTCTCCCATTCGATCGCAGCGTTGGCGTCCTGCGGGTCCGATGGTGTGAGGCTACGAGCCGGAAAGGTCTCGTCGAGGAAGTTGATGATCTCGTTCGAGCCCTGGATCACGGCATCGTCAGTTTTGAGAATCGGCACAAAGGAGCGCGGCGCAAGCTTCCTCGTGGTTCGCAGATGAAAGCCCGGCAGCAGATGCCGCGGTGTGTATGGAATTCCTTTGAAGTCCAGGGCCCACCGCGCTTTCTCGGAGTAGTGCGAGAAGGTGAAATCGTACAGCTCGAACATGTCGGCCTCCTGCAGTACGACTAGCCGCTGGGTTTGCGCAGCATCTTCTCCACTTCGGCAGCATGCAGCTCCTCTGCCTGAATCATCTCTCGGGAGTACTCCTCGAGGGCGACCGACCGATCAGCCACGAGAGCCAACAATTCGCGGTACAGCAGCAGCGTTCGTCGTTCTTCCTCCAGCGACTCCCGCAGCATCGAACCGACATCGTGCTTGTGCGAGTCGAGCAATGGTCCAATACCGAGCGAGGGATAGGCGCCCAGGGTCGTGATCCATTCACCTGCTTGCTGGGCATGTAGCAGCGATTCATTGGCTTGCCCTCGCAACCAGGAGACGATGGGAATTCGTCCGAAGCCAAAGACCAGGAATGAATAGTGGGTGTAGCGCACGACACCGGCGAGCTCCGCTTCGAGGATCCGGTTGAGTACGCCGATGACACTGTCCTTATCGATCTCGCTCATGGGAAACACCTCGCTCGGAGCCTGCGGCGACTAGACGACCGGGTTTCGCTTGGCTGCTTCCCGGGGAGTAGCGTCCAAGCCCAATGCTGCAGCCGCGCAAAGCTCGAGGAATTCGCGTCGATCGGATCGCGTGCGCATGGTGGACCTCCGATCAGTCCCTTTATCGGGCGAGCAGGGATGCTACAGCTGTGGCCGTTCACGGCGCAAAACGAAGCATGTCCCGCTTTGGGTGCCGGATCTTGGACGTTTCCGCGGAAACGTCACTCGCGTCTGCGCCAGTGTTGAGGGTGGCGCCTTGCATGCATGACGGCCACGCCTCTTCCCTGAGTCGGACGGTGCGCAACTACAGTTTCTTTTTTATATCCGCGGTCACGTCTTGTGCCAAGCGTCCCGGATTGCCGTCTGCCTGATAGGCGTCTAGTCGCCGATCCAGCTCAGCACGTTCATCCGGGTCAGTGGCAACAGATTTTGATCGGCCGCGATGCTGTCCCACAGGTCCTCGACCAATTGGGTGCGCTCTTCAAGGGACAGCTTGCTGAAATCGTCTTTCACGTGCGAGAGCATATTCCTCAACCCTCCTTTCACCAAGACCGCGTTACGAGATACTTCAATCCCTCCCGCGCAAACCAAGAAGCAGGGTAGGGCACAGCGTTCCCTCAGGTGACGTACAAAACTCGCGGTTCTTCGACTCTGTCGGGTGGGGGCGCGAGGACATCGAGCACCGGACGCAGCCGCAGCCAGTCCAGCTCCTCGACACTCTTATTAATGAGGCTGGCCGCGACGTATGCCGGCCGCCTGCGCGCAGGAGACTGCTTCCTCGCCTTTCTGCGTGCAGCAGCACTTCGTACAAGCAGATGGGCACACCGTTCGCTCGCGGGAGCTGCGTGCGCTGTGCCTGGTATTTCATGCCGCCACCGGCAATCGAGCTGCCCTGCCGGCCCCGCTGACCAGACTCCATAACGAGTTCCGGTGAATCGTTACCGAAACATTATCCAACCGTTATTCGGCCCTCATGCAACCGCCCCTGCGGGCCACCAATGTAGGCGCACGCGGGCGCAGCCCTCGCTCGCCGCTTCCACCGGGAGGGACCGTCAACATTAACCAGGGGAGAAGAACCATGCTTACGAAGAGTCCTGTCCAGGTCACGCGGCTGCGAGCCATGACACTCGCGGCGGCCGTGGCGGCATCGCTGTTCGCCGTCCCGCCTGCGGCGCTTGCGTGTGTAACGCCGCTGCAAGCACGCAACTTCAAGCTCGCCGAGGCTGAGCCGGCGACGGCCACGAGTGCGGGAACCACGCGGGTATCCGGAATCGCCTTCTTCAACACCCAGTGTGAAGCGCCGGTCGGCAGTCCTCCCGACGATCTGGGGGATTACCCTCCGATCGATCTCACCGGGAGTCTGAACGGCTGCTGGTACACGTACGTCTCCAAAGCGCAGCTCAACCCGAGCGGCACGTATCTCGAGCAGGGAACGGAGATCTTCGTCGGCTGCCTGAACGGCCTGGCCTGCGGAACATTCGAGACGATCTACACCTTCACGGCGAAGTACACGGACGAGACGTTCGCGCAGGAGATCCACGGCCGCTGCGAACACAGGGTCGTGGGTGGCACAGAGGACTTCGCCGATGCCAAAGGCGTGCTGCTCTTCAAGGACGACGTCGTCAACCTCAATTTCGAGTACCGAGGGAACATCAGCCTCAAATGACCTGCCAGCCAGCAGGCTCGCGATGAGCGCGGCCGACGGACCCCGGGCAATCTCGGGGCCCGTCCGCTGCGGCGCTTTTCATCACAGCGCGAAACATTCGAGGATCGCTAACGTCTGTCATGCCTCACCGTCCAGGGTAGGGCACAGCGTACCCTCAGGTGACGTACAAAACTCGCGGCTCTTCGGCTTTGTTGGCGGCGCGAGGACATCGAGCAGCTGGGCCCATCCAATCTCTGCAACTAGCTCTCAGTCGCGAGTTCATCCAGCGTGAGCTTGTTGAGTTTCAACCAACGCTCGATGACCGGTTCCTCCCGAGCCCACTGCAGAACCCACTCGTCCGTAATGGCTGTTCGAAGATCGGAAATGATGGGCGCCTGCTTGTCCTTGGGCGTCGGATGCCCGGCGACATACGCATCATCCAGATGGATGCGACATAGCGCTCGGTTGAATTCGTAGGAGTGCCAATTGGAGTAGCGCGCGTCGCCGCGCAGACTGATGGCGCGTGTCAGCGCAGCTTCTGCTGCCTGCCAATCGGGCTTGGCTTTGTCCTTGTGTGCGTAGCCGAGCTGCGCGTAGTTGCGGTGATAGGCATTGTCCCGATCGCTGGCAGTCAGCGCCTGGAAGATGGGAATCGTCCGCTCCATCTTTGGCTTGCCGTATGCATCGCGCCAGTTCCGCTCGCGTTGAGCCTGCGCACGATAGAACGCGTGCGACCGCGTAGCTTTCGAAGCGGCCCGGATCGCCTTGTCCAACTCTGCTTGCGTCGGAATATCTGAGTCCTCGCCTTCGAGCTGCCGGGAGACGAGCTCGATAGCCTTCGCATCGGCTGTAGCCTGCAGCGCAATCCCGGTCAGCTTCTTCTTGAGGGAGTAGGCGCTCTCTGCCTCGGTGAGCCATCGCCCGAGGTAGAGCCGCGTCCACAGATAGCCGAAGAGAAATCCGCTGACGACGAAGAAGATGACGATCGCAATGGCAGTGGCTTTGCTTGCCGGCAGATCGGCCAGTGCAGGTGCGGCCATGTCGCCGACGCTGCCCAGCAGCCTTCCAATACCGTCGAGCTGCGTTAGACCCACGCCCACCAGGATCTTGGTCAACCAATCGGAAATCTGCTCAAGGTTGGTATTCGAGGCATAGATGGTCTGCCGGGCGGCAGGCTCGTCATCGTCTGCCTTGCCGGCAGTTTCCTTGTCCTTGCTCTTGGGTACCGCCTGCTCCGCGTTCTGCAGGCGTCGCGGAATTCCGAAGAGAAGTCCCGCCAGGCCACCCGTGAGCAGAGACGCTCCGGCCATTGAGATGCCGAATGCGATGACTGCAAGAATCCGGCGCCCCTGGCCGACTTGCAGGCTGAACAGGACTATCGCAAGAAGGCCCGCGCCAATCACCACCAGAATCGTCAGCAACGACTTTCGAAGGAGCTCGTCACCCTCGAGCGAACTTTCGGACCCTTCATCTGTGTCCTCGGCCATGACTCCTCCCGGCGAACTTCGCCGGATGAGCATGCTGGCGTGCTCGACCCGCACGAGTTCGACAGTTGTGCGACCGCACGAAGGCAAGGGCGGGCTTCGGCCGGCATCCGTCCGCGTCGGCGGCATCGCGTAGTTCTGATAGTCGCTTGATCCGCTGCGTGCGAATACTGATACGACAGTCAATCGCTGTCTATCTGCACTCTTATCAATGAGACTGGCCACGACGCGCTGACTTCTGACTCAGCCGCAATTCGGTGTCTCTCGCCTTGCAGGCGCGTGCATGTGAATCCCCAGCAGCCGGTAGGCCCGGAATTCTTCGCTCGTAAAGGACTGCTTCACGGTGACATCCCAGCCGGCTCGCCGGCGGCTCAAGGGAGTTGCGCCCCGGGCGACGACACGAGATCTCCATCACACTCCCCGCGCCAACTTTCCGTCGCCCTAGATCTCGCGTGCTCCACTTCACACTCCCTCTTTTCCCCTTTCCCTTTCCCTCTTAACGACTTACATCTCTCCTAACCTCACTGGCATTCACCTTGCACCTCCTGCCTCGCGAAGTTTCATGAGCGAGGATCAGTCGATGTCGGATGCCAGTGCCGCAGCGCCCGAAGCTGCCGCTAAGGACAAAGAGAAGCAGCCGCCTGCCGCCAAAAGCGGCAAGAGCAAGCTGCTCATCATCATTGCCGCCGCCGTGATTGCACTCGGCGCGGCGGGCGGTGGCGCGTGGTTCTTCATGCACAAGGGCGCTGACGAGGAAACAGTGGCGGACGCCGATGCAGGCGAGCACGCCGACGCCAGGGACACGAAGCAGGACAAGGCCAAGGGCAAGAAGGACAAGAAAGGCAAGAAGGGCAAGGAAGAGCCGAAGCTCCCCGCGATCTACGTCGAATTCAATCCGCCGTTCGTCGTCAATTTCGACGCGAAGGGCGTGATGCGCTTCCTGCAGGTCAGCATCCAGGTCATGACGCGCGATCACGAGGTCTCGGAGATGATCAAGCTGCACGACCCGAAGATCCGCAACAACATGCTGTTGCTGCTCGGCTCGCAGACGTACGAGACGATCAGCACGCTGGAAGGCAAGGAAGAGTTGCGGAAGAAGGCGTTGGAGATCATCAGCAAAGTCGTTGATGACGAGGGTGGGGAAGGGAAGAAAGTTGAAGACCTCTACTTCACCGCCTTTGTAATGCAGTAGGCCGCCATGGCGAACGACGTACTCAATCAGGACGAAATCGACGCACTCTTGCATGGCGTCGACAAGGGCACAGTCTCGACCGAGCCGGAGACGTCCGCGCCCGGTGAAGTCCGCACCTTCGACTTCGCGAACCAGGTTCGCATCGTGCGCGGCCGCATGCCGACGCTCGAGATGATCAACGATCGCTTCGCGCGCCTGTTCCGCACCAGTCTGTTCTCCATGCTGCGCCGGACGCCCGAGATCACCGTGCTGCCGATCCAGATGATCAAGTTCGCCGACTACGTGCACTCGCTGCAGGTGCCGACGAACATGAACCTGGTGAAGATTCTGCCGCTGCGCGGCACCGGTCTCATCGTCCTCGATCCGAAGCTCGTGTTCGCGGCCGTCGACAACTTCTTCGGCGGCAGCGGCCGCTTCGCCAAGATCGAAGGCCGCGACTTCACCGCGACCGAGCATCGCATCATCCACATGGTGCTCAAGTACGTGTTCTCGGATCTCAAGGAAGCGTGGTCGCATGTCGCGCGCCTGGACATCGAATACCTGAGCTCGGAGCTCAACCCGCACTTCGCGAACATCGTCAGCCCGACCGAGATCGTCGTGGTCTGCAGCTTCCGCATCGAGCTCGATGGCGGCGGCGGCGACGTGCACGTCACGATGCCGTACTCGATGGTCGAGCCGCTGAAAGAACTGCTGCACGCGGGCGTCGCGAGCGATCGTGCCGAGCACGACGAGCGCTGGGGCCACGCGCTGCGTGAAGAGCTCGAAGATGCCGAAGTGGAGCTGAGCACCGTGCTCGGCCGCGGCAAGGTCACGATGCAGCAACTGATGTCGCTGCAGCCTGGCGACATCCTGCCGTGCGATTTCAGCGGCCGCGCCACAGTGATGGCCGAAGATGTTCCCGTATTCCGCGGCAAGTTCGGCGTGTCGCACGGTCAGCAGGCCGTGCAGATCGAAGAGCGCGTCGCACGCAGCAAGACCAAGAATCCTGATGTCCTGATGTTGTCCCGCAAGTCCTGAACCCGAAGTAACTGAAGTTCTCACCATGAGCAAACCCAACGAACAAGCCGCCAAGGCGGAGTTCAACGACCTCCAGGACGGCGGCACCGATGCCGGTGCGCGCGACGTCAACCTCGAGGTGATCCTCGACGTGCCCGTTACGCTGTCGATGGAAGTCGGCCGCACGCGCATTCCTATCCGCAACCTCCTGCAGCTGAATCAGGGCTCGGTCGTCGAGCTCGATCGCGCCGCGGGCGAGCCGCTCGACGTGTTCGTCAACGGCACGCTGGTCGCGCACGGCGAAGTGGTGGTGGTGAACGAGAAGTTCGGGATTCGTCTGACGGACGTGATCTCGCCCGCCGAGCGCATCAAGAAGCTTCGATGAGCCGAATGTTGAATGGGCGCGCTGGAGCGGCTGTAGGTCGGGCTTTGGCCCGACTCTGCGGAAGTTGGGCTGAAGCCCAACCTACAGTCATTACAGCCGTCCTCTCGCTGGTGAGCTCGGTGGCCTTCGCCGCGGAGCCGTTCGCTTCGCCCGAAGCCGCCAAGACCGCTGCCACCAGCGCCGCGGGCGGTCTTGCCCAAGTCACGCTCTCCCTCATGCTCGTCCTCGCGGCAGTCTTCGCTGCCGCGTGGGTCGTGCGACGGTTCCGCAATTTCGGCCGTCCCGGCGCCGGCGCGATCCAGATCGTCGCGGACATCGCGCTCGGCACGAAAGAGCGCGCAGTTCTCATTCAAGTCGGGGCGCAGCAGCTGCTGGTCGGCGTTGCACCCGGACGCGTCAACACTTTGCACGTGCTCGCCGAGCCCGTGCGCACGGACGATGCCCAGCGCGGCGGGGGAGGGGACGAGCTCTCTCCCTCTTCCTCTCCCTCGTCGCGGCCGGACTTCAAAGCGATCCTGAAGCGGAGCCTCGGGCTATGACGCGCGGTCCGCTGCTTCGCGGCGCGGTGCTCGCGCTGATTCTCTTCTTGCCGATGATTGCTTCCGCCGCCGGCATTCCCGCGGTGACGGTGAGCACTGCGCCGAACGGCGGTCAGCAGTATTCGCTGACGCTGCAGATCCTGATCCTGATGACGGCGGTGACATTGCTGCCGGGCATCGTGCTGATGATGACGGCGTTCACGCGCATCGTGATCGTGCTCGCGATTCTGCGCCAGGCGCTCGGCGCGGGCCAGGCGCCGCCGAATCAGGTGCTGATCGGCCTCTCGCTGTTCCTGACGCTGTTCGTGATGGGCCCGGTCGTCGACAAGATCAACACCGACGCCGTGCAGCCATACATGGCCGAGCAGATCGACGCGACGACCGCGCTCCAGCGCGGCGCCGATCCGCTCAAGCGCTTCATGCTCGATCAGACGCGCGAGAGCGACATCGCGACGTTCGTGCGCATCTCCGGCGGCAAAGGGTTCGAGAAGCCCGAGGACGTGCCGCTGCGCATCCTGGTGCCGGCGTTCGCGACCAGTGAGCTGAAGTCGGCGTTCCAGATCGGCTTCCTGATCTTCATTCCGTTCGTGATCATCGACCTGGTTGTGGCGAGCGCGCTGATGTCGATGGGCATGATGATGCTCTCGCCGGTGCTGATCTCGCTGCCGTTCAAGCTGATGCTGTTCGTGCTGGTGGATGGCTGGAGCCTGGTGATGGGGACCCTTGCTGCGAGCTTTTACTCATGACGCCTGAAATGGTGATGACGATCGGTCAGCGCGCGCTGGAGATCACGATCATGTTGTCGGCGCCGCTGTTGCTGGCGGCGTTGATCGTGGGATTGTTGGTGGGTGTGTTTCAGGCGGCGACGCAGATCAATGAGATGACGTTGTCGTTTATCCCGAAGCTGATCGGGATGGCGGGGACGTTGGTGGTGGCCGGGCCGTGGATGTTGAAGACGATCGTCGGGTACACGCGGGAGCTGTTCGAGAGCATCCCGGGTTTGATTGGATGATGACCTTGGGTTGCGCCGTGGTCCCCTGTAGGTCGGGCTTTAGCCCGACATCCGGATTGTTGGGCTAAAGCCCAACCTACAGCGATACCATCCGATGCTCAACATCACGACCGGTCAGCTCGAGCTCTGGCTCGCCCAGTACATCTGGCCGTTCATTCGCATCGGCGCCTGCTTCATGACCGCGCCCGTCTTCGGCGCCCAATTCGTTCCGCCTCGCGTTCGTCTGTTCCTCGCCGGCGCAATGACGATCATCGTCGCGCCTCTGATTCCTCCGCCCCAGATCACCGTCTTCTCCCTGCAAGGCGGCCTCGTCGCGATTCATCAGATCCTCATCGGCGTCGCGACCGGCTTCGCGCTGCAGCTCATCTTCGACTCGCTCGCGATGGGCGGTCAGCTGCTTTCGAACACGATGGGCCTCGGTTTCGCCTTCAACGTCGATCCGCAGCGCGGTGCCAGCACGCCGGTGCTCGGCACGCTCTACATGCTGATGGTCACGCTGACCTTCCTCGCGCTGAACGGTCACCTCGTGCTCATCGAGCTGCTCGCGAATGGCTTCAACACGCTGCCGGTCGGAATGAATGGCCTCGACGGCCAGGCGCTCTGGAACGTCGCCGCGTGGGGCACGCAGCTGTTTGCCGGCTCACTCACAGTCGCACTCCCCGGCATGACCGCTCTGCTCGTCGTGAACCTCGCGTTCGGCGTGATGAGCCGCGCGGCACCAACGCTCAACCTCTTCGCGGTCGGCTTCCCGGTGACACTGATCGCCGGCCTCTTGATCGTCTATGCGGGCCTGCCGACAGTGCAGGCGAGCTTCGTCGAGTTGCTCGAATCCGCTTTCGATTTCGTGCGTGCCTTGCAGGGAGGCTAGGCCGTGGCCGAGAACGACGCACAAGAACGCACAGAACAGGCAACTCCCAAGCGCCTCGAAGAGGCGCGCAAGAAAGGTCAGATTCCGCGTTCGCGCGATCTCAGTACGGCGGCCGTGACGCTCGTTGGTGGCGCCGCTCTGTATCTGCTCGGGAGCCAGATCACCGGTCAGATGGCGAACATGATGCGGCGGACCTTGAGTCTGACGCGCGACGAGGCGACCGACGCGACATTTATGACCTCGGCGCTGTCGACAGCCGCGGCCGACGGCCTCTGGTTATCAGCACCAGTGCTCCTGGCGATCACCTTCGCCGCGATCATCGCGCCGCTCGCGCTCGGCGGCTGGAGCTTTTCGGGGCAGGCGCTGATGCCGCAGTTCAGCCGCCTGAATCCGATCGAAGGCGTCAAGCGCCTGTTTGCTATGCGCAGCGTGATCGAGCTGGTCAAGGCGATGGCCAAGTTCGGCGTCGTCGCGATGATCGCGGCGATCGTGCTGTGGAACGACGCGCCGACGTTCATGGCGCTCGGCCGCGAGCCGCTGCAGCAGGCGATCGGTCATGCAGTTCAGATGAGCGGCAAGTCGCTGCTCATCATCTCCGCCGGCCTCCTCATCATCGCGGGCATCGACGTGCCGTATCAGCTCTGGCAATACGCGAAGCAGATGCGCATGAGCCGCGAGGAAATCCGCGAGGAATACAAGGAGAGCGAGGGCTCGCCCGAGGTGAAGGGCCGCATCCGGCAGCTGCAGCAGCAGATGGCACGCCAGCGCATGATGCAGGACGTCCCGAAGGCCGACGTGGTCGTCACGAACCCGACGCACTTCGCCGTCGCGCTCAAGTACGACGAGAAGCGCATGCGCGCGCCGATCGTGGTCGCGAAAGGTGCCGATGCGATCGCGGCGAAGATCAGAGAAGTTGCCGGCGAGCACGCCGTCCCGATCTTCGAAGCTCCGCCGCTGGCTCGCGTGCTCTACCGCAACGTGGACATCGGCGATGAGATCCCAGCGACGCTGTACGTGGCCGTCGCGCAGATCCTTAGCTATGTGTTCCAGCTCCGGGTCGCCAAGCGCGCCGGCAACCAGCCCCCGCCGAAGCCCGACGTCGACGTCCAGGAATAGGTGCCGCGTCCAGGAATAGGTGCCGGGACAAAAAAACGGGGGAAACTCAGCAGTGCAGCAAGACTCGATTGCTGCACTGCTGAGTTTCCCCCGCTTTTCTCTCCCGGCACCAACTCTCCTCAGCCTTTCCCCTAACGCCTGCTTTCCAAACTGTGACCGCGTGCCGCCGGTGGCGGCGCGCCGTGGCCCGCCGATTGCACCTATAGCAGGGGTGTCAACGCGCCGACGTTTTGGCGCAGGTAACGCATGGCTGCTACGGCTACAAGTCTCGACTTCAAGTCGCTGATCCGCTCCGGGATCGGTGTGCCGCTGGGCGTGCTTGCGGCGTTGGCGATGGTCGTGCTGCCGTTGCCGCCGCTCGCGCTCGACGTTCTCTTCACTTTCAACATCGCCTTGTCGCTGATCGTCGTGATGGCGGTGTTCTATGTCTCCCGGCCGCTCGACTTCGGCGTGTTCCCGACAGTCCTGCTGCTGGCCACGTTGTTGCGCCTGGCGCTCAACGTCGCCTCGACTCGCGTCGTCCTGCTCCACGGCCACACCGGCAGTCACGCCGCCGGCCGCGTCATCGAGTCCTTCGGCGAGTTCGTGATCGGCGGCAACTACGCCGTCGGCGTGATCGTGTTCGCGATCCTGACGATCATCAATTTCATCGTCGTGACCAAGGGCGCGGGCCGTATCTCGGAAGTCACCGCGCGCTTCACCCTCGACGCGATGCCCGGCAAGCAGATGGCGATCGACGCCGATCTCAACGCCGGCCTGATCACGCAAGACGAAGCCCGCGCTCGTCGCGCCGAGGTTCGCGCCGAAGCTGACTTCTACGGCTCGATGGACGGCGCCAGCAAATTCGTCCGCGGCGACGCGACGGCGGGCATCCTGATCCTCGTCATCAACATGCTCGGTGGCCTCTGCATCGGTGTGATGGGCCACGACATGTCGTTCAGCGACGCGGCGCGCGTGTACACGTTGCTCTCGATCGGCGATGGCCTCGTCGCACAGATTCCGGCGTTGCTGCTCTCGACCGCCGTCGCCTTGATCGTGACTCGTATGTCGCGCGCCCAGGACATGGGCGGCGAGCTGGCGAAGCAGCTGCTCGGTCAGCCGCGCGCGCTCGCGATCGCGGCCGCATTGCTGGCGGTGATGGGCCTGATCCCGGGCATGCCGAACATCCCGTTCTTATTGATGGCTGCGCTCTGCGGTGGCGGGGCGTGGATGCTCCACAAAAAGTCGCTCAAACCGGCCCAACCCGTCGAGAGTGCGCCGGCGCCGGCAGCGGCGCCACCGCCCGAAGCGCGCGAGCTGACGTGGGAAGACGTGCAGCCGGTAGACATCATCGGCCTCGAAGTCGGCTACCGGCTGGTGCCGCTCGTCGACAAGGCGCAGGGCGGCGATCTGCTGGCTCGCATTCGCGGCGTGCGCCGCAAGCTCACGCAGGATCTCGGCTTCCTCGTGCAGGCCGTGCACATCCGCGACAACCTGGATCTGCCGCCGAATTCCTATCGCATCAATCTCGCCGGCGTGCCGGTGGGCGAGGGCGTGATCTATCCCGAGCGCGAGCTCGCGATCAACCCCGGCAAGGTATTCGGCAAGCTCTCCGGCATCGAGACACGTGATCCGGCATTCGGCATGGAAGCAGTGTGGATCGAGCCCTCAGCGCGCGATCACGCACAAACGCTCGGCTTCACCGTCGTCGATGCGAGCACCGTGGTCGCGACACATCTCAGTCACGTCGTGCAAAGCCACGCACACGAGCTGCTCGGTCACGAAGAAGTGCAGCAACTGCTCAACGCGCTCGGCAAGTCCGCGCCGAAGCTGGTCGAGGATCTCACTCCGAAGCTCCTGCCGCTCGGCACGGTCGTGCGCACGTTGCAGGGCCTGCTTGCGGAACGCGTGCCGCTCAAGAACATGCGCACGATCGTCGAGACGCTGGCCGAGCACGCGACTCGCACCCAGGACCCGCAGCACCTCACCGCGCAGGTGCGCGTCGCGCTCGGTCGCCAGATCGTGCAGGACATCGCCGGCATGTCGACAGAGCTGCCGGTCATCACACTCGAGCCCGACCTCGAACAACTGCTCACGAATTCGCTGGTCGGCAGCAACGCCGCGACGCCGGGACTCGAGCCCGGTCTTGCAGAGCGCATGCAGCGGCGTCTTGCCGAAGCCGCGCAGCGACAGGAAATGACAGGTGAGCCAGCAGTGCTGCTGGTGCCGCCGCAATTGCGTCAGACGCTCGCACGCTTCATGCGCTCGGTGGTGCCGGGCATGCACGTGCTCGCGTGGAACGAGATACCCGACAACCGCAAGGTGCGCCTGGTCACCGCGGTTGGGAGATAAGGTGGAATGAAGATGAAACACTATCGCGCGCCCGATATGCGACAGGCCTTGCGCCAGGTTCGCGACGCGCAAGGTCCGGACGCGGTGATTCTTTCGAGCCGCAGAGTCAGCGGCGGCGTCGAAGTCGTCGCTGCTGTCGACTACGACGTCGACGTCGAGATGTCGACGACGCCGGAAATGGAGCGCGTCGCAACCGAGCCCTCGGCCGGCGACTACGCCGCGCTGGCGAAGAAATTCGCCGCTCAAGAGCATAGTGAAGTCAATAACTTACACTCAGGTGTTAACGAAGAGCTGCGCACCCTGCGCCACATGTTGGAGACCCAGCTTGCGACGCTCGCGTGGAACGATCTCACGCGTCGCGCGCCGGTGCAGACAGAGCTGCTGCGTCAGTTGACAGTGCTCGGCATCGCGCACGATCTCTCCGGCGAGCTCGTGAGTCAGTTGCCGCAGCGGCTCGAGTTGGCCGAAGCGCAGCGCCTCGCTCTCGCGATGCTCGCACGTCGCATCGAGACCGTCGGCGAGCGCTGGATGGAGAGCGGCGGAGTCGTCGCGATGGTCGGCCCGACCGGTGTCGGCAAGACGACGCTGATTGCGAAGCTCGCGGCGCGCTGGGTTCTGCGTCATGGCTCGCGCGACATCGCACTCGTGTCGACGGACTGCATCCGCATCGGCGCACAGGAACAGATTCACACGCTCGGTCGCCTGCTCGGCGTGCCGGCGTATTCCGTCGACGGTGCCGGCGAAGTCGCCGAGCTGCTCGATAATCTCGGCGAGCGTCGCCTCGTGCTGATCGACAGCGCCGGTCTGAGCCAGCGCGATCCGCGCATGGTCGAAGAGCTCACCATACTCGCGAACGCGAGCGATCGGCTCGAAACGAGTCTCGTGCTGTCCGCCGCCTCGCAAGCGGGCGCGATCGAAGAAGCGCTCGAAAAGTTCGTGCCGGCGCGTCCGATGACTTGCTGCGTGACCAAGCTCGACGAGGCGACCAGCCTCGGCGGCACGATGTCGGCGCTCATCCGCGCCAAGCTGCCGCTCGCCTATCTCAGCGACGGTCAACAGATTCCCGAAGACATTTGCCCCGCGCGCTCGCATCAGCTGATCGCGCGCGCCGTCGACCTTTCGAAGAAGGCGGGCGCGAACGCGGATGAAGACTTGCTGCAACGGCGATTTGGGAGCGTGGCGCATGCGCTTGCATGAGGCGAGTGACGAGGGTCACGTGAGTCACGAAAGTGACGAACGACCCGTGTCCCTTCTGCCCCGCGTGACCCTCGTGACCCACGTGACTGTCGTCACTTTCAAGGCATAACAATGCAATCAGTTCAAGCTACCGGCCTCAAGCGCGCTGCCGCCCCAGGTCCAGTTCGAGTCATCGCGGTCACCGGCGGCAAGGGCGGCGTGGGCAAGACCAGCGTGGCCGTGAATCTGGCGACGGCACTCGGTTCGACCGGCAAGCGCGTCATGCTGCTCGACGGCGATCTCGGCCTGGCGAATGTCGACGTGTTCCTCGGCCTCTCGCCGCGTCACACGATGGCGCAGGTGCTTGCGGGCGAGCGCACGCTCGAAGAGATCATCGTCGAATCGCAGTACGGCGTGAACGTCGTGCCCGGCGCCTCGGGCATCGCCGAGCTCGCGAATCTTCCGGCCTCTGCTCACCTCGCGCTCGTGCAAGCGTTCAGCGCACTGACGGCACGCATCGACACCTTGATCGTCGACACCTCCGCGGGCATCGCACACAGCGTGCTGCAGTTCACGCAAGCCGCGCAGCACGTGCTGCTCGTCGTGTGCGACGAGCCGGCTTCCATGACCGATGCGTACGCGCTCGCAAAAGTGTTGAGCCGCAATCACGGCGTCACCAGGTTCTTCGTGCTCGCGAACCAGACCCGCTCGCCCGGCGAGGGCGAGGCCCTGTTCCAGAAGTTCCAGCGGGTGGCCCACCGCTTCCTGGATGTCACCCTGGAGTACGTAGGGGAAATCCCCGAAGACCCCTATCTGAAGCGGGCAATTCGTGAACAGCGTCCGGTGACTGCAGCGTTTCCCTCATGTCCTGCCTCGCGCGCATTTAAGAAATTGGCCCTCAAGGCCGATAAGTGGCCTGTGCCGGATTGCCCGCGCGGCAATCTCGAGTTTTTCGTGGAGCGTCTGGTGCGCAAGCCCCAGGCCCGGCTGGAGGTGGTCCGATGAGCGGCGTGCGCGCTTACAAGACCGGCTCCGCCGCGCGCAACACGGATGCGCTCGTCATCGGCAACGCTGAATTGGTGAAGCGGATCGCGTACCACCTGGCGGGGCGGTTGCCCGCTTCGGTGGAAGTCGCGGACCTGATCCAGGCCGGAATGCTCGGCCTGCTGGAAGCGGCGGCCAACTATACGGCCGATCGCGGCGCGAGCTTCGAGACGTACGCGGGCATCCGCATCCGCGGTGCGATGCTCGACGCGTTGCGCAAGCTCGATTGGGCGCCGCGCTCGGTGCATCGCAAGGCCCGCGCGGCCGCGGCGGCGGTGCGCGAGATCGAGGCGGAGTTCGGCCGCGAGGCTCGCGACAGCGAGATCGCGGACAAGATGGGTGTGTCGCTGGGCGAGTACCACAAGATCGCTCACGACGCTGCGAGCTGTCGGATCGCGAGCCTGGACGACAGCAGCGGCGACGACGATTCGCTGATGGGCCGGGTCGAGGACGACAGTGCGGATCCGTTCGTCGACGCGAGCAACGACGGTTTCCGCACGGCGCTTGCGGGCGCCATCAAGGAGCTGCCGGAGCGGGAGCGGCTGGTGATGTCGATGTATTACGACGACGAGCTGAACCTGAAGGAGATCGGCGCGGTGCTGAAAGTCACCGAGTCGCGCGTCTGTCAGCTGCACGGGCAGGCGCTCGTGAGATTGAAGGCGCGGTTGGCCGATTGGCGCGACCGGGCGGCAATGGCGGGTTGAGGAGACGGAGGGCTGGAGTGAGCAAGAATTTGAGGTTTCTGGTGGTCGACGATTTCTCCACGATGCGCCGTATCGTGAAGAACCTGCTCAACGACCTGGGATACGCCAACGTTCAGGAAGCCGACGACGGCCAGTCCGCGCTGCCGATGCTGAAGACCGGCAGCTTCGACTTCCTCGTGACCGACTGGAACATGCCGGGCATGCCCGGCCTCGATCTGTTGAAGGCGGTGCGCGCCGATCCGGCGCTCGCGAAGATGCCGGTGCTGATGCTCACGGCCGAAGCGAAGCGCGAGCAGATCATCGAAGCGGCGCAGGCCGGCGTGAACGGCTACGTGATCAAGCCGTTCACCGCGATCACGCTGAAAGAGAAGATCGACAAGATCCTGGGGCAGGCGGGCTGACCGTCGGCCACGAGAATTCACATGAGTACCGGCACGACTTCCCTGCGTGACGAGTTCGGCACCACCGTCGCCGCGCTCTGCGACGCGCTTGCTGCCGGGAACGAGACTGCGTTCTTCAGCGAGCTCGATTCGCTGCTGCAGCGACGCGAGCGCATGTTGTTCCTCGACCTGCGCAAGCTGACGGGCGACCTGCAGTCGGCGCTGCAGCGATTCCGCGTCGACTCGCGCCTCGCCGATCTCGCGGAAAAGGACGTGCCCGACGCGCGCCTGCGCCTCGATCACGTTCTGCGGCTGACTGACGAGGCAGCGCATCGCACGCTCGATCTGGTCGAGCAGTCCGGTCCGCTCGCGGAGCGCACTGCGCGCTCGGCCACGGACCTCACCGATTCATGGCAGCGCTTCCGCGATCGCAAGATCGCTGTGGAAGACTTCCACCGCATGGTGCGCGACATGGACGCGTTCCTGGCTGCGACGCGCGCCGACATGAACAAGGTTCGCGAAAACCTCTCCGAAGTGCTGCTCGCGCAGGGCTACCAGGACCTGTCGGGGCAGATCATCCGCGGCGTCATGAAGCTCGTCACCGAGCTGGAGATTGCACTGGTCGACCTGGTGCGCCTGTCGCGTACGCGCGGCACGCGGCCGGTCTCCGAAGAAACGCGGCGCGGTTTCGGCCCGCCGATCCCGGGCATCAACAGCGGGCCCTCTGTGAGCGGTCAGCAGGACGTCGACGCGCTGCTTTCCGGCCTGGGGGTCTGATCCCTCATGGACATCCTCAGCTTAATCGGCCTGGTTCTGGCGACCTGCGCGATCCTCATCGGCGCAGTGTTGAAGGGCGCTGGCATCAAGGCACTGCTGTCGGCGGCGGCGTTCATGATCGTCGTCGTGGGCACTGTCGCCGCCATCTGCGTGCAGACGCCGCTTCCCGTCATGAAGCACGCGATGCGCATTCTGCCGTGGGTCTTCAAGCCGCCTTCGGTGCGGCGCGGCGACCTGATCAAGAAGATGGTCGAGTGGAGCAACATGGCTCGCAAGCAAGGTCTGCTCGGCCTCGAGCCGCTGATCGAGCGCGAGTCCGATGACTTCGTGCGCAAAGGGCTGCAGCTCGTCATCGACGGCAGCGAGCCGGACCTGATCCGCAGCACCATGGAAGTCGACCTGCACGTGCGCGAGCAGTCCGACACGCGCGCCGCGAAAGTGTTCGAAGGCATGGGCATCTACTCGCCGACGCTCGGTATCATCGGCGCGGTGCTCGGCCTGATGGCCGTGATGCAGAACCTCGCCGACCCCAGCAAGCTCGGTCACGGCATCGCCGCCGCGTTCGTCGCGACGATCTACGGCATCGGGCTCGCGAACCTGTTCTTCCTGCCGGTCGCAAACAAGCTCAAGGTCGCGATCGCCGGACTGAGCGAGTCGCGCGAGATGGTGATCGAGGGAATGATCTCGATCGCACAGGGCGAGAATCCGCGAGCGATCGAATCGAAGCTGCAGGGCTACCTGCACTAGTCATGGCTCGCCGTCACAAACACGAGGAGCACGCCAATCACGAGGCGTGGGCGATCCCGTACGGGGATCTGATCACGCTGCTGCTCGCGTTCTTCGTCGTGATGTATGCGATGTCCTCGGTCAACGAGGGCAAGTATCGCGTGCTCTCCGATTCGCTGGTCGCTGCGTTCCAGGGCGCGCCGCGCACGATGGAGCCGATTCAGGTCGGCGAGAAGCAGTCCGGGCCCGGCATCGATCCGGTGGTCAGCGTGGTGCAGCAGCCGATGATCGACGGGCAGCCGCGTCACTCGCTGCAGCCGATCGCGATGGCACAGAACGCCGCCCGGACCAGCGTCGATCCCGTGCAGAGCGATGAGCTCGCGAGCGTGGCGCGAGAAGTCGAAGAGGCGATGGCGGATCTCATCGACCGCGAGCTGATCGTCGTGCGTCGACATGGCACCTGGGTCGAAGTCGAGATCCGCACCGACATTCTGTTTCCGAGCGGCGTCGCGACGCTGTCGCCGCCGGCGGAGCAGGTTCTCACCCAGCTCGCAGACACGCTGAAGCCGTTTCCGAACTCGATCCGCGTCGAAGGTCACACCGACAACCGGCCGATCAGCACGAATGCGTTTCCGTCGAACTGGGAGCTTTCGTCGGCACGTGCCGCGAGCGTCGTGCACTTGTTTACGCGTGCAGGAATGGATCCCGCGCGGCTCGCGGTGGTCGGCCTGGGCGAGAATCGGCCGGTGCAGAGCAATGCGACGCCAGAAGGTCGCAACGCGAATCGACGCGTCGTGCTCGTGATTCTCGGCGGCAGCAGCAAGCCGGAAGGCGACTACGCCGGCGAGCGCGGGCAGGGCGAACAACAGTCGGATGTGCCGACGGCGCTCGGGAAACCGGCGACGACCGAAGCGTCTCTGCCGCCGGCGAGCACGAGCAGAACTCTGCCCTGAGGCGTTGCGTCGCAGGTCAGTTGCGGTAGAGCACCTGGTATTCCTGCGTGCCTGACAGGTCCGGCAGAGTCCCGCCGCCACCCTCGCCATTGCGCAGCGTGCTCCACGGCTCCGCTGCGACCTCCTGTGAGGCCTTCCGGAAATCCTCAACGAACTCGAGCGTCCGTCCGGTCGCTTTGATCTCGCAGAACGACGTCCTGCAGATGATCTCGAGCTTGTCCGCCGGATGCTTTGCGGTGTGCGCCAGGATGTACTGACGTAGCAGCTGCTCCGTGGGGTCGGCCCAGCCCGTGTCCCTGGGCTCGGCGTCCATTGCGGCGCGCTTGCGGTTACCTTCTTCGGCCAAGGCTGCGAAGCAGGCGATCTGCCTCCTTTGCTCTTCCGGGGTCGGGGGCGGTTTCGATTCTTTTCGCGACAGTCGCGCGTACTGGACCTGCTTGCCCGAGTCGCCGGAATTCGTCACGGAGAATCCGGTGAACTCGCTCCACGGTTGCTCGCGGACGGCATCGATCACTTCGTTGAATTGACCGGCCAGTTCGGGAACGAGGGCGTGCGCATTGATCTCGCAGAAGGTGGTCTTGCAGTCGATGTCGGACACCTCGATCTGTGCCGTCTGCAATCGAGGCGAGGTGAACTCGCGCAGCTTCTGCTCCATCGCATAGGCCCAGGCCGGATCTTTCGGCTCCGCATCCCATGCACGTTGCTGGCGCTCTTGCTCGCGCTGGTAAGCCTCGTTGCACTTCTCCCGCAATGTTGCCGCCTGCGTCGGCTGGGTGCCGGCATCGGCGGTCAGCGTCGTTTGCAGGTGTTCGGGCTCGCTTGCCGGGCCGAGCGTCGGCTCGGTTGATCGCGCCTGCGGCCGGTCAGGCTCAGTGATCGCTGTCTCGCGGGACCGATCCAGGTAAGCGACCACGCCGATCACAACGATCACGGCGATCGCAATCGCGACGCGCTTCTTCATCGACCTTCCCCTGGTACGGCCTCGTTGGCGCGTCGCTATCCTAGCTCGCGCGGTCAGCTACCGGCCAGAATCGCCATCGCTCGCTCGAAGCCCTTGTCGCGTCCAGCGCAGAGATCGGCTCTCGTCTCCGGCACGGCCTCGTGTGGGGTCGTCGGCTTGTCGTTGAGGTCTTCACCGGCCGAGCTCCAGTGACCTGCGGTCGGCACCGTGAGGCTCCAGCCGGGAGCGATGTCGAAGTCTTCGCCGCTGAGGATTGCTCCGGCCGTGGGTGCGCCGATCAGCCTGGCGTGACTCCACGTCTTCATGCCCCAGGCGAAGCCTTCCGCAGCACTGCCGGTGCCGGGGCCGATCAGCACGACGACCGGGGCGCGATAGCGTTTGGCGCCGAGGTCCTCGATGCCGAACGCCGCTGCGCCGCCGCTCTTTGAGAGCGCGTCCAGAACATCCTGCGTGCGATAGCGACCGATCACCTTGGGTGCGGCGGCGACATCGCTTGCCTGGACCGGTCGGCCGAGCTTCTGCAGGTACGGGCGTGCCAGCAGCGCGAACGTCGCGTCGGTGCGATCGATGAAGTAGCTCGCGAGTCGCATCGCCGAGACGTTGCCGCCGCTGTTGGCGCGGATGTCGATCACGAGTCCCTGCGTGCCGCTGAGCTCGCCCATGGCCTGGTCCGCGAGCTCCGCTGCGCCGTCGTCGAAGCGATCGGCGCGGATGTAACCGATGGTCTTGCCCGGTGCGACGCGGATGCGGGCCCAGCTCCAGCCCGGGTGCTCTTCCGGAAACAGCCAGGACTCGCGGCGGATTTTCAGCTTCGCTGTGCTGCCGTCGCAGCGTTGGACGGTGACGTCGGCGAGCGTGCCGGCAGTGCCGCTGAGGGATTCGGTGCCGCCTACGATGCGATCGCCCGGACGCAGTCCTTTCGCCCGAGCATCGGACAGCGGCGCGAGCTCGAGCACTGTGTCGGCGCCGTCGATCGGCTCGATCCGCGCACTCAAATCGACGCCGGATTTGCCGGCGACGAAATGATAGATGTGGAGGTGGGATGACTTCAGCTCCCCGAGCATCTGGGCGAGGAGCTGCTGCAGGGCTGCCTCATCCGTGACCTGGTCGAGGCGCGCGCGGTAGCGGGCCTGTACCGCTGCCCAGTCGACGCCGTGGAACGCGGGGTCGTAGAACTGATCGGTCACCGTCTTCACGGTGGCGTCGAAGATCCGGGATCTTGTGTCTGCGAAGGAGTCCGCGGCCAGACTGCGCGCAGCAAAGAGAACGGCCGCGGCCGCCACGGCCGCGGCGGACGAATTCACCTTCATCGGATCCTCCCCATTTCACGCATAATGCATGCATGCACGTGCTGCAAACCGACCGGCTCACCCTGCGGCGATTCACGCTCGACGACGCCGAATTCATCTTCAGACTCGTCAACGACCCTTCCTGGTTGCAGTTCATCGGCGACAAAAACGTGCGCAACCTCGACGATGCGCGCCGCTACCTGCGCGAGGGGCCGCTCGACTCGTACGAGCGCTACGGGTTCGGCATGTTTCGCGTCGAAGAGCGCGAAACCGGCACGCCGGCCGGCATGTGCGGCCTGATGAAGCGGGAGACGCTGCCGGACGCCGACGTCGGCTATGCGTTCCTGCCGGAGTTTCGGGGGAAGGGCTACGCGTTCGAGGCCGCCGTCGCGATGCTCGACCACGGCCGTCGTGTCTTCGGCCTGAAGCGCATCCTCGCGATCGTATCGCCCGGCAACGCGAACTCGATTCGCGTGCTGGAAAAGGCCGGCATGAAGTTCGAACGCTCCGCGGAGTTCCGGCCCGGCGACCCCGTCAAGATCTTCGCGCGCGAGTGGACGTAGACGGTAGACGGTGCCGGGAGAGAAAAAGAGGGGAAACTGCACAGCGCAGCAAACCAGTCTTGCTGCGGTGCTGAGTTTTCCCCGATTTTCTCTCCCGGCACCATTCTTGCTTTCTCCTCTGTAGGCCCGTCTTTCTGGCGTCGGATTCCTGGCGCTGTGTGACGGCCGTCACAGGAGCTGGCGATGTTCGAGATTCTGCCCAATCCGTCTTTCGAGACGATGATGATGGTCGGCCGCGCGGTGTTGCTGCTCGGCGCGTTCTGGGTCTTCGCGCTCGCGTTCAGCCGCTGGCGGCGGGCGGACGAGCGGCAGATGCAGCACCTGGCCAACGAGCTGCAGCGCACGTTCGCGGAAGTCCGCAGCCTGCACGAGACGCTCGCTGTGATGAATGCGCGCATGGAGTCGCTGAGCGAGCGAGCGGAATCGGAGTCGCGCCTGGCGCCCGCAGGGGTGGTCAACGGCCAGCGTGGCTATGACCTTGCGGCCCGGCTCGCGAAGAATGGCGCTGGCGTCGAGGAGTTGATTGCGAGCTGCGGGATCACGCGGCACGAAGCGGAGCTGCTGAGCCGCCTGCACGTGGCGAAATCGAGAGAGTCGGCGGCGACATCGTGGAGCATGCGGGCGAAGGCCGAAGCGCCGGCTCCGGCTCCGCCGCAGCAGCAGCCGGCGGGTCGCAAGCGCGGTTCGATCCTGAGCGTTGTGGGGTAGGTCGGGCTTCAGCCCGACTTCCGGGAGAGTCGGCTGAAGCCCGACCTACAGCCCGAACACCAACTAACCCTTGTTCTTCCCCGCAACCGACCACGCAAAGGCGAGCACGTGCGCGACGGCCACATACAGCTCGCGGGGAATTTCTCGTCCCAGATCAATCCGCGACAGCGCTGCGGCAAGCGCCGAGTCCTGCTGCAGCGGCACCTTGTGATCGCGCGCCACCTCCACGATGCGTTCGGCGACAGCGCCGCCGCCCTTGGCGACGACGCGCGGCGCGCCAGAGCCACTGTAGTGAAGCGCGACAGCCAGCGGTGGGCGAGGGCGCTCGTTCATGCGCGTACATCCAGCAGCCGCGCAGCTCGCACACCCATGTCGCCCGCCGGCATGCCATGCAGACACACGACGCGATCCACATTGAGTCCGGACTCCGCGAGCAACGCTTCGAGCTCATCCGTTCGCTGCGCCAGCGCCGCGACAACTGCAGGCGACTCAGCTCGCAACTGCACGCCGATGCGCTTGCCGGTCAGCGTGACCTTCGCGTGCAGGGCGCCGATCGCGCCGAGATCGACGGCAGCCTCGACCGTCCAGGATTCCGCACCATCGCTATCGCGACGACGCGACCCGTCGCGCTCGATCTTCAAGCGCAGCACCGCCGCGCGATCTTCGTGCCGCACCGGCAAGTCGATCAGCATCGACTGCACGGTCGGATCGGGCGCGCTGTTCGAAATCTGTACCGTTGTCAGGCGCGCAAGCGTCCCTTCGGTCTGCCGCGCCAGTTCGTTCAACTGCCGCGTCGGCTCATCGAGCACCGCCAGCGTCGCTGGCGCGCCGGGCAGGGAAGTGAGCGGTCCGCGCGCCGTCGGCACGGGCGCAGGCATCGCATCATCGGTATGGGCTGAAGTAGGTCTCGCGCCCTGCGTCTGCAGCGTGCGATTCAGCGTGAGCAGCAGCGTCTTGAGATCCCCAGCAAAGCGCGCATCCGGCGGACCGCGGTGCGCAGCGAGATTCGCTTCGAGGAACACGCCTGATCTGGCGATCGCGGTCTCCAGCGCCTTCGGATCCGCGAGCGCATCGGCCTCTGGCAGCGCATGCCACAGCTGCGCCGCAGCCTGCACGACCGCACGCGGCAGCGCTTCGACTCCACTCTTACGCTGAGCGATCCACGCGAGATTGGCCAGCAGCAACGCAGGGCTTTGCTGTCTCGGCACGAACTTGCGGAGCGCATCGGCGACGACAGCGCTTTGCGCCGACGACTCGGTCGGCTGCGTCGAGATCGTTTCGAGCGCGAGCACCGGGCTGTTGCGCAACACGCGCAGCTGCAGGCGCTCGCCGTCCTTCGGTCCCGCGACGTCTCCCGACGCGACGCGGGCCGGATGCCGCTGGCCGGCAATGTCGAGCCATAGCTGGCCGCCGCGAGGATCGCGCACGGCAACGGCTTCGAGGATGGCGCCGACGCGCCATTCCGCGAGCAGGCTCGGTGTCGGGCTAGTGCCCGATCCGAGGAGATTCACCAGGTCGACACGCATGGTCCGGGGTCGCTTTCACGATTCCAGTGTGAACTGCTTCAACAATTTAGCGGCAGCTGCGCCCGGACCTTGAGCAATGCCCCCACCCCCTAAAGCCACTACTCCAAATGCCGATAGCGCAAGGGAATCTGTGAAATCAGCCGAACGAGCCTGATGAGTACCAAGAAGGTCAAACGCAAGCGCGCAGCGCGGTCGGTCGCTGCGGTTGTCGAGGCTGCCGCCGCTGCGGCGCCCTCGCAACCCACGATCGTGCTCGCGAGCAATTGCAACGTGAAGGACGCAGCGGAGCTGAAGCAGTCGCTGTGCCTGCATCTCGATCATGCGGACGCCGTGGCGCTCGACGTCGGCGGCATCGAGCGGATCGACACTTCCACCATGCAGCTGCTGTGCGCATTCGTACGCGACCGGGCGAAGCAGCAGCGCACGATCGAATGGATCGGCGACTCGCGCGTCGTGCGCGATGCCGCGCGCCTGCTCGGCGTGGAAACGATGCTGGATCTGCCGAAATCAGGAGTGACGCCATGATGCGTATCCTGGCAGCGGATGACTCGCCGTCGATGCGCGACATGGTTCGCATATCGCTCGGCAGTGCCGGTTTCGATGTGACTTCGGCGGCGGACGGCGATGAAGCGCTGCGGCTCGCGGCGCAGACTGCCTTCGACCTGGTGCTGCTCGACGTGAACATGCCGGTCCGCGACGGCCTCGAGGTGACTCGCGCACTTCGCGCCGAGCCGCAGTACCGCCACACGCCGATCCTGATGCTCACGACCGAGAACTCGGCGGATCGCAAGCGCGAGGGCAAGAGCGCGGGCGCAACCGGCTGGATCGTCAAGCCCTTCGACCCGGCGCAGCTCATCGCGACTGTGCATCGGGTGCTGCTGAAATAGTCATGGCGCTCGACCTCGCACAATTCCACGACGCCTTCTTCGACGAGAGCTTCGAAGCGCTCGACACGATGGAGGCCGCGCTGCTGAAGCTGAACGTTGGCGCGCCGGACGCGGAGACCGTCAATACGATCTTCCGCGTGGCGCACTCGATCAAGGGCGGCAGCGCCACCTTCGGGTTCGCCGAGGTCGCATCGTTCACGCACACCTGCGAAACGATGCTCGATGAGCTGCGTGGCAATCGCATGCAGGTGACGCGTTACATCACCGACCTGCTGCTGAAATCGGTCGACATCATGCGCGAGATGCTGCGCGCCGTGCAGCAGAAGGCGCCGATCGACGCGCAGCGCGTCGCGGATCTGCAGTTCGATCTCGAGCTGGCGATCGCGCAGAAGAATTCGCCGGCAGCGGTTGCGGTGGCGCCCGCTCCGATCGTGGAAGTTGCACCGGCACGTGCTGCCAGCGCGCATCGCTGGCGCATCAACTTCCGTCCGTATCCGCAGTTGTTCGTGCACGGCAACGATCCGTTGCGCATGCTGCGCGAGCTCGCTGACCTGGGCGACCTTCACGTCGACGTCGCGGCGCAGGGCCTGCCCGCACTGCGCGAGCTCGATCCGGAAGCGTGCTACCTCTCGTGGGAGCTGACTGTCGACACCGACGCCACGCGCGAGGTGATCGAGCAGGTGTTCGACTGGGCGGAAGGCGACTGCGACCTGAAGATTCAGGACGAGAACGCCACGGCTGCTGCGGCGCCGAGCGTCAAGCCTGCGCCGGTCGTCTTGGAGACAAAAGTCCCCGAGATCGCGCGCGCCGCCGCGACGGAAGCCGTCGACACGCCCAAGCAAGGCCTCGGCGACGGCAGCTCCATCCGTGTCAGCACCGAGAAGATCGACGAGCTGATGAACACGGTCGGCGAGCTCGTGATCACGCAATCGATGCTGACGCAGCTCGGCGCCAAGGTCAGTGGTGGTGTCGTCGACCAGCTGCGCGCCGGCCTGGCGCAGCTCGAACGCAATGTGCGCGAGTTGCAGGAAAGCGTCATGCGCGTGCGCATGCTGCCGATCAGCTTCGTATTCAGCCGCTTCCCGCGCATGGTCCGCGACCTCAGCGGACGGCTCGGCAAGCAGGTCGAATTGAAGGTGACCGGTGATCAGACCGAGCTCGACAAGACCGTGCTCGAGAAAATCGGCGACCCGCTCGTGCACCTGGTGCGCAACAGCGTCGATCACGGCATCGAGATGCCGCAGGCGCGCGTCGCGGCCGGCAAGCCGTCGACCGGCGTCATCTCGCTCGAGGCCTATCACAAGGGCGGCAACATCGTCGTGGATGTCTGCGACGACGGCGGCGGCCTGCAGCGCGACCGTATCCTGGCGAAAGCGCGCGAGCGCAGCCTGATCGGTAAGGACGCGGAGCTGAGCGACGAGCAGGTCTGCGATCTCATTTTCATGCCCGGCTTCTCGACCGCCGACCAGGCGACCGACATCTCGGGACGCGGCGTCGGCATGGATGTGGTGCGGCGGAACATCAAGGAGCTCGGCGGCAGCATCGAAGTTCGCTCGAATGCGGGCCGCGGCTCGCGCTTCACGATCACGCTGCCGCTGACGCTCGCGATCGTCGACGGTCAGTCGGTGTCGGTCGGCAGCGAGACCTACATCGTGCCGTTGATCTCGATCATCGAATCGCTGCAGCTCAAGCCCGGCGGCGTGAATCGCATCGCCGGCCACCAGGAAGTGTTCTGGTTCCGCGACGGCTACGTGCCGGTCGTGCGCCTGCATGAAGTGTTCGGCGTGCGCTCGCGCGCGGCCGAGCTGCACGAGGGCCTGATCATGGTCGTCGAAGGCGACGGCCGCCGCGTCGGCCTGTTCGTCGACGATCTGCTCGGCCAGCAGCAGGTGGTCATCAAATCGCTGGAAACGAATTTCCGTCGCGTCGACGGCGTCTCGGGGGCCACGATCCTCGGCGACGGCGCTGTCGCGCTCATTCTCGACGTCCCCGGATTGATCCGCGCAGCTTCGTTGCGCGCGGCGGCCTGAGCCACGTCACGGCCGCAAGAGGTATTGGAGGCAAGGTATGAACAACTTCAACATTTCCGTGAAGGCCAAGCTGTTCGCGACGCTGGCGCTAGCCGGTGTCGTGATGGTGGCCGTCGGCGTGCTCGGCCTGACCGGCACGAAGAACAGCAACGGCCACCTGGACGCGCTGTTCGCGAACCGCTTCATGCCGACCGGCTGGGTCGGCACGATCGAGTCGTACGAGCGCGAAGTCCTGGAGAAGGCCGAGGACGCGGTCATTCGCCAGGATGCCGCCGGCGTCCGCGTTGCGCAGGGCATGCTCGCGGACAGCACCGCCAAAGTGCAGGAGCTGATCGCGAAGCTGCAGGCGATCCAGCTCACCGAGAAGGAGCGTGCACTCGTCAACGAGTTCGCGCGCCAGGGCAACGACGTCATCGCAGCCTTGCAGGAAGCGTTGCTGGCCGGACAGGCGGGCACGTTCGACAAGGCCGAGAGCGCGCTGATCGAGCGTGCACGGCCGACGTACGAGAAACTGAATGGCACCGGCGACGCCCTGCTCGAAACGCAGATCAGCGTCGCGCAGGAGATGCGCAACGACGCCGAGAAGGCGTTCAAGCGCAACAGCGCGATCATCGTGGGCGCGATCGTCGTCGGGCTTGGTCTGGCCTTGCTGCTGAGCTTCCTGTTGCTGCGTTCGATCCTCGGCGCGCTGTCCGCGGCCGTCAGCATCGCTGACCGCATCGCGAGCGGCGAGCTCGGCAACAACGTTCGCATCGACAGCCACGACGAGCTCGGGAGCCTGCTGGACTCGCTGCGCCGCATGGACGCCAAGCTCGTAGAGATCGTCGGCGAAGTGCGCAGCAGCGCCGACGCCGTCGGCTCGGCGGCGCGCCAGCTGTCGCATGGCAATGATGATCTGTCGCAGCGGACGCAGGAACAGGCCGCGGCACTCGAAGAGACCGCGTCGAGCATGGAGGAGATGACCGCGACGGTGAAACAGAACGCCGACAATGCGCGTCAGGCCAACCAGCTCGCCGTCGGTGCACGCGAGCAGGCGGAGCGGGGCGGCGCAGTCGTGCAGCGCGCGATCGGCGCGATGGGCGAGATCAATGCCTCCAGTCGCAAGATCGCGGACATCATCAGCGTCATCGACGAGATCGCCTTCCAGACGAACCTGCTGGCGTTGAACGCTGCGGTCGAAGCGGCGCGCGCTGGTGAGCAGGGCCGCGGCTTCGCGGTGGTGGCGACGGAAGTACGCAACCTCGCCCAGCGCAGCGCGAGCGCGGCGAAAGAGATCAAGGGCCTGATCAACGACTCGGTCGACAAGGTGAAGGTCGGCTCGGAGCTGGTCGACGAGTCCGGCAAGACGCTGTCGCAAATCATGGAGAGCGTGCGCAAGGTGACCGACATCGTCGCCGAGATCGCCGCCGCGAGCGCAGAGCAGTCCGCGGGTATCGAGCAGGTGAACAACGCGGTCACGCAGATGGACAACGTGACGCAGCAGAACGCGGCGGTCGTGGAGCAGGCTTCATCGGCGAGCAAGGCGATGGAGCAGCAGTCTTCGACGCTCGTCGGACAGATCGGCTACTTCCGCCTCGGCCATGGCGCGGGCAGCAACGCCATCGCCTTTGCCAATCCCGGTTCCAGACCGCTGACGCGGCCACCTGTGACGCGCAATCCGGTGGCGCGTAAGGTGACCGCGCCGGCGGTCGCATCCATCCCGGTGCCGGCTGCTGCGACTCCGAAGCTGCAGCGCGCGAGCGGCGATGAAACGTCCTGGGACGATTTCTGAGAGAAGTGACATGACGCAGGCAAAAGTGTCGACCGACGCCGCGGGTGCGAAGCAGATGCTGACGTTCACGCTCGGTGACGAGACGTACGGCGTCGACATCCTGCGCGTGCAGGAGATTCGCGGCTGGTCGCCGGTGACGCGCATCCCGCAATCGCAGGCGCACGTGCTCGGCGTGCTCAACCTGCGCGGCTCGATCGTGCCGATCGTGGACCTGCGCATGCGTTTCAGCCTGCCGCGGGCGGAGTACACGCCGCTCACGGTCATCATCGTTCTATCGGTCGAGTCGCCGCAGGGACGGCGCGATTTCGGCATGGTCGTCGACGGCGTCTCCGACGTCGTCGACGTGGCAGCCGGCGAAGTGAAGGCGGCGCCGGAGCTCGGCCGGCAGGCGAGCACGGAGTTCATCGCGGGATTGGCCGCGGTGTCGGGACGCATGGTCATGCTGCTCGATATCGATCGACTCATCGGCGGGGAGGTCGCGGCTGCGACTTCGTTGCCCGTCGCGGCCAATGCGTGAGCCCTCCTGCTCTCAATCCGACGACGTTCTCTGACACCGGGGCGTATGGACCTGTGCTCGGCGATGCCGAGTTCGAGTTCATCCGTCACGTGATCGGCGAGAACGCGGGCATCGCGCTCGGCCCGACCAAGCGGCAGCTGGTGCAGGGCCGGCTCGCGCGGCGCCTGCGCGATCTCGGGCTGCACTCGTACGAGGAGTATTGCGAGCACCTGCGGCGCTCGGGACCCGAGGAGCTGGTCGGGCTCATCAACGCGCTGACGACCAACGTCACGTCGTTCTTCCGCGAGAACCATCACTTCGATGCGCTCGCCGAGTACATGCTGCCCGAGGCCATGCGTCGCAATGCGGGCGCCCGCCGCATCCGGATCTGGTCCGCAGGGTGCTCGACCGGCGAGGAAGCGTATTGCGCGGCGATGGTCGCGCACGACGTGCTGCCGCCGGCGGGCTGGGATTGCAAGGTCCTGGCGACCGACATCGACAGCGACGTGATCGAGTTCGGGCAGGCAGGCATCTATCCGCTCGACCGCGTTGCCTCGCTGACTCCGGAAAGGCTGCGCAGCTCCTTTCAGAAGGGGTTGGGCGCGCAGGCCGGCAAGGTGATCGTCAAGGCGCAGGTGCGCGCGGCCGTCACGTTCCGCGTCCTGAACCTGCACCAGTCATGGCCGATGCAGGGGCCGTTCGACGTGATCTTCTGCCGCAACGTGATGATCTACTTCGACCAGGCAACCCGCGAGCGGCTGGTCGACCGCCTCGCGCACATCCTCGCGCCCGGCGGCTATCTGTGCATCGGTCATTCGGAATCGATCCACCATGCCGGTGCGCCGCTGCGCCTGGTGGGTCGCACGATCTATCGCAAGAACGGAGGCGCGGGCGATGGCAGCTGAGGGAACCAGCAGGAAGGCGTTGCCGCGGGCGCTGCCCGGCTTCGAAGAGATTCGCCGCTACTTCAATGCGACGGGCATGCCGACTGCGCGCATCCTGCCCGGCGAGTACTACGTGACCAGCGAAGACGAGGTCATCGACACCGTGCTCGGCTCGTGCGTCGCGGCCTGCATCCGCAATCCGCGGCTGGGGATCGGCGGCATGAATCACTTCATGTTGCCGCGACCGAGTGGCGCAGCCAACGACACGTGGGAGAGCGTCGCGGGCCGTGCGACGCGCTATGGCAGCGCGTCGATGGAGCAGCTGATCAACCGCGTGCTCGGTCCGCGCGGCGAGCGCAAGGATCTCGAGGTGAAGATCTTCGGCGGCGGGCGAGTGCTGTCGAGTCTCTCCGACATCGGAGCGCGCAACATCACTTTCGTGCGCGAGTTCCTGCGCAAGGAAGGGCTGAAGGTGCTCTCGGAGGACACGGGCGACACGTGCTCGCGTCACGTGCACTATTTTCCGCGCACGGGCCGCGTCCGCGTGCGTCACCTGAGCCCGCGGACGCTCGACGTCGGCTCGCACGAGCAGCGCTACCTCGACCGCCTGGAGCGGACGCCGGTGGCGGGCGAGATCGACCTGTTCTGAGAGGCACAGCGGATGAGCATCAAAGTTCTCGTGGTGGACGACTCCGCGCTGGTGCGCAAGCTCCTCAGCGTCATGCTCGACCGCGCGCCCGGCATCGAAGTCGTCGGCACCGCCAACGATCCTTACGCAGCGCGCGAGAAGATCAAGCGTTTGAATCCGGACGTGATCACGCTCGACGTGGAAATGCCGCGCATGGACGGCCTCACGTTCCTCGAGAACCTGATGCGGCTGCGGCCGACGCCGGTCGTGATGGTCTCCTCGCTGACCCAGAAGGGCGCGGACGTCACGCTGCGCTCGCTGGAGCTCGGCGCCGTCGATTTCGTCGCGAAGCCGCGGATCGACATCGCGGGGACGCTCGAGGACTACGAGCACGAGCTCATCGCCAAGGTGCGGGCTGCGGCCGCGGCGCGCGTCGTGCCTCGCCTGGCGCCCAAGACGCGTCGCGCAGTGGACGAGCGCCACAGTACATCGGCGGTCGTGCCGGCGTTGAAGGTGCAGGCAATGCTGCGGACGAGCGAGCGCATCG
>Ga0075418_10000904_pt1 | contig 32408 bp, 26 predicted proteins | sample SoiMetdeltSBSDD2_FD_81776 | JGI IMG/M metagenome (GOLD analysis project Ga0075418, IMG submission 81776) | Bulk soil microbial communities from a Populus tree surrounding site in Tennessee, USA - Soil MetaG P. deltoides SBSDD2 | ecosystem: Environmental > Terrestrial > Soil > Tree plantation... | reverse complement strand
CGGGGCCGAAACGCGGGACGCCGGGGACGCCGGGGACGCCGAGGGTGCATCGGCGCCAGGCACTCCCCAGAAAGCGCTGATCCTGGGGTTCGCCGCTTCGGGATTCGCCGCGATGGTGCTGGAAGTCGCATGGACCCGCGGCCTCGCGCTCGTCCTCGGCAGCTCGGTCTACGCCTATGCCTCAATGTTGACGGCCTTCCTGCTCGGACTGGCGTCGGGGGCCGGCAGCGCCGCGCGGTTCCTCGAGCGGCGCCGCGGGGCCGACGCGAGGGTCGTGCTCTCGATCGTCCTCGCCGCAGCCGGCGCCTTCTCGTTTCTCGCCGCCTACGTCATTCAGGGGCTACCGCGTCTGTTCGCCGAGATCTATTTCCGGTCGAGCCCCTCGCCGCAAGGATGGTGGGGCATCGAGATCGGCATCGCCTTGCTAATCATGTTTCCCACGACCTACGCGCTCGGCTGGGTCTTTCCGCTGGTTCTCGAAGCCGCCGGAGCGGGCCGACGCGCCGTGGCCGCCTCGGTCGGACGGATCTACGCGGCGAACACCGTCGGGACGATCGTCGGCGCCGCAACCGGCGGCTTCGTGCTGATCCCCTGGGTCGGCGTGGGCGCAACGCTCGTCGGCGTCGCCGCGCTCCAGCTCCTCCTCGGCGCCGCACTGGCACCGGCATCCGCGCACGGCACCGCGCTCGGCAAGAGGGTGCTGGCCGGGGCGTGCCTGGGAGGCGCGTTGCTGTGCGCGGTCTTTCCGCCGAAGTGGGACGTCCTCATGATGAACAGCGGGGTCTACATGAACGTGCAGAACGGCGACCGCGCCCAGGGATGGGCCGGGTTTCGCCAGGCCGTGCGTACCAACAACGAGGCGGTGTACGCGAAGGATGGCCTCACGGCGAGCGTCCTCGTCGCCCGACAGCCCGTTACCAAGAACATGTATCTCGCCGTTAACGGCAAGACGGAAGCCTCGACGAGGTCGGATCTCGAGACGCAGTTGATGGTCGGCCACATCCCCCTCCTCCTCCACGACGCTCCGAAGGACGTCCTCGTGATCGGCTTGGCCAGCGGCATCACGGTCGGCGCGGTCGCGACGCATGACGTCGAGCGGATCCGCATCGTCGAGGTGGAAGGCGCCATGCTCGAAGCCGCCCGGATGTTCGCGGAGTTCAACGGCCGGGTCCTCGACGACCCGCGCGTGACAGTTTCGATCAACGACGCCAGGAACGAGCTCCAGTTCAATCCGAACACCTTCGACGTGGTGATCTCGGAGCCGTCCAACCCCTGGATGACGGTCGCGTCGAACCTGTTCACCGAAGACTTTTTTCGGATCGCGAAGGCACGGTTGCGGCCCGGCGGGCTCTACGGGCAATGGGTCCAGGCCTACTGCTTGGCGCCTCGACAGCTACGGTCGATCCTTGCCGCGTTCCGACGGACGTTTCCGCACGTGATCGTGTTCGAGGCGGGGAGCGGGGTCGACCTCATCTTCGTCGGGTCGGACCGCCCCCTCTCGCTCGACACCGAACTCCTCGACCGCAAGATGTCGGAACTGTGGGTCAAGACCGGCCTCGCGCGCGCGCGGATCCGAAGCGCGGTCGATCTGATCGGGATGATCCAGACGGGCGAGCGTGCCGTGGATCCGCTCGTCCGCGACGCCACAGTCAACTCCGACGACAACGGCTTCGTCGAGTTCGGCGCTCCCAAGACACTCTACATCGAGAGTATCGACGCGAACCTGGCCATGCTCCAGGGCTCCGCGCCCGATCCGGTGGACAACGTTCTCCCCCTGATTCGGACACGCATGGGGCTCGACGAGCTCCGCCTGGAGCTGATTCGAAGATGGGTCCGCCGCGATCAGAAGGACCGGGCGAAACGCGCAATCCCCTTCTTTGCTGAAACGGCAATGAAAGCCCAGGCCCAACATGTTATTGAAAAAAAGTAGCCCCTCCCGGTAGAACCTCTTCCGCCACCCTGCGGATGCCTTGTCCGCGACCTGGAATCGGCGTATATGGACCCGGGTCGGCGGGGGTTTCTTGTCATTCGGACCTAGGGGAGGGTAGCTCCCGGGGGGAGGCGGATGCGGGCTCGATTGGCCTGGGTTGCCCCTGCATACATCGTAGTTTCCATTATCGCGGCGCTCGGCTTCGGGCCCGCTCGTGCGCAAACAACCGTCTGGGTCGACGATTGCGGCGGCACCGGAACGGGGACGCAAGTCGATCCATACTGCAAGATCCAAACGGCGATCTGCGCCATCAAGCTGACCGGCGGGACGATCAACGTCATGCCCGGGACCTATCACGAGGCAATTCGGTTCCCGGCCAACATCAACTTGATCTCAACCGACGGACCCGCGTCCACGACGATCGACGCAACCGGCCGGCCGTGCGTGGTCAGCGACTTCTGCACGTTCCAGGCGACCACCAACTGCTCCGCGGTCTATTTCCCGTCGGCCGCGGGGACGACCAGCAGCATCGAGGGGTTTCATATCCAAGGCGGCGGCGGGACCGACCAACCGAGCTTTTCCGCGAAGATCGGCGCGGGAATCCTGGTCTTCGGATCCTCGCCCACGATCACGCGCAACGAGATCGTCGGGAACAGCCTGATCAGCTCGAACTTCAAGACTTTTTACGGCGGTGGCATCTACATCAACGGCGTCGACGTCGCCAACCCACCTCGACCCGTCATCACGAGCAACCTCATCCAGGGGAACGCGGCGGATCCTCCGCAGGGGACGAACCCGAACCCCTCCGAAGGCGACGGTGGAGGGATCTACGTCGGGTACAACTCCGCGCCGATCATCGAGAAGAACACGATCAAGAACAACCTCGCCGGCGCCGGGATGCAGGACGAGTTCGGCGCTGGCGGCGGGATCGCGATGTACAGCCGCGTGGTGACCCAGGAGACGAAGATCAACGGCAATCTGATCACGGGCAACACGGCACGGGACTACGGCGGCGGCATCGGCGCCGGCGAGTACGGCGTACCCGTCGAGGCGTCGCGCGGCACGATCACCAACAACATCATCGACGCCAACAGCGGCTTCGAGGGTGGTGGACTGGCGACGGCGACCACGCGGATCAAGGCCTACAACAATACGTTGAACAACAACACGGCTCCCGGAGGACACGGCGGAGGCGTCTATATTCATGTCCCGGTCAACGCGGGCCAAGACCTCGAGCTCGTCAACAACCTGATCACGTTCAGCCAAGCGACCGGGGTGGGGCTCGGAGGCGGGATCTACGTCTTTACGGGGGCGAATCCCACCGTGCGCTTCAACGACATCAACAGCAACACGCCGACCAACGTGGGTGGGGCGAAGGTCGACGCGGACTACATCGGCGTCAACGGGAACGTCTCCGTCGATCCGCAGTACGTGAATCGCACCGGGACGCCGCCCGACTACCACCTGCTCCAGACCAGCCCCGTGATTGAAGCCGGCGACAACTCCGTCGTGAACTTCACCACCGATTTCGACGGGCTCCCGCGCATCCAGGACAAGGACTACAACGGCACCGCGACGGTGGACATGGGCGCCTTCGAGTTCCAGCCGGATTTCGACCAGGACGGGACGATCGACGCCCTCGACACCGACGACGACAACGACGGCGTACTGGACGTGTCCGATTGCGCGCCGCTCACGAAGGGCATCTCGCAGCTCCCCGATCGCGTGGCGAGCACCCTACGCTTGAACAAGTCCGGCCCCACCACCGCCGTGCTCAAGTGGCTGCACGCGTTTCAGGGGCCGACCTACAACGTCTACCGCGGCACCCTGGGCGGCGGGCTCCCCTTCGCGTACAACGAGACCTGCTTCGACACGGAGAACGCGGCCTGGACGGTGAACGACGGCGCGGTCCCGACTCCCGGCAACGGCTTCTACTACATCGTGGGGAGCCGCAATACCTGCGGCGAATCCGCGGCCGTGACGAACTACCCGCAGGGGCAGCACCACACGCCGTTGCCGACCTGCTCGACCGCCAACCTGAACAGCGACGCCGACACTCCTCGCGACATCGGGGACAACTGCCCGCTCGCGACCAATGCGACGCAGGGCGATGTCGACGGTGACTCGCAGGGAGATGCCTGCGACAACTGCCCCAGTATCGCGAACGTCGACCAGGCCGACATCGACGCGGACGGCTTCGGCAGCTTGTGCGACAACTGTCCGCTCGTATCGAACGCGGGGCAGGCCGACACGGACGTCGACGGCGTCGGCGACTCCTGCGACAACTGTCTGTCGGTCTCGAACCCCGGCCAGCAGAATGCCGACGGGGACGCGTTGGGAGACGCGTGCGATCCCGACGACGACAACGACACCATCCTCGACGGGGCCGACAACTGCCCGCTCGTGTCGAACCTCAACCAGGCGAACGGCGACGGCGACACCGTCGGCGACGCCTGCGACAACTGCCCGGGCGTCACGAACCAGAACCAGCTCGACGGCGACGTGGACGGCTTCGGCGACGCGTGCGACAACTGCCCCGCGATCGCGAACGCCAACCAGCTCGACGGCGACGCGGACACCGTCGGCAACGTGTGCGACAACTGCCCGGCGGATGCCAATACGAATCAGGCGAACTTCGACCTCGACACGCTGGGCGACGTGTGCGATCCCGACGACGACAACGACGGCGTCGCGGACGGCGCGGACTGCGCTCCATTGAACGCGAACGTCTCGGTCTCGCCGGGCGAGGTCGCCGGCGTGTCGCTGACCAAGGGCGCGGTCACCACCCTGTCCTGGACGTCCCAGGGAGTGTCCACGTCCACGTACGACGTCTGCGGCGGCTCCGTGGCGCTGCTCCGCTCGAACGGCTCCTCGACGGACGCCGCCTGCCTACAGAACGACGTCGGCGGCACGACGTGGGACGACACGCGTGTCAATCCGGCGGCCGGTCAAGGCTACTACTACATCGTCCGAGGGCAGAACGTGTGCGGAGGCGGCACGTACGGCTCGGCGTCGGGCGGCCAGCCGCGGGTGCCCGGAACGCCCTGCCCCTGAAGCTCGATCCGCGCGGGAGGAGCGCTCGCCGGCTCCTCCCGCCGCGGTTGTCTTGCCGCGGGAACTCATCTATAGTTCGCCGTTCGCCGTGCGGGAGTCGTACTCTCGCCGGTCGATTCACGGTCGCTCATCGAGGAGAGGCGAGGCTCATGCGGACGATCTTGCGGGCGGCGTTGGTCGGTATCTTGGCGGCGGCGATCGGCGGGCTCGCGGGCTGCTCCAACGACGTGCTCGAGTCGAGCACGTCGAACGTGGCGTTCCGCTACGTGCCGAGCCCCGCCGGCGCGGGCCGCTACGAGACCGCGCGGCTCGACCTCTTCAAGATCCAGGTCCTCCCCGAGGACCCCGCTCTCGCAGCGGTGTACGGCACCGACCAGCTGCTGTTCCGCTTCTCGCCGTTCACCCTGAACCTCGCCGCGACCCAGACCGCGACGATCTCGAACATCGGGCTGCCGCCGGGGACCTACGTGGTGAAACTGATCCAGTTCACTCCGCCGCAGCTGATCGACCAGAACCTTCCCGCGACGCCGTCGTCGTGCATCGAGAAGATCGCCGCGCTGCCCAGCGGACCGGCCGGACCGCAAGTCCCGTCGACGTTCGACTATGCGGACGAGCCGAGCCTGACGTTCACGCTACCACCGGGCCAGGCGACCCTCTCCCTCACGGTCGACGTCCCCGCGCTGGTCTCCGGATTCGAGTCGGCGTTCACCTGCCAGGACGACTGCGGCGGTGGCCAAGCGTGTCTCACGGCGTTCGACGCGCCGGCCTTCTCGGATGCCTTGCTGGCCAGCATCTCGTTGCATTGACGAGGGCTCGTTGCCTCGGACGCTGCGCGCGCCTGCGGTTCTCGCGATCCTCCTCCTGACGATCGGCTGCCAGACCGTCGAGGATCCGTTCCCCCCGCAGTCCTCGATCAATCTCGACATCACCGACACCGCCCTCGCCGGGCAGCAGGCTCCGCTGCCGGCGCCGCAAGTCGTGAATTGGCGGATCGAGGAGGCGTCCGTCTCCGATCTCACCGGTTTCGACGGCACCTACTCCTTTCTCCGGTCGGGCCCCTGCGTGTATCAGCTGAACGTCGCGGCTCCGGTCTCGTTCGGCGCCGCCTGCCGGACCTCCGGTCTGACACTGACGCCGGGCACGACGCGAACGGCGACCGTGACCGTGACCATCTCCCGGCTCGAGCTTCGTGCCGCCGCGCGTCCCGACCTCACGACCGGCGCGGATCCCGACGGCGACGGCGTACCCAACGGCGCGGACAATTGCCCGATCGTTCCAAACCCCGGCCAGGAGAACGTCAATCCTTCGCAGGAGGCGGTGGACGTGGGGGACGCCTGCTCGTTCGACGACACTTCGGGCAACCCCACCATCGCCGATCAGGACCTCGACGGCATCGCGGACGTCGTGGACAACTGTTTCTGGTACCCGAATCCGCTGCAACCGGGCGAGGTCAACCCGCCGGATGCCAACAAGGACGGGGTCGGCGATGCGTGCGAGCGGAACGCCCCGGTCGTCTTGCCCAACGGATCCCTCACCGTGACCTGCGACGTGACCTTCCAGGCCAAGTCGTCCCTGGTCGCCGCGTTCCGCCTCGATTTCGGGCGTCCCGGGGTCCTGTCCTGCGACAGCGCGTTCGCCGGTTGCACGATCGATCCCACCCAGCTGAAGCTCGGCCGCATCGGCACCTCGGAGACGTTCGACTGCACGCCGGTCCCCTAGGTCCCGTCCCGGGTCGCGGACTTTCCGGCCCCCTCCGGCAACGAAAACAGGGTAGATTCCTTCGCATGGCGACGTTCGACCAGGAGCTCTCGCGCCTGGTGAAGGAATTGAACGCCCTCGGAGGCGGCGTTTCGCTCCCCGCGATCGAGCGGGATCCGGCTGGGCGCCTGCAGCTCGACCGTCTGCTGGGGCGCGTGATCGAGTCGGCGGGCTCGGATCTGCTGTTGGTCGCGGGCGTGCCCCCCACGGCCCGAGTCGACGGCCGCTTGATTGCGATCGATCCGCAGGTCCTCGACGCCAGGGCGGTCCGCGCGCTCGTCGTCGAGATGCTCGACGAGTCCCTGCAGAGGCGTCTCGACGCGGACCGTGCGGTCGACTTCTGCTTCGACCGGCCCGGCCTGGGACGCTTCCGTTGCAACGCCCACTTCCAGCGCGGATCGGTCGCCGCGGCCGTGCGCGTGTTCCCTTCGCGCATCCCCACCTTGGAGGAGCTCAACCTGCCGGCCGCGCTCGCGCGGTTCGCCGCCCTCGAGCGCGGGCTCGTCCTGATCGCCGGTCCGGCCGGTTGCGGGAAGAGCACCACGCTCGCGGCGCTGATCGACACGATCAATCGCACGCGCAACGTCCACATCGTGACGGCGGAGGACCCGATCGAGTACCGGCACGCTCACGGGACGAGCATCGTGGAGCAGATGGAGGTCGGGCGTGACGTGCGGTCGTTCGAGGAGGCGCTTCGCGCCGCCCTGCGGCAAGACCCGGACGTGCTCCTGGTCGGAGAGATGCGGGACATCGAGACCATGGCGATGACCCTGACGGCGGCGGAGACCGGACATCTCGTCTTCTCGACGCTCCACACCGGAACGGTCGCGCAGACGCTGGACAGGATCGTGGACGTGTTTCCCGAGGACCGCCAAGCCCAGACACGGGCGCAGCTCGCTCTGTCGCTCGCCGGCATCGTGATCCAGACGCTCGTGCCGCGCCGCGAAGGAAGGGGACGACTGCCCGCCGTGGAGGTGATGGTCGTCACGGACGCCATGCGCAACCTGATTCGCCGCGGCCTCAACCATCAGATCCACGCCCAGATGGCGCTCGCGCGCGGCGCGGGAACCGCCACCCTCGACGAGTCGCTCGCCCGCCTCGTCAAGTCCGGCTCGGTCGCTCGGGAGGAAGCCGCGCGACGCGCGGTCCATCACGAGGAGTTCGAGAGCTACCTGCGCTGACCCGGGTCAGCCGCGCGCGGGCTTGCGACGTCTCTTCGACGCGACAGCCTGCTCGAGGACCGCGTCGATCACCGCGGCAACGGCGGACGGCTCGATCGGCTTGGCGAGGCAGCGGACGGCGCCGCTGCCGACGATCCTCGCCTCGGTCTCCGGCGTGTGGTAGCCGGTCATCGCGATCACGACCGTCGACGCGGTCTCGGAATCCCCCTTGATCGTCCGGCAGACCTGGAAGCCGTCCACCCCCGGCATGCGCAGATCGAGGAGGACGACGTCCGGGCGGAACGTGGCGACGAGTCGCCCGGCCTCGAAGCCATCCGCGGCCGTCATCACTTCGTACGGTGATGGACGGTTGACCAGGCACTCGGCGATGACGTCCCGGATCGATGACTCGTCGTCCACGACCAGCACGCGCGGACGTCCGGAGCCGTCCCTCAGGTCATCGGGGAGCGGGATCCCGTTCTCGCGCATGAAGCGCGCGAGGTCGTCGCGGCGGATCCGACGGTGTCCGCCTGGCGTTCGGAACGCGGGCAGTTTGCCGGCGTTCACCCAGTTGATGATCGAAAGCGGGGAAACGTGACAGAGCTTCGCGGCTTCGAAGGTCGTGAAGACCGGTTTTTCCCGCATCGAAGGTGCCCTTAACAATTTCAACTATTGAAACTAAACAGCCGTCAATATGCCGACTTCCCGCTCGAGTGTCAAGAAACGTCTTGATCCCAGGGCATCCCTTCGACGAGCACGCTGTCGCTCTGCTCCGGGAGATGGGGCTTTCCGGCGAAATCGATCCAGTGGCCCGAGCGGCTCGCCTTCGTCTCGAGATAGAAGCGGTTGTGCGTCGTGGGAGGGATCACGTGCGGGATCCGGCCGGTGATGCGCAGCCCGTACTGCTCCAACTGCCGGATCTTGGACGGATTGTTCGTCAGCAGGCGGACCGACCCCAGGGACAGGCTCTTGAGCATGTGGGCCGCGATCGCGTAGTCGCGCTCGTCGTCGCGGAAGCCGAGCGCGAGATTCGCTTCCACCGTGTCGAGCCCCTCGTCCTGGAGCGCGTAGGCCCGGACCTTGTTGATCAGCCCGATTCCCCGCCCCTCCTGACGGAGATAGAGCAGGCAGCCCCGAGTCATCGCGCCGATCGACCGTAGGGCCACCTCGAGCTGGTCGCGGCAATCGCACCGGAGCGACCCGAGAGCATCGCCGGTGAGGCATTCCGAGTGAAGACGCGTGGGAACGTCGTCACGACCGACGACATCGCCTCGGACGATGGCAACGTGCTCCTTCGCGTCGCGGTTGTTCCAGAACGCGACGATGCGGAAGTCCCCAAATCGTGTCGGGAGATCCGCTACCCCGACCACCCTCACGCAGACCTTCGCGGCGCCGAAGCCTTCGCACTCGTGATCGCGATCGCGCTCGACCAGGGACTCGAGCGTCACCCTCTCGTTCATCCGTATACCTCCGGAACCATCTTAGCGATCCCCCGTGGAACCGGTCTGGACCAGCAGGCGGCCGAACGCCCGCGGCTTGTGGAAATCCGCGGGATCCGCCAGTGTCGGGGACCAGCAGGAATGCTCGACCGCGCCGTCCCGAGGCCGCTCGATCCGGAAGAAGTTCCCCCGCCAAACCGGCGGCGGATCGCCGCGCGTCAGCGCCTCCCAGGGGATCGCGATCGAGGCGCGCCAGATCCCCGGTGACGAACGGTCGATCCGGACGTCGATCCCTCGCGCGTGCCACGACTTGTCCACCCGCATCGAGCTCCGGGCCCCGTCCGGGTTGGCGACGCGGGCGTCGAACACGGTGCCGAGGGGGTTGGCCTGGATCTCGAAGTACTCCGCGGGGTCGTCCGCCCCGGGGGCGAGGAACAGCTCGACGACCTCCTCTTCCCAGAGAGCGTCGTCGTGCCCCGTTCGGGTCGCCCAGATGTCGCGGTCGACGCAATCGAAGCGGACGAGCAGCCTTCCGCCGTCGTGGGCGACGCGGACCGCGGTCGCTTGATCGACCCTGCCTCCGTCCACGGCACGGACGAGCGGCAGCGGGGTCAAGGCCTTCCAGTCCCCATCGGCCGCGACGCGACCGATGCGGCGGACGACCGCCTCCGGAAGCGTCCCACGCTGTGAATGTGTCCCCGTCATCGGTGGTCGAGGGTGCCGGGGCGCAGTAGGCTTCCAGGTGGCACAAAGGAGGAGTTCATGACGCGTCAGCTCTCATCGATCGGCCTCGCCTGCCTCGTCCTCATCGGCATCTCGGCCCCTGTCTCCGCCGCCGTCTGCGACGGTGTCTCGAAGACGACCAACACGGCCCTCCGGTCGGCCGTCGTCGTCGCAGGACTGACGGGGCGTCCCCTCTACGTTACCTCTCCGCCGGGAGACACCAACAGAATCTTCATCGTCGAGCAGAGCGGGTTCATCCGCATCCACAAGCGAGGAGATCTCGCGAACGTGACGTCGCTGTTCCTGAACCTCAGCGGGATCGTCCAGGCGAACACGTCCCTCAACGAGATGGGACTGCTCGGTCTCGCGTTCGATCCCGACTACGCGACGAACGGCCGGTTCTACGTCAACTACACGGAAGGCCCGCTGGCCGGACCCTGGTTCTCGGTCGTGGCGCGCTACAACGTCTCGGCGAATCCGGACGTGGCGGACGCCGCGAGCGAGTTCAGGCTGATGCGGTACGGGCAGCCGGAGAGCAACCACAACGGCGGGCTCCTCATGTTCGGACCCGACGGGTTCCTCCACATCTACACGGGAGACGGCGGAGGGGGCGGGGATGGTCACGGGACCTGCGGCAACGGCCAGAATCTGGCCACGGTGCTCGGGAAGATCCTCCGGATCGACGTCAGGAACATCGATCCTGCCGCGGTCAACCCGGACTGCTCCGTCGCGCCCGGGGCCGACTACAAGGTCCCGAGCACCAACGCCTTCCGCGACGGGTCGGGGGGGAATTGCGACGAGATCTGGTCGTACGGCGTGAGGAATCCGTGGCGTGCCTCCTTCGATGCAGGCACGGGCGATCTCTACGTGGCGGACGTCGGGCAGAACTGCTGGGAGGAAGTCAACTGGCTCCCCGCGGCATCCACCGGCGGGAAGAACTTCGGCTGGCGGCAGATGGAGGCGAACCACTGCTTCAACACCGCGCAGCAGAGCAACTGCAATCCTCCCGCGCAATCGTGCTCCGGGTCCCCCGCGTGCAATGATCCGAGCCTGACGGACCCCGTGCTCGAGTACGGCCACGGCGGAACGCCCTTCGCCTGCTCGATCACCGGCGGCTACGTGTACCGCGGCTGCCGGATGACCAACTTCGCGGGAACCTATTTCTACGGGGACTACTGCGCGGGATGGGTGAAGTCCTTCGTCATCTCCGGAGGCGTTCCGACCTCGCCCGCCGACTGGACCACGGGGATCGATCCGACGCTCGCGCTCCGGAACGGTCTCACCAGCTTCGGCGTGGATGCACAGGGGGAGATCTTCATCACCGACAACGCGGGGACCCAGCAGATCCTCAAGATCGTGCCGCCGCTTCCCGATCTCGAGGTGTCCGGCGTCGGCGCGGCCGTCCTGCGCCTGGAGAAGACGGGGGACTGGAGCTGGGAGAACCTGTTCCGATCGACGGAGATCCCGATCACGTTCTACCGGGTCTACCGGGGCACGCCGAACGGCAGCTTCACCTGCGTGCTGAAGACCGCCAATCCGATCTGGCCCTCGGGGGGGGATCCCGTCAACCCCTCCGCCGGGCAACTGTTCGCCTACGTCGTGACCGCGATCAACGCCGCGGCCGAGGAGACTCAGAAGGGCCACCCGGGAACCTTCAACGCGGCGACCTGCCCTTAGCCGGCCGGGACGATCCGGAACAGCGCGCGGGCGTTGGCGGCCGTGATGGCGGCCGTCTCGTCCGCGCTCTCGTCCCGCAACCGGGCGAGGACCTCGACCGTGTGCGCGACGTACGCAGGCTCGCATCGGCGGCCGCGATGCGGCGCCGGCGCCAGAAACGGGCTGTCCGTCTCGACGAGGAGCCGCTCGCGCGGCGCGCGGCGCGCCGCCTCCCGCACGGCCTCGGCCTTCTTGAAGGTCAGCACGCCTCCGAAGCCGAGGTGCCAGCCGAGGCCGAGGTAGCGCTCCGCCTCGCGCGGCCCGCCGGTGAAGCTGTGGATCACGCCGCGGCTTCCGGGATGCCGCGCCAGGATCGCCGCCATGTCGTCGTGCGCCTCGCGGACGTGAATCACCACGGGCAGCCCGGCGCGCGCCGCGAGGTCGAGCTGACGCTCGAGCCGCTCCGCCTGGATCGGTCGGGGATCGAGATCGTAGTGATAGTCGAGGCCGATCTCGCCGACCGCGAGGTACGCGCCGTCGCGGAGCAGCGCCGCGAGCTCGTCGAACTTCTCGTCGAACGCGTCCCCCGCCGCATGGCTCGAGAACGGGTCGAGTCCCGCGGTGACGAAGACCCTGCCAGGATGCAGAACGGCGAGCTCGCGGGCGCGCCGCGCGTCCTCGACGCCGGTTCCGATCGTGATGCACGCCTCGACACCCGCGGCCCGAGCCCGAGCGAGCGTGTCGTCCGCGTCGCGCGCGAACGCCGCGTGGGTCAGGTGGCAGTGCGTATCGATCAAGGCGCTCACTCGTACCGGAGCGCCTCGATCGGGTCCTGTCTCGCGGCGTTGAGAGCCGGCCACATCCCGAACACCAAGCCGACCGCGGAGGAGACGCCGAATCCGAGGACGACCGACCAGAGTGGGGCCGCGGCCTGGAAGCTGAACGCCGCCCGCGCCACGAACGCCGCTCCCAGGCCGAAGCCGATGCCGAGGGCCCCGCCGAACCCCGTCAGCGTCACGGCCTCGACGAGGAACTGCGTGGCGATGTCCCGTCGCGTCGCGCCGAGCGCTTTGCGGAGACCGATCTCCCGGGTCCGCTGGGTGACGTTCACCAGCATGATGTTCATCACGCCGACGCCCCCGACGAGGAGCGCGATGCCCGCGATGACCAGCATCGCCGCGGCCACGCCGCCGACGATGGCCTGGAACTGCCGGAGACGTCCCACGCTCGTGAACAGCGCGAAATCGTTCTCCTGATTCGCCTTCAGCCCGCGGCGCGCGCGCATGATCCCGGTCTCTTCCTCGATGAGCGCCTCGAAGTCCTCCGGCCGCTTCGGAACGGTCGCGATGTGGATCGTGTCGTCGTGCCCGTTCTTCACTTCCGGGAACTGAAGGTCGAACGTCGTGATCGGGATCGCGCAGTAGCTGTCGGCGTCGTTGCCGAAGACGCCGCCCTGATGCTCGAAGATCCCGACCACGCGGTACGCGATGCCGTCGATGGTCAGTTGCTGGTCGATCGCGTCGCGCATCGGAAAGAGCGCGTCGGCCAGGCCGGGGCCGATGACCGCGACGCGCGCGGCGTGATCGAGGTCGGCATCCGAGATGAAGCGTCCGTCCTCGACGAAGTGGACGTTCGCCTCGCAGTAGTCGGTGGCGACGCCGCAGATCAGCGATCCGTTCGCCGTGTTCCGCCCGGCCCTGATCGTGGGCGTGCGCCCGAACAGGTAGCGCTCGGGGGAGACCGCCTTCACGAGCTTCGACAGCCGCTTGAGCGCGTAGGCGTCCTCGAGCGTGAGGTCGCGCCGGTTGCGCTCGCTCTCCGGAATGTCGTCGGGACCCCCGAACCGGGGCTCGTATTTCTGGAACTGCACGAGGTGGGTCCCGAACGACGTGAAGGCCTCCGTGATCTGATTGTTGAACCCGACGACGAAGCTGACCATCATGATGACGGTGGCCACCCCCGCCATCACGCCGAGGAGGGTGAGGAAGCTCCGCAGCTTCTGCCCGCGCATCGCGCTCAGCGCGAAGCGGACGTTCTCGATCCACGCGATGCGGAGCCCGCCGCGCCGGCTCACGTCTCGTCCCTCAGCGCATCGACGACCGGGAGGTTCGACGCGCTCCGGGCCGGCCAATACCCCGCGGCGATTCCGACGAGGGTGGACAGGCCGAGCCCCATCGTGACGATGCTCGGCGTGAGCTGCGCGGGGAAATTGAGCGCCTGGCGCACGATCACCGGGGCGGACGCGCCGACCGCGACGCCGATCAGCCCCCCCGCGGTGGACAGGAGGGCGGCCTCGAGCAGGAACTGACGGCGGATATCGCGCTTGCGCGCGCCGAGCGCGAGGCGGACGCCGATCTCGCGGGTCCTCTCGACGACGCCGACGAGCATGATGTTCATGATCACGATCCCGCCCACGCCGAGAGACACCGACGCGATCAGGATCGTCAGGACGAACGCGGCCGTGGAGACCTGCCGCCAGAGATCCTGGAGCTGGTCCGCCGTGATCAAGCCGAACGGATCCGGTGACCGGAACGGTGTGTGCCGGAGCGCCCGGATCACCGAGCGCACCTCGTCCGCCGCGGCGGGCACGCCCGGCACGCCGCCGCGCGCCTTGACGAGCATGTCGATCGAGTTCCGCGTGCCCCAGGCCTTGCGGAACGTCGAGAGCGGGACGTAGACGTGATTGTCCTCGGTCTGACCGAGAGCGCTCCCCTGCTGGGTGATCACGCCGACGATCCGGAACGGCACGCCGCCGACCGACAAGGCCCGCCCGATCGGGTCCTGGCGCCGGAACAGCTCGTCCTTCACGTCCCAGCCGATGACGGCGACCGTGTTCGCGCCGAGGTCGTCGCTGTCGACGAACCACCGGCCGGCCTCGATGTCCTTCCCGAGAAGCTCCGCATAGTTGGCGGTGCAGCCGTGCACCGGAATCCCGCCGAGGCGCCGGTCACGGTACTTGACCGCCGACTGCGTCGTCACGTCGGCTCCGATCGCCACGACGCGCGTCAGGACGGCGCCGAGCCTGTCGAAATCCCGCGGCGTGAAATCCGGGCGCTTGAGGGCGTCGAGGAACTCGTCGCGGCTGCGGATGATCCCGAACTTGGTGACCACGAACACGTCGGGCGCGAGCCGGATGACCTTCTCCTGGACGAACGCGTTCAGCCCGGAGATCACCGAGGCGACGCCGACGACCGTGGTCACGCCGATGATGATCCCCAGGAGCGTGAGGAAGCTCCGGAGCTTGTGAGCCCGTATCGATTCCACGGCGGCGCGGAAGAGCTCTCGGAGCGACACGCTAACCTCGAGGAGGCTCCGCCTCGGTCGGCTTCTGCTCGCGGACGAGGTCCCCGGGCTTGATGGAGCGGAGATCGCGGAACGGCCCGGTGATGATCGACTCCCCCTCCTTCAAACCCTCGAGCACCTCGACCGACAGCTCGCCCAGCAAGCCCGTCTTGATCGGCTTGAACGTCGCCTTGCCCCCCTCGACCGCGAAGACCCCTTCCTCTTCCTTCGGCGGGCCCGATGTCTTGGCCTCCTCCGGCTTCCGCTCGGCGTCGCGCACGACGAGCGCCTGCAGGGGAACGGTCAGGGCGCGCTCGCGGAAGCCGGTCAGGATGTCCGCCTGCACCGAGAGCCCGGGCTTGATCCCCGCCGGCGGTGTCTTCAGCTGGACCTTGACCTTGAACTTGATCGCCTGGTTGGCCTGCCCGGCCACCGAGGCGATCGGCGAGTTCCCGACCTCGGTCACGACGCCGTCGAAGGTCTGATTCGGGTACGCGTCGATGTGGACGCGCGCATCCTGTCCCTGCGAGACCGCGGGGATCGAGGTCTCGTCGATCTCCATCTCGGCTTCGACCACGGACATGTCGGAGATCGTCAGCAGGACGGTGCCCGGCTGGTTCTGCACTCCGATCACGGCGACCTCGCCCTCCTCGATGCGCTTGGCGGTGACGATCCCGTCCATCGGCGCGCGGATCGTCGTCTTCGAGAGCGAGTCCTTGGCGCCTTCCAGCATGGCCCGCGCCTGCTGCACCCGCTGCTCCGAGGCCAGCAGCGCGGACTCCGCCGTGGCGGCGAGCGTCCTGGCGCGCTGGAGGTCGGCCTCCGCAAGGATCCCGGCGCTGTTGTTCTGCCGCGCCCGTTCGAGATCGGCCTTCGCCTGGTCGGCGTTGAACCGCGCCGAGTCGAGGTCCTTGAGGAGCGCCTGCATCGAGAACTCGGAGCTCTGCGCGCCCGCCCGATAATTGACGGAATCGAGCTGCAGCAGGAACTGCCCTTTCTTGACCTGATCTCCTTCCTGGACCGCGAGATGGACGACTTGCCCCGGCACGGTCGCCGAGATGTCGACCTTCTTGGTCGCCTGGATCTTCCCGTTCGCGCTCACCTTGGCCTGGAGGTCCGCCCGCTCGACCTTCCCGATCTGGACCGGCTTGGGCTTGGGCCCGCGTCGCGACATCGCGAATCCGCCGATCCCGGCCAGCACGACCAGCACGACGGAGCCCCAGACGATCTTGCGCTTCATCACGTTCTCCGCCCCGGACCCGGCCGGGCGCGGGGCAACCCTAAGGTACGCCGCATGAGGGGCGACAGTTTCAGTGCTAGCCTCTTGCCATGAGCGAACAGCCCATCCTGTACATCGGTGAGAAGAACGTCTCGTCCTGGTCCATGCGAGCCTGGGTCGCCTTGACCTGGAAGGAAGTTCCGTTCGAGGAACGAACGATCCAGCTCGTCCAGGACAAGGACCGGACCCAACGGCGCAAGGTATCACCGACCGGAAAGCTCCCGGTCCTCCACCACGGGGGGCTCGTGATTCCGGACTCGCTCGCGATCATCGAGTATCTGGAAGAGGCCTTCCCCCCACCCTCCTACCCCGCCCTCTGGCCGCCCGACGGTGCGTTGCGCGCGCGTGCGCGATGGCTGGCGGCAACGATGCACTCCGGCTTCATGAAGGTGCGAGAGGGGATGTCGTTCAACCTCTGCTTCCTGCCGAGCGTCCCCGCCGCGCCCGCGGCCGCGATGGCGGAGGCCCAGGAGGTCCTCGCGCTCTGGGAGCTCGCTCTGACGCAGGCCGACCGCCGGGGAGGGCCCTACCTGTGCGGCGCGTTCTGCGCGGCCGACGTCATGTTCGCCACGATGGCCGCCCGGCTCGTCGCGTTCCGGGTCCCGGCCTCGGATTACCCCCACGCGCGGGACTACCTCGGAACGGTCCTCGAGGCGCCGCCGGTCAAGGCGTGGATGGACGCTGCGCGGGCACTGCCGCCTCAAGAGAGTTACTAGAAGCTTCGGAGCGCCTCGATCGGACGCTTGCGGAGCGCGCTCGCGCTCGCCGCGATCCCGGCGATCACGCTCAGCGCGATCGTGCCGAGGGGCGCGGCCACGAGCACGAGCGGTCGCCAGGTCCATTCGAGCTCCATGGCCCGTGTCAGGACTCCCCATGCGAGCAGACAGCCGCCCGACGTTCCGACGAGACCCGCGACGAGACCCGTCAGGGCGAACTCGACGAAGAACACGCCGACGACGCCGCCCCGCGTCGCCCCGAGGGTCTTGAGCAGCGCGACCTCCCGCCCCCGGCGGGACGCGGTCGCGCCCACCGCCCCCGCGAGGATCGCGATCCCGGCGAGGATCGCGAAGCCGCCGACGAGGCGAACGGCGAGCCCGAGACGATCGAGGATGGCGGCCACCTTCTCGACGATCTCCCGGACCTTCAGGAGCGTGACGTTCGGGAACTCGGCCGCGAGACGATCCTGCAGCGGCTGCTCGCTCCCCGCGGGGACGCGCGCCGCGGCCACGCGCATCTGCGGCGCCCGGTCGAGGACGCCGGGCTCCACCACGAGGAAGAAATTGACGCCGAAGCTCTTCCAGTCGACGGTGCGGAGGCTGGTGACGATCAGCTCCTGCGGGACCCCCTGCACGTCGAACACGACCTTGGAGCCGAGGGAGGCCCCCATGTCGCGGGCGAAATCGCGCTCGATGGAAATCTCGGCGCGGCCGGGGTCGCTCCAGAGCTTCCCCTCGACGACGACGTTGTCGGACGGGAGGGCGTCCATGTACGTGAGGTTCTGCTCGCGCGTCAGGATCCACTCGCGACGACCTCCGCCGGAGCGCCTGCGCACGAGCTCGGCGACCGGCACGCCGTCGATCGAGACCAGCCTCGCGTTGACGATCGGAACGCCGGTGACGTGGGTCGCCCCGGCGTCGGCGAGGATCCGCTGCACGTCCGCCCACTGGGCCGTCTGCATGTCCACCAGGAACACGTTGGGCGAGCGTGCGGGAAGCTCGGCGCGTAGCCGCGCGACCAACCCCCGCTCGACGAGCGCGAGCGCGACGACGACGAGGACGCCGAGCCCCAACGAGGTGACGGCGGTCAGCGTGCCCGCGCCGGGGCGCACGAGCGCGGCGAGCCCGTAGCGGAGCATCACGCGGACGCGGCGCCCGGAGATCCTGGACGCGCCGGCCATCAGCAGGCGCCCGGCTCCGGCGAGGAGCGCCGCCGCCACGAAGATGCCGACGGTGAACGCCGCCGCGATGCGATGCGAGCCCGACTGGATGGAGGCGGCTCCCCACACTCCGGCGAAGAGGACGAGCGCGATCAGGATCGCCGCGATCCCTCCGGGGCGCAGCGGCTCCGCCTCCCGCCGCAGCACGCGCAGCGGAGGGACCAGGCGGACCGCGGAGAGCGGCGGGCCGCTGAAGGCGAGGGCGATACCCGTGCCCAGCGCCAGTCCCCGGAGCATCGCCTGCGGTTGCCAGACGGAGAGGGGAACGTCGGGAAGGACACCGGAGAGGACCCGCGGCGCCACGGCGAGCATCCCGATCCCGGCGACGATGCCGGCCACGCTTCCCGCGAGGCCGAGGAGCGCGGCTTCCGCGGTGTAGAGCGCGACCACCTCGCCGGGGCGCACGCCGAGACACCTCAGGACCGCGATCGCGTCCACGCGCGTCGCGAGCCAGGCCCGCACCGCCTGGGAGACGCCGATCCCCCCCAGGATGAGCGAGACGAGAGCGACCAGGCCGAGAAAGCGGGCCGCGCGCCGCAGGCCGTCCCGAAGCGCCGGTTGCGCGTCGGCGTAGGTCTGGACGCGCACGCCGGAGCTCTCGGGGAGAGCCCGCCTGACGGATCGAGCGGCCGTCTCGACCTCCCGCGCATCGACGCGGCCCGCGAGGGCAACGAGCATCGTCCGATCCACCCGGCTGCCGAACGCCTCGAGCTCCGTGCGCCCGAGGCCGGCGAACGAGATCAGCACGCGAGGCGCCAGGCTGAAGCCCACCCTGAGCGTGTCCGGCTCGGAGAGGATCTCCCCACGGACGACGAAGTCGCGCCCCCCGATGCGCAGCGTGTCCCCCTCGCCGATGCGGAGCTTGCTCGCGAGCTCCGGCGCCACGAGCGCCTCGTCCGGGCCGAGCGCGCGGCGTGCCGCCTGCTCGGGCTTCGTCCGGATCTCCCCGTAGAAGGGGTAACCCTCTTCGGCGCCCTTCAGGAGCGCGAGCGCGGAGGGCCCCGGCGTTCCGTCCCTCCCCGGAGCGGAGACGATGGTCGCCATCTCGTGCACGCTCGCCCGCCGCGAGCCGGGACGGGCCGCGAGGAGCGCCTCGACGGCGCGAACGGCCTCACTCGGGATCGGGCGCTCCGCCCTGATCGCGAGGTCCGCGGCGAGGAGGCGTCGCGCCTCTCCGCGGATCCCGCGATCGACTCCGTCGGACAGCCCGGCGACGGTCACCACCGCGGCGACCCCGACCGCGAGGCAGGCGACGAAGAACAGGATCTTCCCCGAGGCGCCACGCGCCTCCCGCGCCACCAGCCGCGAAGCCAAGGACAGCCTCACGCGACCGGCTCGGCGATGCGCCGCTCCTCCCGGTCGATCCGGCCGTCCCGGAGATGGATCCGCCGGTCGGCGAGACCGGCGACGTCCGGGTCGTGGGTCACGAGCACGAGCGTGGCCCGGCTGTCGCGCCGCAGAGACTCGAGCGTGTCGAGGACGAGGCGGCCGGTCGCCTGGTCGAGGTTGCCGGTCGGTTCGTCCGCCAGTAGGATCGCCGGCTCGGGCGCGAAGGCTCGCGCCAACGCCACGCGCTGCTGCTCGCCTCCCGAGAGCTGCGAGGGATAGTGGTGCCCGCGGGCGGAGAGCCCGACCGCGGCGAGCAGGGCGTCCGCGCGCGCGGCGGCGCCCTCGATGTCGGCGAGCTCGAGGGGGAGCAGGACGTTCTCTCGCGCGGTGAGGTTGCCGAGGAGCTGGAACGACTGGAAGACGAACCCGATCGAGCGGCGCCGCAGCAGCGCCAGATCGTCTTCCGAGAGATTCTGTATGGGTCGCCCGTCGAGGAGGATCTCGCCCTCGGAGGGCCGGTCGAGCCCGGCCATGAGCGCGAGGAGCGTGGACTTGCCGCTCCCCGACGGTCCCAGAACGGCGACGAACTCGCCGGGGGCGATGGAGAGGTCGATGCGATCGATGACGGTGAGCAGGGCGTTCCCCGACGGGAGGCGCTTCGAGAGGCCGCGGATCTGGATGCGGGGAACGGTCATGGCGCTCGTCTATCTTACGGCGGCCGCTCGGACCGGCGCCGCCGCGCGCGAGCCGTTGGTGATCTTCCTCGGCGACAGCCTCACGGCGGGGTACGGGCTTCCGGCGGACCGGGCGTTCCCCTCCCTCGTCGCCGACTCCCTACGGAGCCAGGGCACCCCCGTTCGGATGGTGAACGCCGGGGTGAGCGGCGACACGACCACGGGGGCGCTCGGACGGCTCGATTGGCTCCTCGATCAGAAGCCCGATCTCCTCGTCGTCGGGCTCGGCGCGAACGACGCCCTGCGCGGTCAGCCGGTAGCGAGGATCGAGGCCAATCTGCTCACGATCGTCCGCCGCGGCAGGGCGGCCGGGGCGCGCGTGCTCCTCCTCGGCATGAAGATTCCGACCAACTTCGGACCGGAGTACTCCTCGGAGTTCGCGGCGATGTACGGCCGCGTCGCGAGCCGCGAGAAGGTTCCCCTGGTGCCGTTCCTCCTCGAAGGCGTGGGCGGCCGCGTCGAGCTCAACCTCGACGACGGCATCCACCCGAACGAGCACGGCCAGAGGATCGTCGCGTCGAACGTGTTCCCCTACGTCCTCCGCGCGCTGCGAGGGGCGCGATGAGGGGCGTGCTGCTCGGGGCTTGGCTCGCCGCGGTGGTCGTTCCCGCGTACGACCCGGCGGCGCTCGACCTCCTCGACGGGATGGCGGCGGCGGCTTCGGGAGTGAACGACTACACGATGACGCTGGTGAAGCGCGAGCTCCGCGGGCGCGAGATGGAGCCCGAGGAGACGATGACGGTCCGATGGCAGCGACCGCAGCGGGTCTATCTCAAGGAGATCGCCGGACCGCGTGTGGGGCAGGAGGTCCTGTACGTCGCCGGCCGGAACAAGAACCGCTTGCGCGCGCACAAGGGCTCGTTCCCGGACATCACGCTCAATCTCGACCCGTACGGCACCACGGCGATGGCGCACACGCACCATCCGGTCCCGGAGGTGAGCCTCGTCGCGTTCGTCGATCTCCTCGCGAGCAACGTACGCCGGGCGCGCGCGAAGCAGGTCGGGACGATCGCGGTCGCCGGACACGAGGCGCTGTGGGGAGCGCCGGCGACGAAGCTCGAGCTGAAGATGCCCCCGACGGGCATCTCGCCGACGCTCGAGAAGGGGCAGACCCTCTGGGACGTCGCGAAGGCGACCGGCCAGTCGATGTACGTGATCCTGCACGCCAATCGGGCTCGAGGCTGGCGCCAGGCCGATCACCCGGAGCCCGGCGACGCGGTGATCGTCCCCGACTTCTACGCCGGGCGGCTCGTGCTGTGGATCGACGACGCCACCCATCTGCCGCTCCAGGCCGACCTGTACGACCACGACGGCGCCCTCTACGAGCACTACGAGCACCGCGACCTGAAGATCAACGTGGGGCTGACCGACGCCGACTTCGACCCGAAGAACCCGGCCTACGACTTCTGACCGAGCTCCCGCACGCTCGCGACCGCGGCCACCGGGAAAACCACCGCGAATCCGGCTACAATCGACGACGCATGGGCGACGGAGCGGAATCGACCTCCCAGGCGGTCACCAGCGGCCTCCGGGTCTCGGTGCGCGCGCGCTTCGTGCCCGAGCGCTCGAACCCGGCGGACAGCGAGTGGTTCTTCGTCTACTCGGTCGTCATCGCGAACGAGAGCGACCGGACGGTGCAGCTCCTCAGCCGGCACTGGGTGATCACGGACGCGGACGGCAAGGTCGAAGAGGTCCGCGGGCCTGGCGTCGTCGGACAGCAGCCCGTTCTCGGACCGGGGCAGTCGTTCGAGTACACCTCGGTCTGCCCCCTCGCCACCTCGTTCGGCGTGATGCAGGGGACCTACCAGATGGTCACGCCCAACGGAGAGCACTTCGACGTCGCGATCGCCCCCTTCTCGCTTCACGAACCCTACGCGATCAACTAGGAGACTCCATGAGACGCTTTCTCGTCGCCGCCGCCCTCGTCGCCTTCGCGGTGGCCGGCGTCGCGTGCGCCGCCGACCCCGAGCTGAAGACCGACGACGACAAGACGCTCTACGCGCTCGGCCTGGTGATCAGCAACCAGCTCGCGGCCTTCAACCTGACACCCGCCGAGCTGGAGATCGTCAAGGCTGGGCTCTCCGACGGCACGCTCAAGCATCCCGCGAGGGTCGAGCTCGACGCGTACGGCCCGAAGATCCAGCCGCTCGTCCAGCAGCGGAGGGCGGTGTTGACGGCGGAGGAGAAGAAGAAGGGGAAGGAGTTCCTCGAGAAGATCGCGGCGAAGGAGGGGTGCCAGCGAAAGGCCGACGGTCTGCTGATGGAGACGATCACCGAAGGGGCCGGCGCCGGTCCCGGCCCCTCCGACAAGGTGAAGGTCAACTACCGCGGAACGCTGATCGACGGGAGGGAGTTCGACAGCTCCTACAAGAGCGGGAAGCCCGCCGAGTTCAAGCTCAACGAGAACTTGATCCCCTGCTGGACGCAGGCGCTGCAGTTCATGAAGCCGGGGGGGAAGGCGAAGGTCTACTGCCCGTCCGACATCGCCTACAAGGACCGCGGCTCCGGGGCGGACATCCCCCCGGGCGCGACGCTCGTCTTCGAGATCGAGCTCCTGGCGGTCGAGAAGCAGCCCTAGCCGACCTGGTGCAGCAGCATCGTCGTCGGATCGAGCGCGAGCTCGAGCCGCGAGACGTCCGGATTGTCGTGGTCCTTGAGGACCTTGAGCTGCACCGCGCGCCCGTCGTGCGCCATGTGCACGATGACGGCGAGCTCTCCCGCGACGTGGGCCACCGGCTCGGGGATGCCGCGCTCGTCCCTGGGGTCGGTCCGATGGGTGTGGGCGGACATCCACAGCTCGCACTTCAAGTGCTCCGCGATCGCGCGCAGCTCTTGAAGGGCGGCCGCCGTCGCCCCCTGGAAATCGAAGCCGTCCATCACGATCGCAACCGGGACGAAGCCCATCGCCTCGCGGAGCATCGCAATGTGGGCCCTCAGGTGCTCGACCGAGAAGGTGTCCCTGAGGTAGGCCTTGATGTGGCGGTGGCTCTCGATCTCGCGGCGGATCTCCGCCGCGGCTTCGAGCTGCGTCGTCTCGGCGAGGTCGTGGAAGATCTCGTCGTAGTACTCGCGGACGTGCTCGATCGTGCGCCCGATAGTGATGTGGAGGACCTTGCGCCCCCGCATCAGATCGTCGAGCGCGATGTCCACGAGGAACGCGGTCTTCCCCACGCCGTGGCGCGCGACGACGACGCCGAGGTTCCCCGCCCCGAGCCCGCCGTGGATCGACTTCTCGAAGACCCGCATCGGGCTGCGCTCGGTCAGTTCCTTCAACAGCATGGGTCTCCTCCTACTCCTCGTCGTCCTTGGGTCCGGTGCCGTACTTCTTGATCAGCTCCTGCGCGACGTCGCCGGGTACCGGCGCGTACCGCGCGAACTCCATCGTGTATTCGGCCTTCCCCTGCGAGGACGACCTCAGGTCGGTGGAGTACCCGAACATCTCGGCCAGCGGGACGTCCGCGTCGACGCGGACGAACCCCTCCATCTCGGTGGTCCCCACGATGATCCCGCGGCGCTGCATGATCGTGCGCACGAACGCGCCCTGGAACTCGGAGGGCCCCTCGACCGCCACTTTCATGATCGGCTCGAGGATAGCCGGTCTCGCGCGATCGTAGACCTCGCGAAACGCGCCGCGCGCCGCCGCCTGGAACGCATTGTCCGAGGAGTCGACCGCGTGCGCGGCGCCGTCGTTGACGACCACGCGGAAGTTCGTCAGGGGGAACCCGATCAGCCGCCCCTTCTTGAGCATCGACCGGAACCCCTTCTCCACCGAGGGAATGAACTCCGACGGGATCGCGCCGCCGAACACCTCGTTGACGAACTCGAACTCCCCGTCGGGATAGGGCTCCACGTACCCGGCCACCTTGCCGTACTGGCCGGACCCGCCGGTCTGCTTCTTGTGGAGGTAGTTGAACTCGGCCTTGCGGGTGACCGCCTCGCGGTACGCCACCTGCGGGGCGCCCGTCTCGACCTCGGCGTTGTACTCGCGCTTCATGCGCTCGACGTAGACGTCGAGGTGCAGCTCGCCCATCCCCGAGATCACCGTCTCCCCCGACTCCTCGTCGACGCGCGCGTGGAACGTGGGGTCTTCCTTGGTGAAGCGCTGCAGCGCCTTCGCGACGTTCGCCTGCGCCTTCTTGTCCTTCGGCTTGATCGTGAGATGGATGACCGGCGCCGGCACGTGCATCGAGGTCATCGCGTAGCGGATCTTGTCCGACGTGAAGGTGTCCCCCGAGGCGCAATCGATCCCGAACAGCGCGACGATGTCCCCGGTGGCCGACTCCGAGATGTCCTCCATCTCGTCGGCATGCATGCGGACGAGGCGTCCGACGCGCACGTCGCGGCCCGTGCGGGCATTGACGATCGTGTCCCCCTTCTTCACCCTCCCCTGGTAGACACGGAGGTAGGTGAGCTGGCCGAAGCGGCCCTCCTCGAGCTTGAACGCGAGCGCGACGAGCGGCAGCTCCGGGTCCGGCTCGAGCACGACCTGCTCTTCCCCCTTGGAGAGATCGAGCGCGACGTTCTTCACCTGCGTCGGGTCCGGGAGGTAGTGGGTCACGGCGTCGAGGAGCGGCTGGACGCCCTTGTTCTTGTAGGCGCTTCCGATGAAGACCGGCGTCAGCTGGAGCGAGAGCGTGCCCGCCCGCACCGCGGCGCGGATCAGCTCCGGGGTCGCCCGCTCCTCCAGGACCGCCTCCATGAGCGCGTCGGAGAACATCGACACGTGGTCGAGCATCTCGGCGCGGCGCGTCTCGGCCTCGGCGCGGAGGGCTTCGGGAATCTCCTCCGTGCGGCGGATCTCGCCGTTGTCGCCGTCGAAATAGTGCGCCTTCATCTCGACGAGGTCCACGACCCCCTCGAAGGCCGCCTCGAGGCCGATCGGGATCTGCAGGAGCACGGCGTTGTGCTTCAGCTTCTCCCGGAGCTGCTCCGCGACCCGGTACGGGTTGGCGCCGGAGCGATCGGACTTGTTGACGAATGCCAGCCGGGGAACGTTGTACCGCCGCATCTGGCGGTCCACGGTCATCGACTGCGACTGCACGCCGGCGACCGCGCACAGCACGAGGACGGCGCCGTCGAGCACGCGGAGCGAGCGCTCGACCTCGATCGTGAAATCCACGTGTCCGGGGGTGTCGATGATGTTGACGTGATGCCCGTTCCACTCGCAGTGCGTCGCGGCGGACTGGATCGTGATGCCCCGCTCGCGCTCGAGGTCCATCGAGTCCATCTTGGCCCCCACGCCGTCCTTCCCCTTGACGTCGTGGATGACCCGGATGCGCTGCGTGTAGAAGAGGATCCGCTCCGTGAGCGTGGTCTTCCCGGAATCGATGTGCGCGCTGATCCCGATGTTGCGGACGCGTGTGAGGTCGATCATGGCCATGGAGCCCTCGGATGCGGCGATGCCTGTCGAGCGGGGCATCGTAGCAAACCGCGGCAAGCGGCGGCGATCGCGCTCAGGCCCCCAAGGGGGGCGCGTCGAGGGCGGCAGCGAGCGCCGCGGCTCCGCCGGCCAGGATCGGCTCCCCGTGCGAGGGCAGGAGGATCTCGGGCGCGAGCGACGCGACGCGCCGGAGCGACTCCCGGAAATGGGCCTCGTACCGCGCGCGCCCTTCGGGGGTCTTGACGCCCCAGGACGGCGGCGCCACGCGCACGGACCCGCTCCCCGCTCCGATGACCGCGTCCGCGAACACGGCCGCCCGCCACGGAGCGAGAACGATCGCCCGCTCGCCGGGCATCGTCCCGACGACGGGGACGGCACGGATGTCGTCGATCCAGGGGGCGCCCTCGAACGGGAGGTCGATCGTGCACGACACGTCGTTCCGGATCGCGTCGTCGCCGACGACCCGCACCTCCCGTCCCTCCGCGCGGTAGCGCGCGGCGATCGCGTCCGCGCTGCGGCCGTGGTCGACGCTCGCGATCAGGATCGCGAGCGGCTTCCCGGCGCGCGCCACGTCCCGATCCAGGGCGCGAAAGAAGCGCGCGGCGTCCTCGGGCGCGGCGGGGACGAGCGGATCGACGAGCACGATCGCGGCGGCGGTCTCCGCGTAGACCGACCCCACCATCCGCCCCCAGCCGTCGGGCCTGTCGAACTCCGGCTTCCACGCGGGATGCGGGACCGTCCACCGCCACAACCCCGGCCGTATCTCGTCCACGGTCACGACTGAAGCGCCCGGAGCATCGCGGACACCGCCCCCTCGGCGTCGGCCGCGTGGCCGAAGCTCGCGAGCCCTCCCGCCACCGCCTCGACGGTGCGCATCAGGAAGTCGGGACGCGTGAGCGCGTATCCCATGTGACCCACGCGGAAGTATTCCGAGCGGATCGTCGGGTGGAGCCCGCCCGCGACCAGCACGCCCCGCTCCGCGATCCGGGAGACGAGCGTCGCGTCCACGCGCGGAGGGAACCGGAGCGCGGAGAGCGTCACCGACCGGTGGTCGGGACGCGCGGGCACGTGGTGCAGGCCGAGCGCGGACCAGGCCGCTCGCATCGCTCGCGCGCCGCGCTGGTGGAGCGCGAACCGCTCCTCCATCCCCCCGCGAAGGATCTCGGCGAGCCCCGCGGCGAGCGCGAGGACCAGGTTGGTCGGGGGGGTCGCGAAGTAGGCGGGCTTCCGCGCCTCGTAGGCCTGCATGATCGGCCGCCACGCGTGCCAGTCGAGGGAGAGCGGCGGTGCTACGCTCCTCGCGTCGCGCGCGGCGAGCGCGCGGTCGCTCGCGACCAGGAGCGCCAGCCCCGCGGGGAGCCCGATCGCCTTCTGGGAGGCGGTGAGATAAACGTCCGCCCCCCAGGCGTCCATCTCGAAGCGCTCGGCGGCCGTGGCGCAGACCCCGTCGAAGATCGAGAGGGCTCCGCGCTCGCGGGCGAGCGCCGCGAGCGGCCGCGGATCGCACATCGCGCCGGTGGACGTGTCGACGTGGGTGGCGAGAAGGGCCTTCACTCGGCGGCCCGTCCTCGCGACGTCCTCGAACGCTCCCTGCGCGCGGCTCGGGTTCGGGACCTCCCCCGGAATCGCCGTCAGCTCGACGACCGCGGCGCCCGCTCGCCGGAGCATCTCGGCGAGCCGGTCGGAGAAGTAGCCGGTATTGACGACGATCACGGTGTCGCCGGGCTCGACGGTGTTCTGCACCGCCGTCTCCATCGCGGTCGTGCCCGAACCCGGGACGATGAACGGCTGCGAGGAGGCGGGGGCGAGCCACACGCGACGGAGCATCTCGATCGAGGCGCCGAACGCCTCGATCAGCTCGGGGGCGAGGTGACCCGGAGGCGGCGCCGCGTACGCCTCGCGGACCGCGGGTGAGACCTCGACCGGCCCCGGGATCATCACGAGAGGCCGCCGCGAAGTCATGCGGGAGGGGGCTGCGGCGCTCGGGGTCCCAGCAGGCGGAGCAGGTAGCGGACGCCGAAGAACAGCGCCCACGCCACGACGGCGAACGCGACGAGCGGGAGCGCGATCGCGAGGAGGGCGAGGAGCACGGAGCCTCCGAGCTCGGCCGTCGCCACTGCCGGGTTCGCGAGACCGCCCGTGGTCAGGAGGGAGACCTTGCGTCCTCCCACGGTGAGCGCTTGGACCGTTCCGGCGATCCCGCCCCCCGCGATCAGCGCGAGCGTCCACTTCATCATCGGGTCGAGCCCCGTGATCACGGAGGCGGTCATGACGACCCCGGCGACGACCGCGGCGGGCGTCGCGATCAGGTCGAGCGCATGGTCGAGCCACGGGACGTAGTAGGCGGCGATTTCCAGCACCGTCGCGACCGCGAGCGCGATCAGACCGGGCGTGCTCGCCATCCACGCGAACGACGGGCCGAGCGTCAGGTGGCCCGTGCGCGCCGCGAGTCCGACGACCAGGAACGGAACGAAGATCCTGAACCCGCAGGCGGCCGAGAGCCCGATGCCGAGCAGGACCGAAAGGAGGGTCTCCACGCGCGCCATTGTAGCGTTACGCTTCGGAGGTGGGCGCCCCCGACGGCCTCGCCGCCATCCTCCCTCCCGAGCGCCTCCTCGTCCGCCCGATGGACCTCGCCGCCTACGCGTGCGACGCGAGCTTCTACACGCTCACGCCGCGCGCGGTCGTGCGGCCCGTCGATACCGCGGAGATCAAGAAGCTGTGCGCCTGGAGCCGCGCCGCGCGTATCCCTCTGACGTTCCGCGCCGCGGGGACCTCGCTCTCCGGACAGGCGGTGACCGCCGGCGTGCTGGTCGATCTGTCGCGCCACTGGCGGACGCTCGAGGTGCTCGACGACGGAGCGCGGGTCCGCGTCGGACCGGGAGTGATCGGGGGGCAGGTCAACGCGCGCCTCGCGCGCCACGGGACGAAGCTCGGCCCGGATCCGGCGTCGATCGGCGCGTGCATGATCGGAGGGATCGTCGCGAACAACTCCTCGGGGATGTGCTGCGGCATCGAGCGCAACGCCTACAGGACGCTCGAGTCGCTGCGCTTCGTGCTCCCGAGCGGGACCGAGATCGAAACCGCCGCGCCCGACGCCGAGGAGGAGCTTGCGGCGCGCGAGCCGTCCCTCGCGCGCGGGCTGCTCGCGCTCAGGGAGCGCGTCGCGGGGAGCCCCTCCCTCGTCGCGCTGATCCGGCGGAAGTACTCGATGAAGAACACGATGGGGTACGCGCTCAACGCCTTCCTCGACTTCGACAGCCCGCTCGCGATCCTGTGGCATCTCCTCGTGGGCTCGGAGGGCACGCTCGCGTTCCTCGCCGAGGCGGTCTTCCGCACCGTGCCGGACCTCCCCTTGAAGTCCGCCGGCCTGCTGGTCTTCCCGAGCGTTCCCGCCGCCTGCGAGGCGATCGAGCCGCTGCGCGCTTCGGGGGCGGCCGCGCTCGAGCTGATGGACCGCGCCTCGCTCCGCTCGGTCGAAGGGCACCCGGGGGTGCCCGACTTCGTCCCGACCCTCTCGCGCACGGCGGCGGCGATCCTCGTGGAGTACCAGGCCGCCGCCGTCGAGGAGCTGGCGCGCCAGGAGGCCGCCTACGCCGCCGCCGCGCCCTCCCTCCCCCTCGTCGCGCCCGCCGGGCTGACGCGAGACGCCGCGCAGCAGGCCCGGCTCTGGGCGGCGCGGAAGGGGCTCACCGCGACGATCGGGGCGATGCGCCCTCCGGGAACGTCGATCATCTTCGAGGACGTCACCTTTCCCCTTCCGCACCTGGCGGCGGGCGTCGCGGACCTCCAGGAGCTGTTCGCGACTCACGGGTACGCGGACGGCATCATCTTCGGCCACGCCAAGGACGGGAACGTCCACTTCCTCCTCAGTCAATCGTTCAACGACGACAGGTCGATCGCGCAATACGAGAAGTTCACCGAGGACCTCGTGACGACCGTCGTCGATCGCTACGAGGGGGCGCTGAAGGCCGAGCACGGCACCGGTCGCAACATGGCTCCGTTCGTCGAGCGGGAATGGGGCGCGGAGGCCTACGCGTTGATGCGGGAGGTCAAGCGCCTTGTCGATCCGGACGGCATCCTGAACCCGGGCGTCCTGCTGAGCGACGACCCGCGCGCGCATCTCAGGAACCTGAAGTCGCTCCCGCGGGTCGAAGAGGAGATCGACCGCTGCATCGAGTGCGGGTTCTGCGAGTCGCGATGCCCGAGCCGCGATCTCACGCTCACGCCGCGCCAGCGGATCGTTCTGCGGCGCGAGCGGGCGCGGCTCGTCGCCGCGGGAGACGAGGCGGGCGCGCGCGCGCTCCGCGACGGGCTGGACTACGCGATGCTCGACACCTGTGCCGCCGACGGCTTGTGCGCCACCGCCTGCCCGGTCGGCATCGACACCGGCCGCCTCGTGAAGCGGCTGCGCGGGGCGCGGCGCGGCCCGATCGCGAGGTCGGCGGCCGCCGCCTGCGCGTCGGCGCTCGGGGGCATCGAAGCGGTCGCGCGGGTCGCGCTCTCGCTTCCGGTCCGCTGGGGAGACCTGCCGCGCGGAGCCGGCGGGCTGCCGCGGACGAGCGGCCGCCCGGCGGCCTCCGCGGTCTACTTCCCGACCTGCCTCACGCGGGTCCTGGGATCGGGGGCGCTTCCGGCGTCGATCGTCAGCCTCGGCGCGAAGGCCGGACGGCCCGTCTGGATCCCGCCGGACGTCGCGGGCACCTGTTGCGGGATGCCGTTCTGGTCGAAGGGGCTCTCGCGCGCGTGGTCGATCGCCGCCCGTCGCGCGATCGCGCGCGCATGGCGGTGGACGGACGCGGGCCGCCTCCCGTTGATCGTCGATTCGAGCCCCTGCGCCTTCGCGCTCGCGGCCTCCCGCGAGGCGCTCGACGCCGTGAACCGCAGCCGCCTGGACGCGCTCCGGATCGAGGATGCGGTCCTCTGGGCTCACGACACGCTGCTTCCGCGGCTCGCCTTCCCGCGCCGCGTGAGGCGCGTCGCCGTCCATCCCGTCTGCTCGATCGTGAAGATGGGGCTCGCCGAGCGGCTCGAGGCGCTCGCGCGCGCGGCCGCGGACGACGTCGTCGTTCCGCTCGCGTCGGGGTGCTGCGGCTTCGCGGGCGATCGCGGGTTCACGCATCCGGAGCTGACGCGTTCCGCGACGCGCGCCGCGGCCGCCGAGCTCGCGGACGGCGCGCCCTGCGATCGTCACGTCTCGTCGAGCCTCACCTGCGAGATCGCGATGACCCGCGCGACCGGTCGATCGTACACGTCGGTGCTGGCGCTCCTCGACGATGCTGCTTCAGCGTTGTGATTCCGCCAACGCATCCGGGACGTGGCGAATAATTTTCGGAATCCGCGCACGACCGAACGCGCGTGCCTCGAACGAGCTCGATTAGCTGTAGAAACGCCGCCACGAGGGGCGTAGAGATAGGGCCGCACGGTCCACGGGGGACCCTGACATCGACTTGGGGGAGTCGCTGGCGCCGCCCCACGCCGGCGTTCCGCGGCAAGGCGCCGCCTCGGCTTCCGAGGAGGAGCAGATGCTGCGAAGCTTCGCCCGCGCCATCATCGTCTCGATCATCGCGCTCACGGTCACGGCCGTCTTGGCGGCGGAGGGGCGCACGCCCGTCTTCGCACCGGGGACCGTGCTCGGCGCCGACGGCAAGTACATCGTCACGCGGAACATCGCGGCCGCGGGCGGCGCCGTGATCACCGTCGCTGCGCCGAACGTCGATCTCGACCTCAACGGGTTCACGCTCGCCGGGGGCGGCGCGCCCGTGATCTCGGTGATCGCCGGCGTCGATCACGTCTCGATACGCAACGGCGTGCTCGCGGGAGGCACGATCGGGATCGACATTCCGGGATTCGTGCGAAAGGTCGACATCGAGGACGTGAAGATCCACAACCCGACGGGGGGCGCGGGGATCCATCTCGGCGACGTGGAGGGCGCGGCGCTCCGCCGCAACGAGATCACCGACACGCCGAACGAGGGGATCGTCTGGGACGGCCCCGGGGCCGTGAAGCACGGGAGCATCGAGAGCAATCTCCTGCGCCGCACCAGCGCCGGGATCGTCGTGGCGAACCAATGCTCGAGCGTCGCGATCCTGAACAACCGGCTCGAGGAGCCGGGCACGGGCGCCGGAGGCATATTCCCGGGCTACGGGATCGTGCTCGCGTCGTGCGGCGCCTCGCTCGTCTCCGAGAACACGGTGGAGCGCGCGCGCGTCGATGGGATCCACATGGTGGCGTCGAAGGGGAACAAGCTGTTCGACAACGTCGTCACGACCAGCCGGGGGAACGGGATTCACACCGACGCCGGCACCACCGATACGCTGATCCTCAACAACGTCTGCTCCGGAAACGGCACGGGCCTTCTCGCGAGCGGGGGGAGCGGGCTCCTCATCGAGGGTGGGACGAACCTGGCGGAGCGCAACCTCCTCAACAACAACAACGGCGCCGGCCTGCACTACTGCGGCCCCGCCGCCTGCGGAAACACGCTCGGCCGGAACATGGCCCGTGGCAACACCGGTGGGATCATCCCGGCGTTCTGCGGGGCTTGCGGCGTGTTCGGCGGCAGCGCCGTGCCTCCCAATTCTTGCAACGTCGCGGGCTGCGTGCCTCCGAACAGCACCTTCGGCGACAACCTGATCCCCGGACCTCCGGTTTTCTGAGCCGGAGGCGCCATGCGAAAACTCATGGCCTGTCTCGCCGTTGCGGCGGTCTTCGCCGTCACGCGCGCGGCGCCGCCGCCGGTCGTGATCGT
>Ga0075418_10000903_pt1 | contig 32435 bp, 46 predicted proteins | sample SoiMetdeltSBSDD2_FD_81776 | JGI IMG/M metagenome (GOLD analysis project Ga0075418, IMG submission 81776) | Bulk soil microbial communities from a Populus tree surrounding site in Tennessee, USA - Soil MetaG P. deltoides SBSDD2 | ecosystem: Environmental > Terrestrial > Soil > Tree plantation... | reverse complement strand
GAACCTCATCGAAGGGTTGGTGCAGATCTGCCACTACAAGGCCGATCACCTGCGCAGCGCCTGGCAGGATGCGACCGCGGCGCGCGACTGGACCACGGACGCGCGCACGCTGGACCGGATCGTGTCGACGCTCCGGAACGCGGGCTAGGGGAAAAGGACCAACACATGGCACAGGGAGCGCTGCACACGTACACGGTCGACGTGAGGGATTCGGACGGGAACGATGTCACGGTCTACGACGTCTTGGTGACGGCCCCATCGGCGCTCGACGCGCACGATCAAGTCTTCACATGGGTCGAGACGGCATGGCCGGACGATGAGTCGGACGGCGACGGGGGCACGTATCATCCGTGCGATTGCCAGTGTGACCACACCGTCGGCAATGGCACCCCCGGAAAGCAAGTCGGGGTGTGCGACGCATGTCAAGAGACATGGGACTGCCCGGCTCATGGCGGAGTCCTCATCGGCGAGCCCGAATTGGGCAATACGGCCGTGGGCTACCACACGCGCGTCGATTTGCGCGCCGACGACGAGGTGACGGCATGAGCCCCGCGCGACCGGACACCACGGCCGAGCTACTGGCCGCCCTCCAGACCATGGTGCGCGCGTTCAACGTCACGCGCGTCGATCCGCTGATCGCGTTTGTCGCGATCGAGCGCGCGCGGGCCGCGATCGCCCGGGCGACGGGCACCACCACCACCACACCGGGAAAGGCATAGGGGAACCACATCATGAGCAAGAAACACTTCGACGCGTTGGCGGCCGCATTGCGGAGCGCATTCGCGCACGAGCCCCAGGGCGGGATCACGCGCGCGCAATGGGAGCGGGATGTGCACGCGATTGCGGACGCCTGCGCGGCCGCGAGCCCCCGGTTTGATCGCGCGCGGTTCATTCGCGCGTGCGGGGCGAGGTAAGCGCCATGGCCACCATGGGGAAGAACGACATCGGGCGGGAAGCGGCGCGCCTCGGGCTCGGACTCCAGGTGAACGCCCCGGGCGACGGCAAGCGCCGGTATGAGTTTTACTTGGAATTTCCGCCCGATCATGAGGATCGCGGCTATCACGAACGCCGGCGCCTCATGGGTCGGACTGTCGGCTATTGCGTGGGCGCGCGGGAAGCGGAACTGTTCTTGCGCGGGTACGACGAGGGCCAGCGTTCGCGGGAGGGGATCTTACGAGACATCCTCGCCTATTCGACCGGCGAGACGGACGACCCCGCCACATTGCACGCCAAACTCGCCGATTGCGCGGACGCGGTTCGGCGCGCGGCGCGCCCGGCGCAGTCATGACCACGCGGGGGTCGGCGGAGACCTATCGCGTGTTCGTGCGCAACTGGTGGCGCCGCGACTCCGGCCAGCTGGTGCCGGATCCGCGTGCGCGGAAGACCACGCTCGCCCGGCATTGCACCGAAGACGAGGCGCGGGCCTTGTGCGCGCGCTACGCGGCCACGCACCGGCCGGGCCCGCTGAGTCGCAAGGCCGAATATGAGCGCGAATAGGGGCCCGACGAGACGGGGCGCGACCGATCCGGCATCCGACCATCCGCCGCGGGCCCCCAATCCCGCGGCGGTCGTGCTTGGGCGCAAAGGGGGCCGCGTGCGCTCACTGGCCAAGAGCGCGGCCGCGCGGGAGAATGGCAAGCGCGGCGGTCGGCCGCGCCATGCGACCCCGTCGCCGGCGGCCGCCTACCGGCGCCGGCGCCGCGCGATGCTCAAGCTGGCCGGACTCCGACAGGCGCTTGAGCTAACACGCGCCCGACTGGTAGCACCGTCCACAGCTGAGCCGCCCATGCTGTGAGCAGAGGTTCACTTCGCGCTCGGCGCGCGGGCCCTGCCAGCCGCACACGGCACAGGTGGCCCGCGCTAGAACACGCGCGCGCGTCGGCTCCGGGGGTCTGCCCGGAGTCGGCGCCAGGCTCGAGGCCGGAGCCCCGGCAGAATTTTCACGCGGCGGCATCTGGGCCCTGACCGGGAGCATTTGGCCCGGAAGCGCCAGACCTCCGGCGGCGTTTGGTCGCCAGCATGCGCGCCCCTTTCTGCCGTCGGCTGGCGAGGGTGGCCGGCGTTTCTGCCGAACAGCGGACGCACACGTACCGGGAGGGGCGCTCGCGGAGGTACGGCCAGCGGTCTTCCTTGCACTCGGCGCAGATGACGTGGAATGTCTGGACGTTAGGGGCGGTCCGCTCAGGCATTGGTTTCACTCCTCACGGCGAAACCCGCTGTGGTGTCGCCGCATCACCGCTCGCGCGTTTTGGCCACTGGCCCGCCATCAGGGTATTGGCGCCCCTATTACGACGCGTCCTGAGCCAGTCCAGCGCGCTGGAGAAGCCGAAGCCGGGGTGGTGCGGGGGCCGCCGGCAGATTTGCGGTGGCCAGGATGAGCTGGACGGCCGCGAGCCCCGCCGCGTTTTGGGCCGGCGTGCAGGCCCGGCGGCCAGGCGGGAGCGAGTCGTCCCGCACGTAGTGGCCCGCGTCCAACTCAAAGCGATGGCCGGGGAAGGTCCAGTCCTCCCGGCGGCCGGTCGTGCAGCCATGGCAGGCCTCGCAGCCGCCGTCCCACCCGAGGCGCTGGCCGCACAGCGGGCAGGCAAACGGGCACGCGGACGTGACCGGGTAGCCGCCGCCCGCGTGACAGAAGCCCCGCTCAAGCGTGGTGCCGTCGAGGGCGCAGTACGCGGGCTTGGCCTCCCGCAGGGGCGGCGGGGCCGGGGGCGCCCAGCCGCACGTCGGGCACCGGGCCCCGCGAAAGGCCTTCTCGCAATCGGGGCATTCGAGCATGTCAGAGTTCCTCGAAGGCGGAGGCCGGGAGCTGGCCGAGGTAGGTCTCGAAGTTCGAGGCGCGAAAGAGCGTGGACGGGCGGAGGTAGGGCGCCATGTCGGGCTTCTCGGCCCACTCGCGGCGCTTGACGACGATGACCGCCTTGACCTGGGTCACGGTGGCGCCGGAGCGCAGGCGGGCGCGGATCAAGTCCAGCGTGGCGCGCACCGGCCGGTAGCGGCGGTCGCACTTGCGGTTCAGAAACTCGAGAATCTCGACCGCCGGATCCACACCGGTCGAGTTCGACTCGACCAAAGAGTTCGAAGAACTCTTAAAAGCTTTTATAGGGGTAGGGGTAGGGGACGCGGTTACTAACGCGTTAGTAACACCGTTACTTTCACGTGAAGCCTGAAGATTCGCGAGCTTACGTTCACGGTGTTCCTTCACTCTCGCGGCCGTTTCGGCCCGCCGTTTGAGTGTTACATCGCGCGCGGGATTGTAGTCGAGGAAGTCATGAATGAGATATCCGCCCCGCGCGTGATGCCACATGCCGACGCTCACGAGGGCCTCGGCCAGGGTCAGCGGGTCGGCATCTTCGCCCACGCTGAACATGCCGGGGACGCCGCCGGTCTCGTAGCCGACGTGATCGAACCGGGTGAGCGCGACGACCTGGCCGGCGGGGATGAAGCCGTCGGTGAGGTACCGGGTGGCGTAACAGATGCCGCACACGTGCAGCCAGCCGGCGAGCGGGCGCAGCAGGCCGAGACGGGCCAGCTTGGGGTGATCGGGCATGTTGTCATCGATCCGAGCCCAGGCCATACGGGCACTCTCCATCGTGAGTCACTGGAGCCACTGCTCATCGGGGGTGCGATGGCGGTCGCGCCAGCGATGAATGACCTTGCGGAAGTGGGGCGGGGCCACGAAGTCCTGCAACGCGAGGCGCTCAAGGGTGCCCGGCCAGTCGTTACACTTGACCTGGACGAGCACGCCCCCGGTCGGGCACAGGCACACCAAGTCCCACGGGCCGAGGGAGGCCCCGGCCCGCACGACATCGTAGCCGGCGGCGAGGAAGATGTCGCGGCTCTTCCACTCCGCGCGCCGGCCCTTGCCCTTGGCGTTCTTTATCCCAAGCGGGGGGCTCGCGGGGCGCTCCGGGCGGTGAGCGCCCGGTCGAGGGCTTCGAGTCCGGCCACGGTCGCGTCCTGAAAGGACCGGACGCCGCAGTGCTCGCGCACCAGGCGCATCCAGTCGGTATCGGTCAACTTCATGTTGGTGCGCTTGGCGAGCACGATGCTGCGCTTCATTAAGAGCGCGGTCTCCGACACGGGCGCCGTGGCGGCCTCCTGCGGGGGCCGCTCGGGCGTCTCGTCCTCGTCCTCGGGCTCGTCCTCGACGGGCGGCTCGGGCTCGGGCGGCCGCGGGCGCTCCGGGGTGCGTGCGGTGAGCCGCGACGTCAGCTCGGCGAGGGGATCGGTGCCGCCGGCAATCGGCGGCGCGGACTCGCTGATCTCGCCCGTGGCGGGATCGACGGCGGAACTCCCGCCGAAGGCCTCGCCCTGCTCGACGGGGCGCCCCGAGGGATCCACCATGCCGACGCCGCGCAGGAGGTCGGGGAAGAGCCGGTGCAGGACGCGCCCGATGGCCCGCGTCTGCAGCATCCAGCCGCGCTGCGTGTGCCACGGCCCCCCGGACTTCACGAGGCCCAAGCGCTCGGCCTCCCGGAAGCTGAAGGTCACGGACATGGTCCCCTGGCCGCGCCGGGTGGCCGCCGCCGTGGCCTCCTCGTCGGTGCCCTCGACCCGGAGCGACTCGAGTTCGCCCGAAGCGCGCACCACGGCAATCGCCGCCTCCACGTAGAGGCTCGGGCGGCCCCCCACCACATAGATGGCCTGCAGCGACTGCATGGGGCCGAAGCCCAGCTCGGCCCCCATGCCCATGGCGAGCAGGATGTCGGCGGGCTTGCCGCGATAGGCGGCCGGCACCAATTCGGAATGGGCCATCACGTCGGCCAGCCGCATGTACTCGTCGAGCCCGCGCACCTCGAGCCCGACGGGCCGCTTCTGTCGCACCAGCGCCATGTGGTCGCTCATCTGTTCCCTCGCTTCCTTGACACTCATGCGGCGGTTCCTTTGTCGCGTCGCGGCAACCGGGCCGTGCGCGTGCTGAGCTTGACGTAGGACGTGGCCTTGACCACGTAGGAGTCGCGGTCCACGACGGTGCGCACGTAGGAGAGGTCCACGCCGGGCAGGCGGCCGACCTCGGCCGGGCCCAGTGCGGCTAGGAGCTTGGCCGTGGCCGCCTCGCGCATCGCCTTGCCGCGCTTCTCCAAGGTGTCGCCCTCGAGGCGCTCGCGGTGCCAGTGGGTGGCCTCGGGCGGCAGATCAATGGTGGCGGGCTCGACGGTCGGGTAGAGCCGCCGCAAGGTGTCGAGGGACGCGGCGCCGGCCTCCGGGGGCTCCCGGCGCTGGACGCACGCCCAGAAGGCGCGGGTGCGCTCGAGATAGGCGGCCAGGAAGTCCTCGTTTCGCTCGACGTCCCACGTGAGGATCGGGTCGTCCCCGATCAGGACGGCGACGGCCGCCCAGGAGGCGCCCAGGACGAGCAGTTGATGCTGGACTTGTACGAGGACATGGAGCGGGGGCGCGGCGCCCTGCCAGTGCTCGGCCGCCCACACGCTGGAGGTCTTCAGCTCGAGCAGGCCCAGCCCGCGCACCGGATCCTCGATCCAGCGGTCGGGGCTGGCGAGCAGATGCGGCTCGGTGCGCGACCGGAACATGCGCCCGTCCGGGTCGGACACGGTGCGCAGCGGGTGCGCCTCGCCGTAGAGCTGGGCCACCAGCGGCTCGAGCAGGGTGCCGCGCCGCATGGCGATGCTGCTGGGTTTGTCAGGGGCCTCGCCGATCTTCTCCAGATAGACCTCGAGGGGGCCGCGGGCCCACGTGGCGGGCAGCGCCTCCACGATGGCCGGGGCATCGGAGGAGCCGATGCCGGTGCGGCGGGCCGAGCGCCAGTCCGCGTCATCGACATCCACAAGTCTGACGTGCATCCGGGGCCTCGTCTCCGGCGCTTGCAGGGCCGGGCGTGATGGTGGTACGGTCTCCAGTGCCATAGTGTCTCGCTGTCCTTTCCCGATGTAGTGCCGGCCCGGAGGTTTCCCCCCTCCGGGCCGGTTCGTGTGTTTAGGCCGCGCGGCGGGCCCGGTGCAGGGCCTCGGCGATGCGGCGCACGAGAATCTCCGTATTGACGGCCACGAGCGGCGGCTCCTCCGCCTCGTCCTCGGTCGGCGGCGCGACCTGGGTGGCCTCGGTTTCCAGCACCGCCTGATCGATGATGATCTCCGCGTCGCGCTCGGCGACGAACGCATCGAGGCAGTCCAGGCACTCCCACTCGCCCGCGCCCACGAGGACCAGCAACTCGCCGCACACGTCGCAGCAGGTCGGCGGATCGTCCACGTCTTCGCCTCGATACTCAGCCATGTAGCGGTCCTCCCCGGCGGTCCAGTCCGGCATCACTTTCCCTGGGCGCGCGGCTGCTTGGTGGCGCCATCGAGGACGCGCACCACGCGGCCCTGCGCGTCGTACACGATGACGTCGGCGGGCGGGCGGGCCCGCAGCGCCCGCTGGAGCCCGACGGCGAGGCGGTAGCCGGGCGTGCGCACGGTCTGCCCGGGCTGGCGCGTGCCCCCGTAGACGTAGCCGCCTTTCGGGTGCAGCCCGAAGCCGGGCGCCCCGCCCTTCTTCTTCTTGCTCATCGCTCGCACTCCTGACGGGCCAGCCTCACGTCACCGGCACCGACAGGATCAGTATGCTTCTCGGTGAGCATGCTGTCAAGCCCCCCGGTAAGCATTGACACCCGGCCCGGGGTGCGGCATCCTCGAGTCATGGGCAAACGCAAGAACCCCGCCGCCGTCGCGCTGAGTCGCCTCGCTGCTGTTGGCCGCATGAAGAAGATCCCACCCGCCCAGCGGAGCGCCATTGCCCGCAAGGCCGCGCTCGCGCGGTGGGCGGGCAAGAAGACCGCGGGGTGAGCCCGGCCGAGCGCTGGGCCATCGCGATCGGCGTGGCCGTGGAGAGCGCCAAGGTCTTCGCGCTGGCCTTCGGGGCGCTCGTGGGATGGGTGGTCGGCATTGCCCCGCGCGCGGGACAGGAGACGCTGATGGATGCCGCCGTGATCGCCGCCGTGTTGATGCTCGTCGGGGCATTCGGCTCGCTCGCCATCATCATGTATGGTCTGTATCGAATCTGGCGCGGCTGAGGCCCATGTGGACCGCTCTCGCCTTCGCGGCCACGCTGGCCGTCATCGCCGGCAGCATGGGCGCGCTCGCCATGTGGATCATCTGGACCGAGACGCGCTCGCGCTAGCGCAGCCGCGGCAGTTGCACGTCGCCCACGAAGCTCCGCACGAGGATCAGGATGAGCACGAGGATGACGGCGACGAGAATGATCGTCTTGATCGCCTGGGGCAGCGGCGTGTAGGTCTGGATCAACCACACGACGGTGCCCAACACCACGGCCAACACGATGAACTCGATCAATCCCATGACGGGCCTCCCTTCGGCATTCCCTGCCGGAGCCATCGGACCCAAGAGCCGCCGAGCATGAGCACCTCGATGACGAACACCAGGAGCAGCGCGCGGATCATCGCGTGCGGTCCGGGCCGACCGCCCGGTGCGCCCGGCGGATCGCATCGCGCACGCCCGCGAGGGCGACCTGGGCCAGTGGGCCATAGGACGTCAGCCGCGCCGCGAACGCCGTGCTGAGGGCATCGACGAGCGCCTCGAGGTCCTGCTGGTCGCTGGCCTCGATGTAGGCGCTCACGTTCTCGCCGAACTTCAGGCGCTCTTCCGGCGTCATGGCGTGTCGCAGGGCGCCTTGTCGGTGAACCACGGGGCGTTCAGCAGGGCGCCGACGAGCATGCCGACGCAGAAGCACAGCGCGAGCAGGCCCCAGAGCGCCCAGCCGCCGAGTTGCAGCGCCGCACCCAGATCGCTCATCGCACGACCGGCGCCCCGACCGGCGCTGAGGCGCGCGGGTCCAGGCAATCCCGCATGCTCGTCCCTTCGCGCGACGGGGAGTTATCGCGCCACCAGATGATGCGCGTGCCGCCGGCCGTGGCCGTCTCGATCACGATGCAGCTCGCGGCGGGGTCCCCTTTGAGTTGCGCGATGACCTCGGGGTTCAGCCCGAAGCGCAGGCCGAAGGGCCCGCCGCAGCCCGTGAGTCCGAGCAGCGCCAGCGTCGCGGCGAGGCCCACTGGGACGGTCATCGGCGTCTCACGAGGCGCCGCCAGCCCCGCCGCGGCAGGGTGGCCAGCGCCAGGCCGAGGAGCACGCCGCCCGCGCCCGCGCCGGCCCAGAGGCCCAGGACGATGGTGGGATCGCACGTCACCGCTTCAGCCGCTCCCGCCGCGTCGGACATGGCGGGGCTTTCTTCCTCAACGCCGCTTCGATCTCGGCCCGCGACATTCTGAACTTCCTCGCGAGCTGCCGGACGGTCATCCCGACAAAAAAGTGCCGCCCGATCAACTCCTGCACGGTCACCCCCTTCAGCCGTGGTCCGCCCCTCATGTCGCGCCTCCAAGGCCGCGGCGATCCGCTCCAGCGCCGTTCGGCGTGTGCAGCACCCAGGGCGGATACGTCGCTCACCGCTTCAGCCGCTGCCGCTGCACGGGGGGCGGCGAGGTGATCGTGACGCCGCGCTCCGTCGTGCCGCCGGGGCCCGTACAGGTCAGGGAGAACGCGCCCGGCACGGGCACGGCGGCGCTCCCGCTCGTCGGGTGCGGGGCACAGTCGGTCGCGTGCGTCGTGGTCCAGTTCACCGTGGCGCCGAAGGTGATCGACGGCGGCGGATTGCCCACGCCGCCCGACACGTGCTTGTACCGCATCGCCGCGACGGCGACGTACCGGATGGCTGCGGCATCGGCGTCGGTCTTGGCGTAGACCGTCTTGAGGTACTCGAGGGCCACCGGCTCGTCCCACGTGCCGAGCTGCGGGAAGCAGATCGCCGGCAGGGCATTGAATCCGCCGCGCGAGCAGAGCACGGCCGGCGCGGGCTTGCCGCCGGTGCTCGTGATCCAGGCGCGGTAGCCGGCCTCGAGCTTCGTGCGGTCGACGCTGCCCTGGCCCGTCGTGCGCCGGCAGAGGAGGAACGTGCCGATGTTGGCCTGCTGCGACGCCAGCAGGCACGGCAGGGCCGCGTTGCCCGGCGCGTAGACCCACTGATAGTTGCCCTCGAGGCCGGAGATCGTCTGGTGCATCGGCCCCGGGCCGAGGTCGGCCGGCGGGGGGCTAATCCCGGTCCAGGGCAGGATGCGGCGCTGGCTCCCGTCGCGATGCACCGCGAAGTCGGCCTGCACCGCGTAGGTGCCGCCGTAGATCGTGTCCTTCGGGCCCAGCACGCCCTCGACGTCGGCCTGCGCGGTGATCTCGTAGCAGTTGCGCGGCTTGCCGAGCCAGCGGCGCTTGGTGGCGTCCACCTGATCGTGGCCCACGATGGTCGTGACGGCGCGCGACTCGATCTCCACCTGGCGCAACCGGCCCGCGCACTGCTCCACGAACCAGAGTTCGCCCGTGGAGTAGAAGCCCAGCGCGTTGGGCAGGATGAAGCCGGGCTTGCCCGAGTCGCCGAGCGTGGGGTAGGCGGCCTGCACCTTGCCCGTGCCGTCGGCCGAGTACTCGCCGCCCGTGGCGCGCGCGATCTCGCCCTCGGAGTCCTGCGCGTACGCGGACTCGATGAACACCTCCGGGGCGCCGACTGGCGAGCCGTCGTCGAGGTTGATCCGCATGCGGCAGATCAGGCCCTTGCCCGGATCGCGCGGCACGCCCGCGGGATCCGTCATGCTGGGCTGGCCGCCGCGCACCGTCCAGTAGATCCACTTCACCGTCGGCGAGACGGGGCGGTGATGGTCCATCTCCACGTCCCACGGATGGTCGAAGCACGGGCGCGTGATGGTGCCGTACTCGCCGGCGATCTGGCGCACCGTGGCGGGTGCCCCGGTGCCCGGCCCCTCGCGCGAACTCGGCGTGTGCGACGGCCGGTGGTCGACGTACACCAGCCGGTGCTTGAACGTGTCGGCGATGATGAACTGGTGGAGGCCCTCGGCGTGCGGGGCCGCGCTGGGCCACGCGGTGAAGCCCCAGGCGCGCCGCATCACGGGATTGGCGCCGTCCTGCCACTGGCCGATGTTCTGCTGCCGCTCGCGCGCGTAGGCCTTGTCCGCGTCGAGCGGCGAGACCACGAGTTCGGAGTAGTACGGCACCGCGGAGTCGGTGACGCCGTACCCGACGAAGGGCGTGTAGCGCCCCGTGGTCTCGAGCAGGCCGAGCCGTCCCTGGATCTCGAGCGTGTAGAACCCGCGCCCCTGCGGATGCACGATGGCCTTGGCTAAATGACCCAACCTCGCGAGGGGCGGGTCGCCCTCGGTGAGGCCGATGCGCCGGCCGTCCATGCTCGAGTGGAAGTACGTCGGGAACCACCCGAAGGCCGTGGTCTCGGTGGGGTTCGGCAGCGAGACGAGATGGCGCTTGGCCTTGGAGTAGGTGCCAAGGTCGTAGACCCACGCGAGCTTCGCCCAGTCCTGCGCGGCGTACTTCTGCTGCGCGAAGGGCTGCAGGCCCGTGGGCAGGGTCATCTGCACCGTCGGGATCTTCGGGGGCCACTCGGTCACGTCGAGCCGCGCGCACGGCGTCCAGCCGACTTGGCCGAACGTGAGTTCGAAGCGCGTCCGGCAGGCCCAGTAGGCGCCCGTGGGCGGCGGCGCGCCGACGAGGATCTGCTCCATGAGCTGGGTCGCCGACGGCCCGGTCGGGTTCTTCGACGGCACCAGCGCGTAGCGGCCCGCCGGCAGCGTGAGACGGAACACGACCCGCCGCGCGCCGCTGATCAGCGTCGGCCCCAGCGTCGTCGTGGCGCCGCTCGGGTGGAGCACGGTCAAGCTCAGCGAATCCACATTCGCGCGCCCGCCCTGGTACTCCCACGTCGTCGCGAACTCCGTGTCTGCGGGGAAGCGCTCGACTTCCATCACGCGCGAGTAGGTGCCGACTTGGCTGGTCGACGGGATCACCATGACCAGGTAGGTCGACGGCGCGCGCGGATCGACGCCGGGGAGCTGGTGCTCCTTCGGCACCGGGCCAAACTCGCCGGCGACGGCCGGCCCGGCCAGCAGCAGGAGGACCAGGGCGAGGGCGAGGCGCATCACTCGCGCTGCCCCGAGGCGATCTCCGTCTCGGCCGACTCGATCAACTGGTCGAGCATCCGCCAGCCGGCGCGCTGCACCTTGACCGCCTGCGAGTAGGAGAGATTGCGGGCGCTGGCCTCGCCCTCGGCCGCGTCCCCCGCGTAGTTGAACGTCACCGCATAGGCCTTGCCGCCCGGCTGCACGCTGGCGGCCTTCTTCTTGAGACCCTCGATGAAGCTCGCCAGGCTCGCCGCCTTCTCGGCGACGGCCCAGGCGTAGGGCTCCGGCAGGTCGAAGTAGTTCATCTCGAAGTCCCACATCTTCGTGCCGGTGTCCTTGGTGAGAACGATCGTGATCTTCATCGCAAGGGCTCCTCTCGGTTTCCGTGGTGTCCTCGGTGTCCGGCAGAAAAAGCACCGCCCATCGCGGCCCCAGACATGGCCGTGCGTCTCGCATCTCGCGATCTGCGCGTGCGGGCAGTGCCCGACGGCGCCCTCGCGAGCCCAGCGGTCCCGGCAGGTGGTGCACCCAACGGCGTGTCTCACAGCGTGGCGACGACCTCGACTGACCGGCCGGCGATGCGGATGTAGCGGGTCCAGAGGTAGACCTGCACCTGCTCGACCGTGGCGCCGCCGTCGAGCATGGCGAGGGCGGCCCCGAGCGTGAGGCGGAGGCGAGCGTTGCGCTCCGAGGCGCCATCCAGCCGGCGGCGGCGCGTCGCGAGGACTTCGCGCAGGGTGTCGGCGGTCATGACGCGGCTTCCAGCGCCGCGTGCAACACCCGCCACGCCTCGATCGTGGGATCCACTGGCTCCAGCGCCGCCTGCGGGACGTAGAAGCACGCCGACTTGTCGACCCGCGGCTGGCGCCACCACTCCGCCCGTTTCCCCGCCCGCGCAACGATCGCGCCTCGCACGGTCAGGCGCGGCGCGCGGCCGGTCACCAGCACGTAGCGCCCGGCGTCGGCATCCTCCCGGTGCAGGAGCAGATGGCCATCGTCCCGCACCGTCGAGCGCACCTGCCAGCCGCCCACATCACCGACCGTGCGATCCGGGTCGGTGCGGGCCTCCCAGTACACGCCAAGATACTTCGCGAAGGCACACTCCGCGCAGGCCCCTTCCACGTCAGCGTCGATGGGGGCCACGCCGTACACCTGGACGCGGCGCGCTTCCCGCGCCCGCAGCGTGCGCCGCATGCCGACGTGGATGGCCCATTCCCACTCGTCGCGCCCGAGGGTAACCAGGGCGCCGTGCACAGCATGTGCAAAATCGGCCCTAGTAACTAGCTGATTTTGAACCTCAGTCACGTTTTGGTCACTCATGCGAGTTTGCACCATGTCTGACGGAGTTTCACATACTTACGCGGGTGACACCGTCCAAATCAGGGGTCGCGGTGCAATTCATTGTGCAAATCATCTGGCGCCCCGGTATGCTTGAGATCAGGAGGACACGACGATGCGCGGACAGGACAAGTACACGGGCCCCACGGGCGAAAAGAACATCCGGAAGGTGCTGGTGCGCGGGCAGCCGCGCTTCCTGCTGCAGATGGGCCGGCGCGGCAAGGGCAACCGGCGCGCGAAGCTCTTCAAGACCCTCGGCGAGGCGATCGCCACGAAGCAGGCGTGGCTGGCCGGCGGCGTGCCGCGGCCTGAGGCCGAGACCCTGCCCACGCCCGAGATGCCCGAGACCACCGTGGAGGATGCCTTGCGACTGCACGCCAGTGCGGACGCGCGCTCCACCACGGGCGTCCTCGGCAAGCGCTACCCGGAGCTGCTGGGGTTCCCCCTCGAAGCGGTCACGGCGGATCACTGCGCGGTCTTCCGGCGGCGCTACGAGGCGGCGGGGCTGAAGCCCTCGGGGCTGCGCACGCACATGGGCACGCTGCGCGCCGCGATCCGGCGCCTGCGTCCAGAGTTCCATCTGCCCCCCTCGGTCTTCCCCGATGCGAACTACACGCGCCACCGGGTCCTGGCCCGCGCCGAACTGAAGCGCGCCTATCTTGCCACACCCGAGCCGTTCGCGACCATGGCGCGGCTGGCCGAGATCACCTTCATGCGGCAGGGCGAGATCCGCACGCTGCGCCGGGAGATGGTGGACCTCCGCGCCCGGACGATCACGCTGCCGCGCGCCAAGGCGGGGCCGCGCGTCGTCTCGCTCGGCGAGGAGGCGTGTGCGCTCCTGCGCCACGTGCTCGCCTCGCACGTGCACGAGGTCGTGTTTCCCCGCGATCCACGCCGGGCGGGCCCGCGCTCGCGGTCGGTCGGCCAGCCGTACTCCCGCAAACAGGTCTCCCACATGTGGCGGAAGAGCATGGACCTCGTGGGCCGACACGATGTGACCTTCCATGATCTCCGCCATCACGCGGCCATGACCGCGCTGGCCAACGGCGCCAGCTTCCCCGAACTCCAGGCGCTCGGCGGCTGGGCCACCCCGAAGATGGTCAACCGCTACGCGACGGCCAGCAACGACCGCCTGCGCCAGTTGCAGGATCGCGGGGCGCGGCATCAGGCACTGCGGCGTCGGTGAGGGCCGTCGCCGTACAGTTGCTTGCGGACCTCGACCAGCGCCGTGGTCGTGGCCACGAATTCGGGCCAGCGCGGCGAGTCGCCGCCATCAGCGGGCAGCTCGCGTTCGAGGGCGACTAGCCGCTTGGCCAGCGTGATCTCCGCCCGGGCCAGCGGCGTCATGACTGCACCGGGGCGGGCCCCATGATGATCCGCCGAGCGTGTTCCATGGCAAGTCCAAAGGCCGCTCCACGGCCCCAGCACTGCGCGGCCGTCTGGGGAAGGAGCGCGCGGTCCAGTTGCCAGGCGAGGTCATCGACGTCTCGCAGGCGGCGGCGGGCATCGGCTGCAGGCCAATCCTGGGTACAGATCGCCGCGACGATCATCAGCACGGCCCGGGTCTTCTTGGTTCCCGCCAGATCGCGGAGGAGCGGTTGCGCCATCGGCGCCAGCCGCACGATGGTATCCGCGAGCGTGTCCTTCGACGGCTTCGGGATGCCGCGCAACATGCACACGCCACGGGCAACGGCGACCTCAAGCGGCGAGTGCTTGACCGTCGTCTCTCGCGTGGCAAGATCGCGCGCCGACTGGGGCACGCCGCGATCAATCACGCGCGCGGTGTCAGGGGGATTGCCTCGGCTGATCCGCATGTACACGCTGACGCCGCTGTAGACGACGGCCCAGAGGCGGTTCTGCCCGTTGAGAAGGTTGCCATTCGCGTCGAGCATGATGCCCTGCCCATGCAGTTTCCAGCCACCGTTCAGCATAATATCGGAGTACTCCTCGACCTTGTTCCAGTTCACGGGGCGGTTGGACGTGTTGCGCTTGAGCATCTCCTGCGCAGACTGCGGCGTGACCAGGTCCGTTGTGTCCACGATCAGCGGCACGCCTGCGTTGACACGATTGGGATCGACCGCCAGCGCTCGGCGCAGGGACTTGCTCATGGCCCCGGCTCTTTCACCGCCAAGTTGAGCGCCGACTCACAGATCGCATCGAAGACGCCCGCTTGCTTCAACGCCTGCACTTCCCGACACAACCGCACCAACCGCTCGAGGCGCGTGATCTCGACCTCGTAGGTGCTCTCGAGGAAGAAGTTCCGCACATCCCGCAGGGCGCTGAGGCTCTTCTGCACCTCAGTCACGGCCGCCATACGCGCCGCACGGAGAGCCTCGATCTGCTTGAGCAATTGCGGGCCGACGATATCGCCGATCGCCCGGACCTCGTCATGAAGCTGTTGCATGATCTTCTTCGACTCCGCGATCTCCGCATTGACGGCCTTGAGCATGTTCAGTTCCTGTTCCATGCGGCCTCCTGTCCACAGCGTGAGCAGAACGGGATCGCCGTCCGTCATAAGGAACCGGGCGGGCCCCTGGCGATACCCGGTGCGCTCCTTGAGGGGCGTTGGGGGAGGCGGGCGGTACATGTACATCACTCCTGCGCGCGTACACGGACCTCCTGCCTTAATCCCGTGGCGCCACAAAGCGATATCGCGAGCCCGGATAAACTCGTCCTTCTCTTTGGTCTTCTCGCCTTCCCTCTCCTGGCAGCAGTCACACAATGGCCCCCGATTCTCGCGCCCAGTGAACCGGTGGCTCCCCATCGCCAAGCCCTCATGACTGTGGGCGTCCACCCGGCGGAATTGCGCGGGCTTAGACATCCCTGCTGGCCGCCCAGAGCCGATCCATCTCGGCCATGAAGCGCTCCGTGTGGAGGCGGGTGGACTTGCCATCCGCATCTCGGACGAGGGCCCCGCGCGCGGCCTCGGGGATCAGCTTGTTCCGCACCTTGACGTACGCACAGTCATGCCAAGGATGGGTATGCCGCCGGACCTTGCCATCCGCGTCGGCGTACTCCATCTCGGCGCAGTCGCACGGGGCCGTCATGTCTGGGCCCCCAGGTGCTCTTGCCGCCACCGCTGCCACCGTTCGACCGCGAGGAGCAGCATGCGATACGTCGCTGGTTCCTCCTCGCGGCAGAAGGCCTGCGCGGTGTTCGCGACCGCCCAGAGCTTCTCGTTTTCCGCGCGCGAGATCTTGCGCGGCATGGGGGCCGGGACAATCCCGTCGGGGTTTATCCTGACAGCCCGGCTACGACGCGCTGAAGGTGATGCCATATGTGGCCTTCAGTCGGGAGAGGAAGTTCTCGGTGACGGGAATTTTTCCCCTCTCGATCTTGCTGATGGTGGTTTGGGAGTATCCCAGTTTCTTTGCCAGATCGACTTGTCCTATCGACTTTCCCAATCGCCAATCGCTGATCTGCTCGTTGATGGCCTTGCCCTTGCTGCCCTTGTCCTTCGCGGTCGTTTTCCGAATGGCACGAGACACGGGGCCTCCTTTCTGGGGAGGGTCGGTCGGGTCGGAAAAGAATTGGGCGAAAGTGAGAAACATCGTGCGTGGGATGAGCGCCGGGAGTCAAGAGGGGGCGTCGCCGCGAAAAACTTCATATGAGTGTTCATATGCTTGTGAGAGACTGAGTACGACCTCAGTCGTATGTCGCACCCAGAAAGGGCTCCGATGTCTGACGCAATCGAACACTTCTGTAACCGCTGTGATCGCGCGCTCGCGCTTCCGCTTCCGGTGATTCTGATCATCGCCGATGTCGGCGATTTCACGTTCTGCTCGCTCGGCTGCATGCTGCTGTCGCCGGTTGTGTTCCAACCGCTGCGACGTGAAGGCGGCGCGGCATGAGCCGGCGGGGCCGCGCCGGGACCGCCCGCGAGCTGCTCGCATTCCTGTGGACCACGCAGCGCTGGTGGATGATTCCGCTGGTCGTCCTGCTCCTCATGGCCGCGCCGGTGCTGCGACGCGAGGGCGGCGCGGACTAGGGTGGACACGCCGTGACGCCGTTTCCTGTCACGCCCGTGCCGCATTCCGTCAGCGCCGAATGCTGCGGCGGCGGCAAGCCCGCGTCGCGCCAGACGGCGCCGGGCTGGCATCGCGCGTGCTCTGCTCCGGGTGGGAGGACTGAACCAATGAGACGCTGGTGGCAGCGCGCAGCAGAGCGGCATCCCATCCTGGTGACCATCGCGGGCGTCCTCACGCCGGCGCTGGCGATGGCCCTCTGGATGGGTCTCGCCGCGGTCCCGTGGGGGGCCGCCACGACGTGGCGGATGCCGTGGACCGCACCGACCGTCACCGAGCGGTGCGACGTGGTGGCGCGCGAGTTCATGGCGTACATGGATGCGCGCTACCCGGGCGGGTACCCCGAGAAGTTCTACCACGGCGCGATGAAGGAGTGTCTGGGGGCCGCGCTTCAGAAGGCGGGCGCGCCCTGACCGATGCCGGCCGCATTGCGCATGGTCTCGCGCAACTGGTCGCGACGGTCGGCGGGGGCGGACTGCAGGCGCTCTTCGATCTGCTCGGCCCTGAACTGCTTCGCCAGCAGCGGGTACTCGCGGAACAGCGCGCGCCGGGCGAGTTCCTTGTATTGGCCCTCGAGCGCCCGGAGCCGCTCGGCCTGGACGACGGGCCGGTCATCGTAGCGCTGATACTGGGGCGAGGCGATGGTGGCGCGCAGCGCCTGGTAGTAGGTCTCGCCCCGGCTGTTCTTCACCTCCTGCGTCATCAGCACGACCCAGCGGTCGGCCTGGGCGGGCGTGAGCTGCACGCCCGGCTTCTGCTGCACGGGGACCAGGCCGAAGTCGGCCACCTCCCGGGCGCCGATGTAGTCCGGCAGTTCCTTCAGCCCCGCGCCGTTCAGGCGGATGATCTCGTCGAACACGGGATCGTACTTCGGGGCGCGCCCGCCGAAGCTCGTGAACGGGAAGTTCTCGGTGACGTCGATCTCGCCGGTGAAGGAATTGCGCCAGGGGCGGACCTTGTAGGCGCCTTCCGCATCGCGCGCGCTGGATAGACCGGGGATGCGGGACCGGTAGTACTGCAGCACCGCGTCGAACTCGCGGAGGACCGGGTTGTCGATGGCCCCGCTGCGGGTGATGCGCCGCTTGGCGGGATCAACCACGCCCTCGATCTCCCGCAGCGCGGCGTTGTCCGCGAGCTGCGCGCCGGGGATGATGCGCACCAGCCGCTCGCCCACGTACTCGAGCCCGCGCTGCACCATGGCCTGCTTGGTCGGAGACTTGATGACATGGATCATGTCGGAGAGCTGCATCACGAAGCGGTCGGCCTCGAGGTTCTGGAGCGTGGCGAGGACACCGGCCGAGAAGAGTTTCAGGGCGTCGGGGTCCGGCATGTGGCGGATCGTGAACGAGATGTCCGCGCCGATGGCGATCCACGTGGCGGCCGGCTCGAGGCCCGCATAGGAGCGCCACTGGTCGGTGATCGGGTCCCAGAACGACTTCTCCTTCCAGCCGTTCGCCTCGTAGACGCGCTTGAGATCGTGGTCCTCCGGCGCGCTACCGGTAATCATCCCGAGGTTTTCCATGTAGCCGAACAGGCCGATGATCCCGGCGCCCATCGCGAGTTTGGCCTGCGCCACCTGGCGGTGCGTGCCGCCGGCGAGGAAGTCGCTCCGTGACTGTTTCGCGAGCACGTTCATGAGCGGCGTGTGGGCGAGGGAGTACTCGGCGATGCGCACGGGGGTGCGGGTAAACATCGAGACGGTGTTCTTCCAGAGCAGATTCGCCCACGGGTCGATGGGCCCGCGCTGCAACGCCTGCCCCACGCGCCCCTCGAGATCCTTGGTGAAGGTCTGTTCCTCTTTGAAGGACTCGATGCGGAAGCGCGCCTCCGACGACAACTTGCTCGGGTCGTTCAGCAGGTCATCGACCGTGCGCGTGAAGGCCGCGCCCTCATGGCCCTCGAGCGTGGCCTGCCGGAAGGCTTCCACCCGGTGCATCATGCGGCCGTTGATGGCCTTGCCGAAGGCATCCGTCCCGTTGAGGATGTCCATCGGCAGTCGGAGCCCGCGCCCCGCATAGTCCACGAGTTGGCCCGGGGTGGACTTCGCATCCATCCCGAAGTTCTGGGCGGTGATGACGGGCGTGTGGATGCCCTCGTGGAACCGCCCGCCCGCGGCCTCGAGCTGGGCGCGCCACGCGGGCCGATCCCACTCGCGCAGCATGCGCAGTTGCTCGGTCACGCCCTCCCACCAGCCGATCATCATCTGCGTGGCCTCGCCGGCCATGACGCCCGGGGCCTGATCGCCCCAGCGGGGCATGAAGCGGGACAGGCCGCGCACGCCGATGCTGACGGGCATCACGAGCATCAGGCTCAAGAAGTTCTTCGCCATCGTGGCGCCGCCCAAGAGGGAGAACATGGTGGCCTCGAGGATGGCGCGGGGCATGACGGCGAGGAAGCGCGACTGCCGGATGATGTGCTGAGGATCGCCCGCCTTGACGACGAGGGCGGCCAGTTCCATGTCGTCTACGCCGGGGGCGATCTCGTTCGCCATGCGATTCAGGCGCATGGCATCGACGCGGGGCCGGACGAGTTGCTCGCTCGGCAACTGCGCGCTGATCTTCTGAGCGCTGAGGGTCTGGCCGAAGCGGGTCTGGGCCGTCCGCGTGCGCTCGGCGATCTCGCCGCTGACGGCCAGCGCGCGGCGCAGTTCGCCCGGGGGAAAGACCTCGCCCGCGAGCATGCGCGTGCCGATGTCATAGGCCTCATTGGCGACGGCGACGTTGATGTCGCGGGCCGCCTTGCTCCACGAGGGGAGCTTGTCGAGGTCGACCTTCTCGTTGTCGAGGATGGATTGGACCGAGACCTCGCCCTTCTCGATCATGCGGGCCGCCTCGAAGGTGGTCTCCCGGTGCGTGGTCGGGATGCGCTGGGCCGCCGTGATCTGCTCGGCGAACTGGCGATGCACGTTGACCATGAGGCGGCGGAGGTCGCCCTCGGCGGCGATGCGCTCGTAGTTGGGCTGGTACTGCTCGCCGGCCTGCACGCGTGGGGTGATGAGTTCGCCCGTGGGGCGGCGGCGGAAGATCTTGGTGATGTCGACGCCGCCGCGCTCGTCCTTGAGGGCCGCGGCGAGATGCGTGGCGGTGCGGCGGGACAGGGCCGCGCCGACGCCGGCCCCGATGAGCCCGTTGCGGATCTGCTCCTCGGGCGTCTCGCCGGTGGCCCCGCCAGCCAGCGCGCCGAGCGCCATGCGCACCAAGGTGCCCGCGGTGGCAAAGCCGGCCTCGCCCGGGCGCGGCAGCGCGGCCCCAGCCGCGGGGGCGGTCTCCGCCGCGGCCGGCTGCGCCGCGCGGCTCGACTTGAAGTCCTCGAACTCCTGCCGGACCTGCGCCTGCTCCTCGGCGAGCGCGTTGGCCTCCTTGGAGCCGGGCTCCGGGCGCGGCTCGACCTCCATCCGGATGGCGCCCTCGGCACGGCCCGGCGCCGTCGGTTCCTCAGGCGCCTTGGCCAGCGCGTCTTCGAGGCGCTGCACCCGTGGCTCGAGGTCTTTGGCCAGCGCGGCCTCGGCGCGCTTCATGGCCTGCTCGCCGGCGCTGGACAGCTCGCCCGCGGCCTCGGGGCCGGCGGGCGCCGCCGCCGGCTCCGGGGCGAGGCGCCCCTCGGCCTCGAGCGGCGTCCGGTGCGTGGCGCGCATGGCCTCGCGCCGCGCCACCGCAAGTTCCTCGGAGGAGCGCACGGGCACGTCGACGACGCGATTGAACTCGTCGACCATGATCGCGGTCGGCTGCGGGGGGAGTTCGGGGCGCATCGGCGTGGTCTGCCGCTCGAGGAGCTGCGCGCCCTCTGCGTAGCCTCGGGTGGCGCGGCCCTCGCGCCCGGCGACGTCGGCGGCGGTGCTGAGCGGCGTCTCGGTCGGCACCTGCCCGGCGGTGCGCGCCACATCCTCGGCCACGCCGATGCGCTCGGCCAGACGCGAGATGACCTTGAACGCCTTGCTGTACCCGGGGACCGCGCCGATGGCGAGTTCGCCGCCGCTCCGGTAGGCGTCATAGACCGCCTCGCCGCGCTGCTCCGCCGGCGTGGCGAGGATCGCCTCGTACACGCCGACCTCGCCGGGGTTGTACTTCTTGGCGCGCTCAAGGCGCTGCGTGAGCACCTCGTCGGACAGCTCGCCGGTGGCCTTGGTCAGTTCTTCCCCGAGGCGCCCCGCGACGTGCCCGACCGGCGCCCCGGCGAAGCCCACGGCCTCGAGCCCGCCGATGGTGGCGCGGCCGACACGTTGCCAGAAGCCCAGCCCGGCCTCGGTGGCCGCCGACCGGATCTTGCCGACGCCTTCCGTGAGGACGCGGGGCGCCTCCTTCACCGCCTCGCCGAGCGTCCCCAGCCCGAGCGGCCCGTACTGGGGGCGGCCGCCGGCGCCTCCCTCCCGCCCCTTCGGCGGGGCCACGCCCTCGGGGCCCGCCACCGGCATGGCCGGGGTCAGGTCCGGCTGGTTCTTGAGCCAGTCGTAGAGAGCCTGGCTGTCCACATACTCCCGGCTCGAGCTGTAGTTCGCGGAGGTGGAGGCGGCCATCAGTTCGCCGAACGCCCTCCCGTCTTCGGCCTCGCGAGTGCGGGGTCCTGCGCCCGGGTGCCCTTCGCCGGCGCGCCGGGGCCGGGCACGCCGGTCTGCGGCGCGGCGGCCCCGGTCTGGGAGCGGAGCGACTCCTGGAAGCGCACCCGTTCGTTGGCCATGATCTGCGCCTCGCGGACGTCCTGCATGATGAGTTTGAAGCCGCCCACGCCGTGCTTCTGCTCCAGCGCGGCTTGATTGGCCTTGAGGTAGCTGCCGACGTTGGTCGCGGTCTGCGGCGCGCGGAGGTCGCCGGTGATCGGGATGCCCTTGTCGGTGAGGACGCCGGTGATCTCGCGGGCGCGGTCGTTGAACTTGCTGTCGAGGCGGGCCCGGAAGATGGGCATCCGGCGCGCGTGCCAGTCCTCCGGCGTCATGCTGTTGGGGCGGTACGGACTCACGTGCTCGTAGTAATCGCGGATGGCCGCGTCGTAGTTGGACCGGATCAGGTCGTCGGTCTTCGCATCTTGGTTGGTCAGGCGGAAGGTCTCGTCCAGCGTGTCCTTGCCGCGCGTGTAGTTGAACTTCCGCTCCTGCAGGATCTGGTCAGCCTGGCGGTCACGGCGGTCGGCGCGGCGCTCGGCCCGCTGGTCCTCGGCGAGGATGCGGTTCTGCAGCTCGTTGGCGAGGATGCGGTGGGTGGGCGTGTTGAGGTGGCCATCGGCGATCGCCTGATGGACCTTCTTGAGGATGTCGCGCGGGTTGTTGTCCACCGAGTAGACCTCGACCTGCAGCGGGCCCAGCACGGCGTCGTTGTTGGGCATGTCGGGCTTCGGGGGCGGGGCCTGGAGCCAGCCCATCCACTGGCGGTACTCGTCGCGGGGGATCTGGTCGTGAATCTCCGCGAGGCGCGCTTGCGCGCCCTTGGTATCGCCCGCGTACCAGAGGTCGGTCACGTCCTTGACCCCAGCGTCGGTCGCCTTCTTTCTTTCGCGCTCCTGCTTGGTGTAGGCGCGATCGTCCTCCTGGTCCTGCAGCCGGATGAGTTGCTGCGCGAGGGCGGGTTGTTCCTCGGCGTCCATGCCGATGATCTCGCCGTTCTCGAGCTGGCGAATCAGCTCCGGCCGCTTGACGGGGTCCTGCCACGCGACCTGGACGCGCCCCTTGGCCACGGTCTTGGCATTGTCCAGCCGGATGGCGTTGGCCTCGGCCCCGGAGTACAAGCCCTTCCGCACAAAGGTCGTGATTTGCGCCTCGATCTCCGCCATGGCCGTGGCCTGCGCGGCCTCATCGGGGGTGCCATCGGGCTTCCGCGCGTAGACGGCGGTGCGCTGCAACGCCTGCCGCTCCATGGCGGCGCCGGACTTGATCCCGGCGAGCTGGAGCTTCAGCCCCTCGGCCCGCGCGTTGATCGTGGTCGAGGTCATGATGTTGTCGGCCCGCTGCTCGAAGAGCACGCGCGACCGGGCCGTGGTGAGCGTCTTGCCGACGGACTCGCGGGCCTTGCGCGAGGCCTCCTCGACCTTCGGGGCGTACTGCTCGGGCGGGACCGAGAGATCCTTCTCCACCTGGGTCATCGCCTCGGCGACGTTGACCTTGTACACGTTAGCGGCGCGCTCGGCGGCCTGCCGGTCGGACTCCTCGTCCAGCGTGCGCTTGACGCGCACGTACTCCTGCGCGGCGGCGCTGACCTGTCCCAGCGCCTCGCCGGCCTTGCGCAGGCCGAACGTGGACGAGTAGGCGAACTCCTGGGGGTCGAGCCGCGGGGCGGGCGGCAAGCCGCCGACGTCGGTCGAGGGCTGGATCAGGGGAACATCGGGGATGGGCAGAGAAGCCATCTAGTAATCCGGCGAGTCGTAGTACCCGGTGACGGGCACCTGGATGCCCGAGGGATTGGTGCTGCTCTGGGGCGGGGGGTTGCTCATCTTGTACTGGCCCGCCCCGTAACTCGCGGCGCTCGCCACGCCGCCGATCCCGGCGCCGATCGCCCCGATGGTGCCCTGCCGGGCGGCGACATCGCCCTGGTAGCGGCTGAGCAGCGATTGACCGATGAGGCCGCCCTGCACGGCTTGCCCGCTGTAGCGCGCGGCGGCGGCGTTCAGTTCCGCGGTGCGCGCGTTCTCGATGTCGACCAACAAGGACGTGCCCTCGCCGACCTCGGTGCCGGTGATGCCCTGGGCGGCACGGGCCGTGGCGCGCAGGCGGCGGTCGCGTTCGCGCTGCTGGCGGGCGGCGTACTCCTGCTGCTGCTTGGCGATGGCGGCCTGGTTCTCGGCCACCTTGGCGTTGTACTTGTAGGCCTTCTTCTGGGCCTGCCCCTGCTCGTAGGAGGCGTAGGCGGCGACACCGGCCGCGGCCACGGTCGCCACGACCGCGACGATGGCGATGATCTCGAGCCCGGTGCCGCCGCGGATGGCGGGCATGAGCGAGCCGTCGGGGCGGTGGACGGGGGGGATCTGATCCACGGGCTCGTTGTGGGCCAGCCACTGCGGCGCGAGGACGTCCGCATGCGGGTGGAGCCACACCCACCGCTGCATGGTCTCGCCGCCGGGACCGTAGAAGGGTTCCGGCGCGCCGCGGGGGACGAAGTCCAGATGCGCGGCCCAGCGCGCCCCCGCCGTGAAGCCCGCGACGATGTCGGCGTCGATGCGGAGCAGGCGGTAGCGGTCGCGGAGCGCGTTCAGGTAGCGGACGGTCAGTCGGTGCACGCCCAGCGCGTGCCGGTAGCCCGCGGGGCCCCAGACGGCCCACGCGTAGGCGCGTCCGCGCCAGTGGATGACGAGGCCGAGCGTGCAGGCGATCTCGTCGCCCGCCCAGATGGTGTAGGACGGCCCGTGGGTGGCGTACGCGCGCCCGTGCGCGAGGCGGTCCTCGATCCACGGCGTCTCGATCTGCGCGGCCTCGAGGATCCGCACGTAGTCGGACGGGATGAAGGGGGTGACGCGCAAGGTCATGGGTTTTCCACCTCGATCGCGCCGGTGATGCCGAGGATGGTGACGGTCTTCGGCTCGAGCGTCTGGATGACGAGCTGCCCCTCGCGGCTCCAGCCGAAGTTCGTCTGGCGCGCGAGGTCGCCGGTGTATTCGCCGGTCTCGGGGAAGCCCTCGGGGCGCTCGAGCACGGTCTCGCCGTTGAAGACGAGGGCGGACGCGGTGCAGAACACGCGGACGGTGGCATGGTCCCAGTGCTTGCGCATGGCCTGCGCGCTGCCCTGGCCGGTGGCGAACTCGGGCCGCACGGTCATCAGCGTGCTGGTGTAGTGCAGGCCGGCCTCGAGCTTGGTCGTGGCGAGGCCATCGGGGAGCGTGAAGCCCCCGTCCGTGACGGTCAGGTCGAACACGGTGCCGTCGGCGGCGATGGCCTTGATCGCCTGGCCCTCGAGGTGGTCCATCCCCGTGAACGTGCCGGCGGCGACCCCCTCGTACGCGAGGCCGGAATCGACGTTGAGGCGGCCGTCGAAGACCTCGAGGTAGCGCCGGGTCACGCCTTCGATGGTGCGGTTGACGACGGTCCACACCTCGTCGCCGGTGCCGCAGGCGTTGGGGATGACGCAAATGCGCTCGTACCGGCCCCCGGTGCCATGATGACTCCAGCCCACGATCTGTTCGGCGCGTTCGTAGGTACAGACGGCGAGGCCGCCGTCCCCGGTGACGACGAAGAGGAGCGAGTCGGGCGAGACGCTGCGCGTGAAGTCGATGACGCCAGCGCGCGTGAGGTGCTCGGCGAGGATGGTGAGGTCCGGGGCCACGTAGGTGTCCTGCTCGTAGGTGTAGGTGAACTCGCGGACGCGCAGCGCGCCGCGCTGCACGAACAGGATCACGTTGACGGTGCGGACGGCGTCCAGCGTGGCGTCCGAGCCATAGAACGTGCGCTCCCGCGCGCGCACGTTGGTCGGGGTGAGGGGGTTATCGTTGCCGCCCTCGAGGGTGAGTTCCCCGGCGGAGGTGCCGATGGCCAGGCCGGCGGGCAGGGCCTTCATCCAGCGGATCATGTTCACGCCGGAGAAGGCGAGTTGGTACTCGACGGCCTCGTCGTCCCGGACGCCGGTGGCGAAGTTCTCGTAATCGGCGACGGCGGAGCCCCAGACGCGATCGGGGAAGCCCGCGGAGCCCGCGAACCAGAGCCGCTGCTGGAACAGGGCGACGACGCCCGGATAGCCGTCAGCCGCGTTCCAGACGTACTCCTCGATGCGCACGCTGCCGGCCGGAAACGTGTACGTTCCGGTGGCGGTCTCGTAGGCGAATGTGCCGTCCGGGATATACGCCGGCGGTGTCGTCGTGTACTGGATGCCGTCCTCGGGGAGCGGCAGGTCGCCGTTCAGGTACACGGTGAAGGAGTTGGCCCCCGCGTCGAGCGCGGTGATGGACTGCGGGATGTCCTCGAGGAAGCGGATCGGCGCGCTGCCGAACTCCGCGAGGACGGCGCTGAGGTACGTGAAGTCGATGGTGCCGGCGGTGCCGGTGGCCGTGGCCGTCCCGCCGGCCAGGCGGCTACCGGTGACGGTCAGGGGGCCGGTGATCGGCGCGGCCACGTCCGTCAGCAGCGTCGTGGGCGCCGGGTTGAAATCGACCTCGATCAGCTCGAACGTCGTCGCGCTGAGGCGCTGGAAGCGCATGGGCGGGTGATTGATGTGGGCGACCCACATCACATCCGCGGACTGCTCGAAGCGGAGCGCCATGAGTTCGGCTTCGGGGTAGGGCGTGACCAGTTCGACCTGGACCCCGCCGTCGAGGACGGCCGCGCGGTTGGCCCAGACACGCACGTAGAGGTGGCCCCACTCGAGGACGTAGGCCTGCTCGACGTTGAACTCGAAGCGCACGAGGCGCACGGTCTTGGTCGAGTCCTTGACCTCGCCGAGGTAGACGCTGCCGGCGCGGCGGGCGACGCCGCCCTGCGGGCGCACGACGAAGTTGCCGAGACACTTCGCGGCGGCGGCGTACTTGTTCCAGGCGGTCTGGCCGTCGAGGAGATCGGAGATCTCGCCGGTCGTGAAGTTGCTCTGCCACGGGTGCAGCGGCATTTCAGCGCCACCCGGTGCCGGGCCGCCAGCCGCCCCGGCGGGCGATGATGAGGTCGTTGCTCTGCAGGATGGGCGGCGAGCCCTCTTGGCTGTCGTGGACCTTCGCGCGCGCGAGGCGCTTCTCGGCGATCTGGAGCCAGAGCTGGGCCTTCTGCAGTTGCCCGGTGATCTGCTCGGCGAACGCCGCGGTGAGCGCGGCGATGAACGCGGCCGTGAAGTACGCCGGCCAGCGCGTGACGTCGACGATGCGCGCGGTGTAGGTCAGTGGCAACGTGGGCTCATCGGCGAGGAAGTAGGCGCCTTCGCGCTGGTACTCGGTGTAGAGCTGCACGCGCTGCACGGCGAGATAGTCCGTGGGGAGCGCAAAGGCGTAGCCCCACCCGTAGGCCGGCGTGATCCCGGGCGCGGGGGCGAGCACGGCGCGCATGGTGGCGAAGTTCCAGAAGTGTTCCACGTGCAACGCGTCCTGCGTCTGGTCGTAGAACTCCTGCGCGAGGAGCCAGCGCGGGTTGGTCTCGTCGTAGGGCAGCGCGATGGGCTTCTCACCGAGCGAGCGGAGGGCCTGGTTGACGTGATTGACTTGCGCCTGGGTGGTGATCATGCGGGCACTCCGTCGCGCGCGTTCTGGGCCTCGAGGGTGCGGATGCGCTCCCGGGCGGCGTCCAGCTCGGCGCGCAGGATGGCGTTCTGCATGAGCAGGTGGCCGAGAATCTGCTGGACGTGCTCGTCGACGGTCGGCATCGCTAGGGCGCCGGTACCGGGATGAAGATGACGACGGGCACGACGGGCTCGACGCCCGTGAAGCCCGCCGCGACGCAGACCACGTCGAAGGGCCACGTATGCTTCTCCCCGGGCGTCTTGAAGGTCACCGCGCACTTGTAGCTGCCGGACCCGGGCGCGAGCCCTTCCACCTTGTCGGGCGCGATGAAGCGCACGTACTGCTGGCTGCCCTGCGGCTGCCAGGACACGCTCTGCACGGTGTCGGGGGCGACACCGACGCGGTCGGGGGCGAAGGTCAGCGTTCCCGTGGTGCCTTGCTGGATGGTCAAGGGCATGGGGGGCCTCTCCTACGGGCTCGCCACGTGGACGGTGAAGGAGCCGTCCGTGGCCGTACCCACACTAAAGATCCGCACGAGAAACTGCGTCACGGATTCGACCTGGACCACGGCAGTCAGCCCCACCGCGGCCAGGGGGGTGGCGATGGCGATGGGGTAGGTCACGGCCGTGGCCAGCGTGAGCCGATACACGCCGGCGGACACCCGCGCGCACGAGGTGAAGCCGAACTGGTTGATCAGGCTCCCGTCGGTGCCCTCCACGGCCGCTGCCGCCCGCACCGCGTGCTTGCTGGTGAGGGTGCCGGTGATCGTGGCGTTGCCGGTGATGCTCGCATCGCCGGTCAGCGTCAGGCCGGTCAGGATCGGCGCGGTCGTCCACGCCGTGGCATAGTCCGTCGCGCTCGCCTTCGTCAGGATCGCGTTGGTCGCGCCGCCGGCCGGGACGCCGACGCCCACGCCGCCGACCGTGACCCAGGCGCCGTCGACCTTCGCCTTGAGGGTCGTCATCCCTCGATCGCTCCCACGATGCCGGCCTGCCCGACCGGGACCGTGAACGTCATCGTCCCGTACCAGGTGACGGCCCCCGACACCGAATGAATCCACTCCAGCCAGGTGAGGACATGGCGCCCGAGGCCCGGCGTACCCCGGTAGAGCGCGCGCGGCCCGGCGACCTGCCCCGACGCGACCTGCAGGCCCTGGTAGGTCTGCGCGCTGTTCGCGGTCGTGCTGTCGACGCCGATGCCCACGGCACAGACGACATTGACGGTCACCGAGCAGAGGCCGCAGGCCTCGGCGTCCACGGGCACCTCGGCCAAGCCGACCACGTAGTCCAGTTGATTCGCGGCGCTCGCGCGGGCTTGCCGGACCGTGGTGGAGGTATACGCCCAGCTCGCCGTGGTCTCGGTCGCGTTGCGGAGCACCCGGCGCACGCGGTGCTGCATGTTCCACACGTAGCGTCTCGCCGCAGAGTCCTCGGTGGTCGTCGTGCCGGTCGTGTAGATCGTCCCGACATAGCGCCGGGTCGGCGCGCCGGTCTTGACGTAGATGCCGTCCTGCACCGCCAGCGCCGTCGCCCGCGTGGTGTCGTTCGTCCACACCACCAATTCCAGCGTGAGCGTCCCGGCGTTGTCGTAGAGGAAGACATCGTACGGCTTGCCGCTCGTGAGGCCGGAGAGCGCGAGGCTCCGCTCCGTCAGGGTCGCATACGCCCACGCGGTCCCGGAGTAGAGCGCGACCTGGTTGCCCCGGTACGGCGTGAAGTAGAGCGTGCTCTGCGCCGTGCGATCCGTCGTGGAGACGGGCACGCCGCTCTCGGTCGTCAATCGCCCCTCGCACGTGCTCGCGAGCACCGCCCCGCCGCCCCCGCCGGCCGGTGCGGGCTCATCGGAATCGACCCACAGCTCGATGGCCGGGTCGACGGGCTCGGCGGGCCCGATGTGGACCTCGTCGGCGCCCTCGCCCCCACCACCACCGGCAGGCGGATCGATCCAGCCGGTGTCGTAGTTCGTGGCCGAGTTCTTGGCCAGGACCTGGCCGGTCGTGCCGCCCGCGGCGACGCCGGGGCCCGGAGGGCCCGCCGCCCCGTTGGTGCCCGCCGGTCCCTGCGGCCCCGCCGGGCCCGTTGGTCCCGTCGGCAGCGTGGCCGGGTCGATGGTGAAGGGCTCGTACCACTGCGCCACGGTGCCGCGCAGACTCTGCTTGATCTTGAGCAGGGTGAAGCGGAGGCGCTCGAGTTCCCCGGCCAGCGAGGTGGCCAGGGACGGCGTGCCGGCGGGCGCGGGATCGGCCACCGTCTGCATCTGGGCCACGGTGGCGGAGTAGTCGTCCTGCACCTGCGGCACATCGGCATTGGCGGCCTGCTGCCGGTCGGCCTGATAGTTCGCCCCGGTCAGGAACTCGCCGTCGGGGCGCACCGGGGTGGGGGACCAGTTCGGCATGCCTAATGTCTCCGGCCGGCCGCGGCGAGCCGGCGCGCCAGAGCACTGAGCGGCCCGGGCGTCCCCAGACAGTTCTCCCCGAGCTGGAACAGGCCCAGCCGGGCGTGGCAGGTCGTGGTGAGATCCGGGTCCGACGGGCACACCGGGGCACAGGGAATGTTCATGAACGTGGCCCCGACGGGGATGTCCTCCACGGCCAAAGGCGTGACCCGGAGCACGGGGGACTCGGCGCCGACGAACACGCGCGGCGCCGAGTGCTGCTGCCGGCGCAGGGCCAGGGGGCCGAGCATCCGCGCCATGGTGACGACGGCCGGCTCGGGCGGGCACACCTGCTCACAGAGCACCGGCGTGAAGGGCGGCGGGCAGGGCGCCATCGGCACGCGCAGGTTCGGGGGCGGCGGCGGCGGCACCAGGTCCGGGCAGATGGTGCGTGGCGTGTAGAGCCCCGTCGGGTGATCGGCGCAGGTCCAGACGTCGCGCCCGGCGCTGTAGAGGATCGTGAGCCCGTTGGCGTAGAGCAGGTACACGGGCAGGGTGTAGGCGAAGGGCAGCGACCCGAGGTTGGTGTAGGTCTCCCCGCCGTTGGTGGTGTACCAGAGATTGGTCTTGGTGGTGTAGTCGGTGGGATCGCGCACCGAGACCAGCAGTTCCTCGCCGCCCCCGACATCGAACTGGGTGATGCCCACGAAGGCGTTGGCGGGGCCGCCGAAGGCCCCCGTCGTGATCGTGGTGAAGGATGCGCCCTGGTCGCACGACACCTTGCTGTCGGGCCCGAAGCTCCCGGTGCCGTGGGCGAAGGCCGCCATCCCGCGCGACTTCAGGCCGACCACGGTGAAGGGGAATTGCGTGAAGAACACGGAGGCCGTCCACGTGGCCCCCTGGTTGTCGGAGTAGTTCAGGATGTTTTGCCCGCCGATCATGAACCAGCGTTCGGGGGCGCCCGGCGGGGTGGGCGGGGTGATGGCCACGACCTGCGAGGGGCCATTGGCCACGCTCGGATCGCTGCTGGTGAAGGGATAGCTCCCGCGCATGTGGCGGACGAGCGACCACGCGAGACCGTCCGGAGAGACGAAGCAGTCGGTGCCGACGTCGGTGAACGAGCCGCCGGGGCCACCGGCCCCCACGTTCCAGCCGACGATGACGCGGGCGTCGCCCTCCCGGTCCACCCACGCGCATCCGGTGACGACGGCATCGCCGCCGGCCCCCGGGGCATCGCCGAAGTCCTGGGCCGGCCAGGCGTGGAGCGAGGCGACCTTGGTCCAGAGCGTGCCGGTGGTGGTGCGGACGATGAAGATCTCGCCCGCCGGGATCTGGCCCATGTTGAAGAAGGCCGCCCGGCCATTGGAGGCGATGACGGCGTGGAGCGCCCCGGCATGGACCCAGAGGGCCAGGGGCTGGCAGTGTAGATGGCCCGCGAACGCCACCTGGCCGTCCCAGACGACGGACCAGGTGATGCCGTCCGCGGTGCTCGCGATGCTGCCGAAGCGGGCCCGGGTGGGCCGCGGATAGCCCCCGACGACCTCGTTGCCCCGGTAGGCGACGTAGATCCGCCCGGCATAGCTCGCCCAGGTGCCGGTCGGCTCCTCCGAGGTGCGCGCGGGCAGAGCAAACCCGCGGCTGACCCAGTGTGCTGGCTCGAAGACAGGCATGGGGATCGGCCCCCGGCGGCGCGGGCCCGCCGGGCGCCTCGCGGGTCTCCTTACCCGGTCACTTCGTCGATCTCGACGGCGACCACCAGTTCCTCCTCGATCCGCACCGCGCCCGCACTGCACGCGGCGTAGACCTGGGTGGCGTCGTTCAGGTCGTGCCGCACGCTGACCGACGTGTACATGTCCATGGCCATCGACAGGCCGACGGCGTTCTTGTGGAAGAAGTAGTTCGTGCGCTTCGGCGTGGTGAACGGCAGGCGGTTACTCATGATCCACGTGAAGCCCATGAAGGTGCCCTGCAGGCGCCCGGACTGGATCGCCTTCAGGTCCACGAAATCGGAACTGGTCGCCTGCGTGGTCGCGAGCAGATCGGACAGGCCCGCGGCGGAGACCACGGCGAAGCGGTTCTCGAACGGCACGTCCTTGCTGTTCAGGAGCTGCACGGCGGCGTTGACCTTCGCGAACGTGAGGCCCGCGGTGCCGGCCTCGGCGATGATCTGCCCGGCGGGCAGCGAGACGGTGGACGTGGTGTCGTCGGCGGCGACCGAGGTGGCCGTGCCGCCGAGCGCGGTGATGATCAGGTCGTCGTAGAAGCGGTTGATCGAGTCCGCGTGGTTCTGCGCGTACTCGTTCTGCGGCGAGGCGATCATCTTCACCTCGTCGTGCCGGTCGAGGATGATCGCGCCGCCGCGGTCGGTCATCACGGCCCGGCGCCGCGAGTGGATGGGATCGAGGATGGTGGTCGCCGCGTGCCGGGTGGCGATGGCGGCGAGGTCACTGGGCCCGAGGCGGTCCCAGTTGTCGGTCTTGCCGGTGACGGTGCGGGAGCGCACCGCGGAGCGCAGCCGCGACTCGCGCTGGGCAACGAGGCGGTGCAACTCGGCGTGATACGCATGGACGAAGACGGCTGGGACGGTGTCGTAGGCAGCCATGGAGACCTCTCAACGGACTGCGGTGTTGCGCCATGGCGGCCGAGTGCCGGGGCATCCCGATCGGCCTCGCGTCCTGCGTCGCGGACGCTCCCTGCGGCGGGTCTCTCCCCGCCGTCGCCGGATCCCTCGCGGGAGTGCCCGGCCCTGTGCGGCTAGCTGCGTCGCACCATCCCGGGAATCGGCTTCCAGGCATCCGGCCCGGCCACGATCCCCTGGAGCTTCATCCACTCCTCCCACGTGCGCTCGTGCTGCGGATGCGCCCGGTTGTTCAGCGGATGCCCGGGATCCTTGATCGAGGCCTCGCGCATCGCCTCGATCTTGGCCTGGGCGGCGCCGATGTCGAGCGTGCCGCCCATCTCGTTGCCGGTGACGAAGCCGCGCTCGAGCAGGCCATCGGCCAGGCGCGAGAGGCCCGCGGCGAAGTGCGGATTGGCGGCCATCTCGATGATGGCGTTCTTCTCCGCGGAGGCCTGCGGGCCGAACACGTGGTCCAGGGCGGCAACGGCGCGCGCGCGGTGATGCTCCCACAGGGGGCCGGTGCGCGGCCCCCAGTGCTGCTCGAGGACGCGCATGGCTTCCTCGCGCTCCTCGTTCTCGCGCTGCGCCTGCTGGCCCCGCACGGTGTCATAGGTGGAATGCATGTACTCGTGAAACGTGTCGATCGCGGCCTGGAGCGCCTTCGGAGGGGCGTGGGCGGCGTGAAAGCGTTCCTTGAGGCGCGCGATCCAGCCCTCGTCCCAACTGAAGTCGGTCCCCTCCTTGGCCTTGGGGAGCGTCAGCTCGTACTTGTCGGGGGACTCGGGCAGCCCCATGCGCTTGCGATACGCGGCGTGCTGCTCGGCCGGCGCGTCGGGCGCGGGCGGGGTCTGCGGCGCGCCGATGCGCTTCTCGGCCTCGAGGTAGGCCTTGGCGAGCGCGCCGGGATCCTTGTAGCGCTCGAGCGACTTCTCCAGTTGGAGTTCGGGCGGGAGCGTGGCGCGCCAGTCGCTGCTGGACGCGACCGCACCGCTGGGCGCGCTCGTCTCCGGCGCCGCAGGCGCCGGGGCTACATCGGTGG
>Ga0075418_10000902_pt1 | contig 32461 bp, 28 predicted proteins | sample SoiMetdeltSBSDD2_FD_81776 | JGI IMG/M metagenome (GOLD analysis project Ga0075418, IMG submission 81776) | Bulk soil microbial communities from a Populus tree surrounding site in Tennessee, USA - Soil MetaG P. deltoides SBSDD2 | ecosystem: Environmental > Terrestrial > Soil > Tree plantation... | reverse complement strand
TGGAGGCAGCAACGAAGGGATCCGGTGGATTCCAATCCCTTGCCAAGAAGCTCCTGTCCCAGATCGCGGACGGCGAGTTGACCCTGAAACCGGATGATGAGGAGAGGCTGAAGAGGTACGCGAATCAGTACGGTCGTGGAGGATGGCAGAAACTCTACGACCAGTTGGGCCTCTGATTCTCGCGTCGCCGGTCATGCGGTGAGAAGGTCGCGGACCATCGATGCCGTCCAAGCTCTGCCGGTTCTCGACGTCCGACACTCGATGTTGAGCACCGAGGCAACCTCTGCAAGGGACATCCGCCGTCGGTCCTGCTGCACCTTCCGCAGCTCGCGGATCCTGGCCAGCGTCGCCGCCTCGTCCGGCCGCTCGGGATGCTCACCGAACCGGTAGCAGCCCACCGAATGCCCGCCGTTCCTGCGCTTTCGCTCGCGCGCGGCCCGCAGCTTGGCCACGAGTGCCGAACGTTCGTACTCGGCAACCGCGTTGAGCACCTGCCGGATGAGCTTCCTTGACGGATCGTTGTCGGCATCCGTCAGGCTCTGCCCCGTGTCCGCCGTGACTATCGACACGCCGGCCTCGGCGAACGCCCGCACCGCCATCTCCGAGACGATGAGATCGCGGCCGAGACGGTCTGCTTTCTCGACGACGAGAACCGCGACCCCCAGCTCGGCGCAGCGAGCCAGGGCAGTCGACAGGCCCTCGCGACCTTCAAGCGGGACCGTGCCCGACACGCCCGCGTCTTCGTGTTCTTCGACGAGCTCGAGGCGCTTCTGCGAGCAGTATGCCCGGATGGCCGCCCGCTGCCGCGGGAAGCCATCCTTGCCGTCCTTCGCCTGCTTGGCGCTTGAGACTCTGAGGTAGCCGATTGCCGTAGCCATGGTCAGAGGTCCTCCGGGAAACCGATCGTGACGCAGGGCGAGCCATCGTCGTCGGGGCCGATGTCGAGCCGTAGGAACTGCGTTCGCTTGCGCGTGCCGGCGAACGGCAAGTGCACGGCGAACGTGGTTGCACGTCGGTGCGCCGCGACACGGGCGAGCCAAAGGACGTCGTGTAAACGTCCTCGCACGTCGGCAATGCCCTGGAGGCTCGGCGGGATCGCCTCGATGGCTGACCAGAGCGCGGCCGTGAGGGCGACGGGCACGGTGAACCCGCTGCGCATCTCGGCCGGAGAGGCTTCCCGCGACACGTCGACGAGCACGCCGTCGGCAATCGCTTCGGCCCTCGTGTACGCGTGGATCGGTTGGCCGAACGTATAGTCCGGCCCTTCGAGGGGGCCGCTCATGGCGCACCCCCGGGCAGGACGTGGAAGCCCTCGTCGGCGAACGAGAAGTACCGCACGTCCCCGATGACCAAGTGATCGAGCACCGCGATGCCGAGCAGCTCGCCGGCTTGGCGGAGCCGTTCGGTCACGGCGCGATCGTTGGCGCTTGGCGTGGGATCGCCCGATGGGTGGTTATGCGCCACGACGATCGCGGTCGCGGCGAGAGCAACCGCCGGCCCGAAGATCTCGCGCGGATGCACCGGCGACGAATCGCAGGTGCCGACGTGGGCGTCGTGCACGGCAATCGGCCGGTGTCGCGTGTCGAGGTAGACCGCTGCGAACCGTTCCCGCGGATCATCCCGCAGGAACGCTCGCAGAAGGCCAACGACATCGCCACCGTGGCGAACCGGGTAGGGCCGGTCCGCCGTTTCGCGCACGAGCGACAGGCGGACCCGTCGCCACGTGCGCCGTTCTTGGAGGGATGCCGCCATGGTCAGTCCCCCCTGATCGGCATGAGGATGCCGAACGAACCGTCATCGGTGCCCGGCCCTTCCAGGTAGATCGGCCGGATCGTCAGCGGGAACGCTGCGTCGATGGCTCCCGACGGCTCGAGCTCGTGGATCTCGATCGCGACAGCGTTGGCGCCGAGCGCCTTCTGCAGTCGCGCGAGGTACTCGGCGTTGAGGCAAAGGGTTTGCTTCGCTTTGCCTTTCGGCAGGGCCGCCAGCACGTCGGGGAACGTGCCGTCGACGCGGGCAAACTCCGTGCTCGCGCCATCGGCCTGTACCCACGCGGCCCCGTTCAACGTCAACGTGGCGTCGGCCTTCCGCTTCGCCCCCTTGCGGGCCGCAGCGAACGCGGCCGGCGGGTAGATGCGGCCCTGTCCGAGAATGGCCGGCATGTCGTCGCCGTCTTCCGCGTAGGCGCGAACGAGCGACAGCATGCGACCGTCGGTTGCCGCGAGGTACGTCGCGTCGCCTTTCTCGATTATCGCGACACCGTGCACCGCGTACCGGGTCGCGTCCTTTGCGGCGCAAGCGGCCGGGTCCTTCGACTTGTCGAACTTCATCGGCCACCCCCTTCGCCCATCGTGCCGCCGCACGCGCACGTCGGCGCGCCCACGTCGTCGAGCCATTGCCTCGTCATGCGGGCAAGGCAACCGCAGTCTGCGCACGTCACCTTGAGCATGCGCGTTGTCTGCCGCTTGCGTCCTTCGGCCCCGTTGAGGGCGGCATGCGGGTACGGGCCGAGTTCTTCGGCGAGCGCGTGTAAACGCTCGCGCAACGCGGGACCGGCCGACGTTGCCCGCATCGGGCCGGTGAGACCGACCGCGAGCGCAAGCTTGCGGAATGGTCCCTTGTGGCCCGCTTCGACACCGACGGCATGGTGCACGAGCTCGTGCACGAGCACCGCGCCCACGTCGATCGGATCGGCGAGCACGGGCGACAGGAACGTTTCGTGCGATCCGTCGGCCGAGCAGCGATGCGACCATGCCTCACCGATCCGCTTTGCCTTGCCGGACAGGGCCGAACGGCTCGGCCAACCGCAGGAAACCCGGATGCGTTCGGGCAACGGCGAGCCGAGACTGGCGAACGTCGGCCGCAGCGCATCGACAAGGCGGCCGAGCCATTCTTCGCGGGCGGGCATCATGACGCACCCCCTTCGCGGCGCGCACGCTCCGCATGCGGGCCGTAGCTGCGTTCGTAGTCGGGGTCCTCGTCGTCGTCGACGTCTTCGAACGTGCCCGCGTTCTCGGAGCCGACCACGGACGGATCGTCGGAGTAGATGAACTGGAGTAGCTGGCAAGTGTCCGACGCAGCGAACGCCCGTTGCGCGGGCGTGTAGTCCGCGAAGTACTCGCGGTCCGTGTCGCCCGGACGCAGAAACAGGAAACCGAGCAACGCCCGCAGGGTTTCGTCGGAATCGTCCGCGTGCATCGGCGACGGGCCGAAGTCGTCGCCACGGAACAGGACGGCGCCCGCAGGGTCGCGCAATTCGTACCCGATCCGCGTGCGCGCCATCATGCCCGTTCCCTTCGTGCGGCCGGTGTCCCACGTGCGCAGGGTATGGCCGCTTTCGAGGCGAACGTGCCGCAGGGTTTCGGGCCACGGGTCGCCCGTCGACGGGTCGCGCCCGCAGGATCCGCACGGTTCGGCCGGTTCGCACCATGCCGAGCAGTAGGCGCAACGGCGTTCGCCGCTCTGTTCCTCGTGCTCGCGGTCGGCCGCTTCGTACACGTCGCCCCACGACGACACGAAGTAGCCACGGTCGGCAACATGGCACAACGTCGCACAGTACGTGTCGCCCTTGTTCACGTAGTGCAACGTCGCGCCGTCGGCGAGGGTGAGGCTTTCGACGCCGTGCCCGTCGACGTGGGGCGAGCATTGGGCGAGGGCCGCTTCCGGGTCGCGGGACCGGGCGATGATGCGACAGACGGCCGCGTAGGCTGCGTCGTGGTCGCGAGTGAGACGGATCGAAAGGAACGGGGCACGCCCGATCGGGGCATGCAACGGCGCTACGGCGCCGGTAGGCTTGGGAGCCATGGTAGATCCTGGTGATATCAGGGTTTGCCTAGGTCCTCGTCGGTGTTTCAGCACCGGCGAGGGCCGCTTCACGTACGCGGCGAAGTGTCGCGAATCGTGCGAGCTATCTACGTTCGCAATCGTCCAAAGGTTTCAAAGAATGTAGGGGATTCTTTGGAATCGCCTTCCGCATTGTGCGCAAGTCGCGCTATCGTATCGCACTATCGACTATCAAGTTTCTTTCGCACGCGTTGCGGGATAACAGCACGCCGCACGGCCGTCCCTGTAACGCTCAACACTCCTAGTTCGCTTACACCGCGTGCGACGCCCTTATCATCCCGACCCCGGACGCAAAGACAGGCCACCGGAGCACCGGGTAACGGCAGGGGGAGCCGCGCGTTCGCGGGAGTCACGTTCCAGGACAGGGGGAGGATGCACCCTGGAGGGCATCCGCGATGCACCACCCATCCCCGGGGGGAGCCGCGCGCATGGGTCGAGGGACCCGTTTCAAGGAACGGGGCACGCCCGATCGGGGAGCTGGGTGCTGCGGTGCTGGTCGTCGTGGAGGGATGCCGGCATGGTCACGAAACAGGCGCAGAAGGATGAGGAGCCGTTTCAACTACACGTCCAGCAACAAGCAATCACAGCCTGCGATTGGAACTACCCTTGAGCGTTCCCGTGAACTCTCACGGATTCCAAAGTCCAGTGCACCCAGTACAGCCACGACATCGCCTTGCAACTGTTGGCCTTAGTTGCATAGTCTGTGTCAAGGCCGTGGAGGACAAGGTGTCGATTCATGCCGAACCGAGGATTGGCCTCACGATCCTTCTTGGTGCCAAGCAATGGCGGTCGCGACACAAACGCTTCCAGGAAGGGGCGAAGAACAGTGTCTCCAGCTGAGCATTGGTCCAAGTGCTTTCCCAGCTCGTAGGTTTCCACGCCTCCCTTGGACTGACACGCTGAGTAACCGCACCTGCCCATGACATCCACCGTGATGCCCTCCGCTTGCGCAATGAAGACAGGGGTCGAGAGAGCGTATTGGGCGGCCTCGTGCGCGGCGAAGGCCTGCCGAAGGATGTCTCGACGCGCGGGATAGGCGTGCCCCAAGGTTCCCTGTATGCCTTGCAGGCGTCTCTCGTAGTGCTCAACGAGTTCCTGCTCGAACTGGGTGAGATCCATTTCTGCAAGGCCTACGACCGTGCTCCATGACCACTCGTCATCCGGGAACCAGCCTTCTCTCGCGAGACTGGCACACCCCGCGGTGATGTCGGGTGACAATTGACGCCACCGCTCTTTCACATCCTCCATGACAACTGCGGGCGCAGTCACCTGGGTGTGACCTGCACTGGGCTGGCTCTTGACGAGCCTCTCCAAGCCCTCCCGAACCCACTCCCTAAGTGCCGCCCACGCATCGTTCGTTGCGAAATGGCTCCCTTCCTTCCTTTTGCTCAAGTCCAACGTGGTACCTTCTCCGCTCTTCGGAATCTTGGACTTGTCGACGTGAGGCTGGCACTCGCGCATGAGTGAAAGCCGTCCCACTTTGAGATGTCTGGTTGTCGCCTCTCATAGCTTCGGGTCCGGCAGCCTCGGCCTCGCCAGGTTGTCGGCGCGCATGGCTTTCACGACTCGCCCGAACTGCGCGTCGAACACCCTCTCGTCGGCGTCCCAGCCGACAAACTTGGCTGCGTGGCGCGCGCGCATGTCGGTCGCCCAGTCGAACTCGCATCGCTTCTGATCGAACAGGAACCCGTCGAGGTCGAGCGGAATGATCGCCAGCGTTCGCTTGCCGCGTTCCTTCTCGAGCGTGTCCTCCTTCTCGATGGCTCGCTTGATTTCCTTGCGCACCCATGGGCTCGTCAGCGAGTGCTCCGAACACAGCAGCAGCACCTTGTCCCAGAGGCGGATGCCCTTGTTGATCTCGTACTGCAGTTCGTCGCCGGGCAGTACCTCGTGCTTGTCGAGCCAGCACCGGATGCCCTTCGCCTGCAGTGCGTCGTGCAGCTTCACCGCGAACTTGTCGTCCTTCGAACTGTAGCTGACAAAGCAGCTATAGAACTCGATCGGAGTGGTTGCGCTGCTGCGCGCAAGCTCGATCTCCAAGTCGGTAAGGCCGCAGCCGCGCAAGAACTTGATCGGCCAGGGGCGTTCCGTTGCCCGCAACAGGACATGGTGACTCAGCCGTGAAGGACGCAGGTGCCTCACGTCCTCAAGGCCGTGTGCGCCTGTTAGGTCTGCCTCGATCGACGAGCCACCAAACGCAGTGTGTGTGAGGTTCGCACCGTTGAACCTCACGTCGCCGAACTTCGCGCTGCTGAGGCTCGCGTGGCTGAGATCCGCGTTGCTGAGGTTCGCGTCGCTGAGGTCCGCGTTGCTGAGGTTCGCGTAGCGAAGGTTCGCGTCGCTGAGGTTCGCGTGATTGAGCTCCGCGTTGTTGAGGCTGGCGCAGCGAAGGTCCGCGTTGCTGAGATCCGCGTTGCTGAGTTTCGCCCTAACGAGGGCCGCGTCGATGAGGCCCGCGCGGCTGAGGTTTGCGAGGCGGAGATTCGCGCCGATCAGGTTCACGTCATTGAGGGCCGCGTGGCTGAGGTCCGCGCCAAGGAGCCACGCGTCGCTGAGGTTCGCGCCGCTGAGGTTCGCGCCGCTGAGGTTCGCGTGGCAGAGGTCCGAGCCTCTGAGTTCAAGCGGCGACGATTCCCCTTCGGCTCGCCAGTCTGCAACAGCCCTTGCCCCCTGCAAGACGATCGCCAAGTGCTCCGGATTCCACGTCGGCTTGTCTTCCACCATGTCCGGATCGTAGCCGCGACTTACCCATGCGGGAACACGGTCCGGAGCGGCGAGTATGCTCGGGCTTGCCCATGCCACCGTCGCACATCCCATTCCCAGTCGACCGCCGCAGCCTACTGCGGTGCGTTCGCACGCTGGTCAGCCTCCTCTACGAACGTGTGGTCGGTGATGGTGAGGCGCCGGGCAGCAACTTCCCGCTGCCGGGCGGGCTCTCCCTCGACGTTGTGGCGAGCAGCCTCATCGCGCACGCTGCCGAGATCGACGGTCCAGCCGAAACCGCTGGCCAAGCGCCGAGCATCGAGGACGACATGGCCGAGATTCTGCAGTCGCATTCCCCATGCACGGGACGGGCCGCGCTCCCGGGGGCCGGCGTCAGATGCTTGCACGAATGCGCCTCGGCAGGCTCCGAGCTACGGGGCGGTACCCAACCAGCGGCCGACGAAGAATCCAACCACAGCGCCGACCACGCCCGTGGTCCAGGCCAAGCGCCAGACCCAGCGAGTCGGCCACCCTCTGGCGCCTCGGCGCGACGGTGGTCGGGTTTGAACCTCATGGGGTTCTCAGTCCACCCACCAGCGAGTCCGCGTCCGCTCGACCTTCTTGCCCATGACCCGCAGCACGGTGGAGGTCTCCATCCTGAAGCGGCGAGCGATCTCAGCCGGACGCACTCGTTGTCGCAGCAGCTCGCGGATTCGCGGGTGCCTCGCGATGATCACGCCCAACCGACTCGGCTTCAAGCCGAAGTGCTCGCAGATCTTCGCGCGTGACCAACGGCGTCGCTCGATGAGGGCGATGATCTTGTCGTCGCGCTTCGCGTGGCGGCCCGGCGGACTTGTCGGCCGCTTGCGCCTCAGGCCCTTCACCACGTGGACCACCGTAGTCCCACTGCGCCCTGTGCGGCGGAGGATCTCGCGGAAGAGAACGCCCTGGAGGAACATCGCGCGGATCGCGGCACGCTCGCCTGCGGAGAGGTTCAGGCAGCCGAAGGGTCGCGACATGGAGCTATCGTCGGTGTGCGACGGGTCCATCGCCAGAGTGCGATTGGTACGTTGGGCGTGGCCCTGACCGGAACAGTGGCCGGGCAGCCACAGGTCGCCGAGGCGTGAACGTCGGCTGGTCAGGTGGTTCGACCGCGCCCTCGTCGTTTACACGGAGCTGCATCCTCGCCGAGATCTTCGAGCAGCTTGTCGATGTCCATTTGCTCGAAGGCGACGCCGTAGAGGTCGTCGTCGGCGCGTAACTCTTGCAGCAGCTTGGTCAGCATGGGCACGTCCGACTCGGCGAGCTCAGCGGTGCGGTTCAGGGCGAGGGACAGCGCACGTGCCTCCCAGTCGTCGACATCGATCTCGGCGATGTCGCACTCGGTCCAGCCGAGCTCGCGCATCGCCGCGAGGTGGCCGTTGCCGCCGATGACCCGGCCGATGCCCTCTGCGGGGAAGCAACGCCCCAAGAGAACCGTTGGACTACGTTTGCGTCTGCTTGACACGCTGCCCCGATAACGTGGGTCAACAGGCTCGGCCCCAGTCATCGCGGGCACGTAACCAACGAACGCAGACAGCGTTGTGGCTCATCTCGGCTGGCTCAGCCCGGCCGTTTCAGGCCGAAATCGGTGAACCAGCGGGGACTTCGGGGACCACCGACAGGTCGCATCACCACCAACATCGGACCAATTGTGGCTGCCGGATGGCGCTCAGGTGCGTGGCACCGTTGGCGTTCACGCGTGCTGCCTCACGGGAGGCGTTTCGACCTTTTCGACCCGGCAACCCGAATAGAAGCGTGCGTGCAGTCGGCGACGGTCAGGAGCTTCGGCAGCGTGATGTCGAGGGCGACGGACTCGGCCGTAGCTTCCGGAGCGCGACCGCACACGCGCTCGTCGCCGCAGCGGAGCGGGAGCCTGTCCTCGCCCGCGGGGTGTTGATCGGGGCCGCATTTCGCGTGGAATTGGCGAACCAGTGTGGCTGCTTCGCTGCGTAGCAACATCCGCGACGGGCGCTCACCCGCGGAGGCCCACGGTCGCGTCTCGTCCCCAGGAAGTACGAGGACTGTTGGATGAACTCGCGCGCCCCCGAGGTACTCGCGTTGGGAGGTGAGCCCGCCTCCTTGCCTGTTGTGCTGCCGTACCCACAACTCGCGGTTCCGTCGCGCGGAGACGGGGGCTCGGTGAAGGTGCGTCATGACGCGACAGACGACTTGGACTCGCAAGAGCCCAACTACCTCGGCTGCCATCTGCAGAAGCGCTTGAGCGGCGCGATCTGGGAGCGCGTGCAGCGATGCTTGTACGTCTTGCATCGCCGGCCGAGCATGCACTCGATGAAGCGGATCCGGCAGAGGGTGATGGAGGCTGACGCCGAGGTGGCGATGCCACGCGGATCTCCGCGAGGTGATCGACGACCTGAATCCCGTGCTGCACGGCGGGGCAACTACTTCCGCACGGGGAACGCGGCCCAGCGATTCAACCAAGTCGACACCTACGGGTGGCGGCGTCTCCGAGAGCTGCGAGTGCGGCGACAGGGGCGCAACCTGCGTGCGGGTGAGGCGGATCGCTGGACTCGAGACTACTTCCACAACCTGGGACTGCACGGTTTGCGCGGCACCGTGAAGTACCCGGAGATTGCACAAAGCCGCGAACCTGAGAGACCACCGGTAAGCCGTGTGCGGGAAAGCCGCGCGCACGGTTTGAAAGGGGGTCTTGATTACCTCTCGCACCCACCGGTGAGGGAGGAGTGAGGATCTACCAATGAACAGAATTGCTCGCGGAGCCATGGCCCTATCGTTCTCGGGCTTTGCCATCGGCCAAGTCCCGGTGAACAATCATCTCATCACGTTGACACCGCAACCGCCGTGGTTTGCGACAGACAGTCTGAGTGCACCTGCCGGCGCGCGGGTGATCGACTACAGCCTCTCCATTGGCGACATCAATGGTGATGGCACGCCGGACATCGTCCTTTCGCACAATCTGGCCTTTCTCGGAGTGTGGTTTTGCGAGGTGAACGCGAACGGCGAGTGGGTGCAGAAAACCACGGGCCAAACCTACGTTGAGCTGGCCAACGCGTTCGGTGCCCCAACGTCGTGCAGTACTGGTCCTGGCGGCTATGAAAACGCCAATCCCTACCTGCCCAGTTGGGCCACCAGTCTACCGACCTACCCTGCTCCGGATTGGTTCAAGCTCGCGCGGCTGTCGAGCTGCGCCTGGAATGCCCTCGACGCCACCCTGTTGTGCGATCTTGACCTTGACGGCCGCGACGAGATCGTCTCCTTTGAGCCAGCCGTTGGCCAGTGGTCCCTCCCGACCTACGCCCTTGCGGTCTATCGGTACGATGGCTCGCAGATTGTGCGGATCACGCAGGATCCGAACCCAAACCCACTCGGCGCAGACCCCGCGCTCTGGCTCCGGCCCCTGCAGCCAAGTAACTCAAAGCCGATCACGATGGGCGGCGTGTACCCCTGGGCCCCCCAAATCAACCCGGAACACGATGTCAGCAACAACCTACGTGGTGATGCCAGGCCGTATCGCCTACGGCTCTGCAACGTGCGAGGTCGTGGTTTCCCCCAGGACATCATGGTGTGGTCGCACGACCCCGGCGAGCATCTTTATGTCTACGGCTTCGACACCACGAGTCCGACTTCAGCGGTCCTCACGAAGCTGACGGCTACGATCAACGTGCCATGGGGCATCCAGTCCGAGTACTCGGGTTATACCCTGTCTGCCTCACCGGGACACGACTGGGTGTGCGCGGACATCGACAACGACGGCGCGGATGAGATCGTCGGCCGTCTGGTCATCAAGCTGAAGCCCGCGACCAGTCCCAGTGCTTACCCCTACACGGCCGAAACGCTCTGGGACATGTGGTTTAACGGCGTGACGGACAACCACCCGGACGGTGCCGTCGCCGCCGACATTCTCGAAAAGGTCATCAAGCCCGGCGCTAGTCCTGGTGTCACTCGCATCGAACCCTGTCCGGGCGTCGAGATCGCGGTCGCGCCGCAGATCACGACCGGTCCTTGGCCCCACCACGCGGTGTGGATCTATCGCGCCGCGGCAGGTCACATGCCGGGCACGAACCAGAATCCACGACAATCGCCCATTTCCGTGCTGCCGGAAATCCGCAACCCCTACAATGACTTCCTGTGGGGCAACGACCCGGTCTGGCTGGCCACCCAGCCCCTGAATAGTTGGGCAATGCCCGGCGCGTACAATACCGCGAACGATTCCGGTTGGTACCGGCTCGCGAAGTACGTAAACTTGATCAGCGGAGGGCCGCCCACCGGATTCGGCATCCCGGACACTCAGGGAGTGGTCGTGGCGCCCATCTTCGCCGGCGGTGGTCCGGACATCTTCGCGTCCAGCAAGTCCGGCGGTGGCTGGGTCGTCTCGCCCGTCGCTGCCACATATTCGCCGGGATCGGGGGCCCGACAACACAGCTGGTCAGGTACGCACTTCACAGTCAGCGCGACGCCGGAACTGCCTGTGCTCACGTTCGGAAACACGGTCAGGCGGTGGGAACTCAGCGGCGGCTCTTACGTGCTGCACACGGAAGCGAACGAAGGCCCTGACATGCAGGGTGCGCCGATCCGGTTCCTGTGTGACCCCAACACCGTCCAGATGATGGGTTTTTCGCTCAGCGTCGGCGAGACTGGCACTTTCCTAAACCGCAGCACGCAGGTGGTGGTCTGGCAGGCGGTGTCGCAAGTGCCAACGCCTAGCTACGATACCCAGCCGCCGTACAAGTGGCTCCCGGTCTTCGAGGATAAGATCACTCAGTCCGAACTCAACCCGAGTAGCGGTCCACCTGGCTCGGGCAGGACGTTCGCCTTTTTTGGCGAAGCCGTCCCCTACGATGTCCAAGATGACGGGCGGGACGAACTGGTTTATTGGGAGCGCTCCTCCCTCCTCAACTGCGGTAGCACGGGAGTGCGAGTGGTTGGCGACGCCACGGACTGCTCCAACGTGGCGAGCGGCCGGATCCACCAAGCCTATAGGACTCGCAGTGCGTACTATCGCCTCTACCACGAATACGACGGCACGTACTGGCTGACGAAGCGGCTCCCGGTCGGCAACGACTTTGATGCCGTCTACGGGGTGCGCCAGGACCGGCTCCTCGGTACGCAGGTCGACGGTGCGCTTATTGCGCTGGATTTGAAGGCTCCCACCAACCTCGCCGTGTCGATCGTCTCCGGCCGCCTCCATGCCCAGTTGCAGGCCGTGACGCTGAGCCCGACCTCGGCGAACCCAATCAACGGCATCCTCATCAAGACGAACCCCAGTTACGCGGGGCCCGCCGAGGTCGGCGTGCGCAAGATCACCGTCAGATATCAGGGCGGGGGGATCCAGAACGATCGCGACTTCTACATCGACATCAAGCAAACGCTGGACTCATCCTTCGACGCGAACACACGCGTCCTGCAGGGCGGCGCCTTCGGGTTCATCCGTCAGAACCCGGGCGGGGCGAACCAGACGCTGGAATTGAAGGCCGAGGTCCTGGACGGCAACTTGGACACGATCGCCGTCAATGCCTACCTCAATGCTGTCTACCTGACCACGTTGTGGCCAACTAGCAGCGGCAGCCAAGTCTTCACGGCCACGCTCCCGCTGGGGAGCACGCCTCTGCCGATCCCGGCCGGTGACTACATGGTGACGATGGTGCCTGTCGACAACGACGGTAACGGCATCGAATGGCCCTATGCAACCGTGGTCGGCGGCAAGGGTGTCTTCGCACCCGCCTACCCGACCACGAACCACGGCCAGTCGATCGCCGACACGCCAGTCATCGAGACGGTGGCCGTCAGTCCGCCCTGGACCGCTGCCGAAGCGGACATCCGTCCGCCCGAGCCTGCAACGTTCACCGTCTCGGTTATCCCTTCCAACCTGGCTGGGGTGACCATCGCTAACATCGAGGTCCGCATCTATCATCCAACCCGTGGCGCCAGTGAGTACTACTCGTTCTCCGGCGCGGCTTCGGGCACGGGGCCATACAACCTCACCTGCCAGGTGCCGCACTACGAGATCGGTTGGGGCCAATACGGCGTCGCGGTGCGGATCTCGGGTACCAAGGCCGGAAACACTTACTACAGCGATTGGTGGCCCCGCCTTACGATCCACTAGATACTAGACTAGACTGGCACTAGCCCTCAGAACAAGCGAATGGGGAGCAGGCGGACGAAGCACGATGGACGACCATCGCAGACGCTGCCCCGCTCGGCCGCACGGCGCTCAGTCTGGCTCGCCGAGTGCGGAGCCCTTCGATGCCGCGGAAGAGTGGCGCAGCCATCGGTGGTAGGTAGGAGGCCATCAGCCTGAAAACGATGCGGCGTCATCTTGGCATATCTGCCCGAGGATGCTGGATCATCGCGATAGGGCGAACAACCGAGCAACTGAAGTTCCTGCTCATCAAGCCATCAAGCGAACTGAGGGGACCAGGATGATGGATGGTTACCCCTCCACCTTGTCGGCTGCTCCGTGGCGGCATGACCCCGACGCCCCGACGGGCCCTTCCCGCGAGAACCCCGCGAGTTTGGTGGGGTTGCGGGCCGTCGAATGCCCGAAATGGTCGCAGAATGACTCGGGCTGCGGAAGTTGAGTAGGGTGGGCGGGTGGAATCCGATGACGCGTCCGTCCGCGCAGGATACTGATGGCACCTCGCCCATGTCAGCGACGCCCGCCCATCGGACCTCAGCGCGATCCCTCGCCTTGCTGGCTCCGGTGTTGGCGGCGTGGGTCGCCTACTTCGACACGCTGTCGTACGGGTTCGTGTTCGACGACTCCCTGATCGTCGACAACGAGGCGCTGCGGTGCGGGGACCTGTGGCAAGCAGTCTTCGGCGGGCTGACCCCGTGCACGAATCGCCCGTTGACGGCGATGGCGTACTGGTACGAGGTCGCGCACGGCGCCCCGCCTTCGACCATGCACGCGGTCAACGTGGCGCTCCATTCCCTCGTCTGCCTCATGGTCGTCTGGGCTGGCAGCACGGTCTGTCGCTTGGCAAGGCCGCAGTGGGGCGCCGACCGTTGTTGGCTGCTAGCCGGCATGCTCGGTGCGCTGTGGGCGATCCATCCCATCAACGTCGAGGCCGTGGCGTACGTCGCGCAGCGGTCCGTACTCCTGCTCGGGCTGGCCAACTGGTCGACACTGCTCGCGGTGTGCAAATGGCGAACGGAGGGCAGTACCGGTTGGGCTATCGCGTCGATCGCGGGTTGCTGGGTTGCCATGGCGGTCAAAGAGGAGGGGTTCGCACTGCCCATCATGATGGTACTGGCGGCGAAAGTTCTGGTCCCTCACTCGCGACCGTCGCGGATCCACCCAGCCGCAGTCCACTGCGGCTGGTTCGCCAGTTGGTCGGTGGTCCTCGCGTGCATGATCCTGGGGCCCGACAATCCGACGATCGGCTACCACACGGTGCCGCAGTCCTCGGCATGGGAGTGGTTGATGACGCAGTCGATTGCCGTTTCGCACTACCTATGGAACCTGTGGATCCCGTCGGACCTGCGGGGGGTGTACGACCAGGCCATCGTTCGGAACCTCGGTGACGCGTGGTTGCCCGGTCTCGCAATCCTTGGCGTGATCGTCGCCGGTGTTCTCGCCTGGCGGCGTGCGCCCGCAGTCGGTCTGGCGGTGTGCTGGTGGTTCCTCTTCCTCGCGCCGACGTCTACGATCGTTCCCATCGTTACCGAGCCGATCGCCGACCGCCGTGTCTACGTGGCTGGAGTCGGGCTTTGGCTCGCGCTGCTCGCCTGGGTCGCCTCGCGCTGTCGCACTTGGACGCTCGTGATGGCGTGGATCGCGGTGGTCGTCGTCTTCTGCGCCACGACCCGCTACGTCGCCGCGGCCTATCGCGATGAAGCCACATTCTGGAACTGCGCCGGCGCGCACAACGCGCTCGTGAACGGCTCGTTCATGTCGGGCCGCATCCTCTCGAGTTGGGCGCGGCAGCTCTACAAGGCTGGCGACAGGCAGCGGGCGTTCGCGTTGCTGGAACGAGCCGCCAAGGCCGAGGCGCCCGGCCGGCATGAGCTGCTGAACATCGCAAACATGCGGCGCGAGCAGGGCCGCACGCAGGAAGCCGAAGCCATGCTGCGCAAGATCGTGACGGAATACCCCGACTTCGCCGAGGGCCACGGCAACCTCGCGTTGCTGCTGCTCGACCCGGCGTCGCCGAACGCAAAGACGCGCGAGGCGGACCTGCGCGAGGCCGAACGCTTGCTGCGGACGGCGGTCGGCCTGGCGCCGCGGAACGTCGAGCTGAACAACAGCCTGGCCGTCTGCCTACACACGCGGGGGGCGACCGCCGAAGCTGTCATATTCCTGCAGAGGGCCCTTGAGCTGGCCCCGGACTTCGTCGAGGCCGGTCGCAATCTCGTGATCGCCCGTCTCGCGCTCGGCGACACCCAAGCCGCCCTCAGGACGTTGGACGAGATGATCGCGCGCCGGCCGGGCGACCGGGACCTCGTGACGTGGCGGGAATCGCTCCGGCGATAACTCTTCACATGAACGATGCGTGGGGTGCTGCGTGCGACGAGCAAGCTCAGGTCAGAACCATCTTTGGCAGCTCTCAGCGGCGCAGGAACACCGCGGCGGTGATCGCCAGATTGCCGACGGCAAACGCAATCGCTGCCAGTGGTCGGCCGAGCACACCCGGTGCGACACCCGCCGCGAGCGGCACGCCGAGCGCCAGTACTGGCAGGTAGAGCCGCGGAGTGGCCGGCAGACGGAAGACCCACACGCTGACACACGCGATCCCCAGGCCAACGAGCAGGCACAGGGCAGTGCGCGACAGCGGGCGCACACGCCATAGCAGCAACGGTCCGGCCTGGAACAGCAGCAGCATCTCAACCGCGAACTCGAACGGCCGCACGCGCGTGCCGGCGTGCCCCGCATGGTCGCGATCGAACAGTCCGCCTCCCGCGACTGCGTGTGCGTACGCTGTCGCGAGTGCGCACACGAGCAGCGGCAGCATCGCGGCAAGAGCGAACCGGCGTGCCGTCCCGCCGGTCGAAGGTGGCACCGCGAATGCCATCAGCACCGGCAGGGCGCATAGCGGCATTGCCGAGGACTTCGTGAACAGCCCGAGCAGCAAGAACGCCATCAGCGCGCCGGCATCGCGCAGTTTCCCGCCGCGGGCCCAGCGCAGCGCATGCAAGGCACACCCGACCGCGGCGCAGGCAACGCCCCAATCGAGGAGCAGCTGCCCGACGGTTCGCGTGGTGGTGACATGCAGCGCCATGTACCACCACACGAGCCAGTAGGAATCACTGCGCGCTGCCCTGCCACCGCGGAGATCCTGCGCAAGCCGGCCGCCAAGATGCATGGTGCCAACGAACAACGCCAGCACGACAGAGTAGTAGCTCCACGGAATCGATAGCCCTGTGCAACTGAGCAGTGCGGTCGCCGCAGGGATCGTCACCGTCGTAGTGTGCCCGTCACGCTGCAGGAAGCCCGACAACAGCACCCCGCCAGGGTCCAGGCCGGCGAGCCATTCGCGCAACAACAGTGCCCGCTCCGCGTAGCCGTCGATCGCCACGAAGCCCTCGAACAAATGGGCCTTCGCCCACTCCGGCGGGTACTGCCGCTGCTGCAGGAGGCGCGCAAGACCGATCGCGATGGCGGCTAGAGCTGCGAAGATGGCCAACACGCGCCACGCGGATCGGCCGGCGGGGGTCGTGGGTAGTTGGTTCATGGCATGCGCACGGCTACGCAGTCTGGCCAAGCTAGCACGCTCGACGTGCGGAAGCCTTGCCCAGGCGCGGCAGGAAACCGGTTTGCGTGGGGGAGGGGCAAACCGTCAGCAAGAACGCAATTGAGTTGCGGGCATCAAGGGCATCAAGGGCATCAAGGATGCGACTTGACGGGCGCCCGCACACGGGGGACTGTGGCTTGGTTGGCTCCCGGTGGTCCGGGAGGCGGCCTGAACTTCCTTCATGAGGAGGCCCGTGATCGTGCCGAATGCGCTGAAGGGCTGAGACCTGATGTCGCTCCGCCCGTCGATCCTTGCTCTCGTGCTCTGCGCGTGGCTCGTGGGCCTGTTCTGGGCGGGCAGCGGGATCCCGTTCCTGGCCGACGACTACGACTACCTGCGCATCGCGGCCGCGATGCGCAGCCCGCTCGAGGCGTTCGAGCGCGGGCACACGACGCCGAAGCCGCTGCATCACCTGATCTTCTACTGGGGCGCGCACGTGACGGGGCCTAGCCCGGCCCTGATGCGGTTGCCGGCGTTCTTGGCGCACGCGGTCGCGCTCTTCTTCGTGCACAGGCTCGCGCGCCAGGCCGGCGCCTCCCGCGGCGGCGCGGTGTTCGCTGCCGGGCTCTATGCGACCTTCGCGACGACGCGCAGCCTGCTTTGGCCTGTCGCGATCAGCGGGTTCGCGAGGGTCACGTTCACGCTCGCGGCGCTCTCGTTCTGGATCGACGCCAACGACGAGTCGCGCGGACGCCGCGGAGCCTCCGCGATTGCGGCTGTGCTCGCGGCTGTGCTCGCGACGGCGGCGCATCAGAGCGGCGCGTTGACGCCACTGTTCCTAGTGCTGTGGAGCGTGCTCGTCGGCGAAGGAGGCCTCCCGGCTCACGGGCGACGCCTACTCGCCGCTGCGCTGAGCCCGGTGCTCCTGGCCAGCGTCGCGATTGTGCTGGGCTACGTGTGGTGGGCTTCGGGCACGCCCGATCAGTACCGGAACGTGCTCCAGCCGGGCGCCATCATTGCGAACTCGCTGCGCGGCCTCGTCGCGCTGATGCCCGACCAGCTGCGGTCCGTCGCGGTCGAGGCGGCTCGCGGCCAGCTCGGCAGCGCCGGCACGGCCGTCGGCTGGGCAACGATCATCGTCGCGGCCGGCACGTGTAGTTGGCTGCTGGCGTTCGGCAGCTCGGTCTGGCGCTTTGCGCTCCTCGCGGGCGCCTGCGACATCGGGCTCGCCGTCGCGACAGCCGGCTACTCGCAGCGGTACGCGTTCCTCGCCGCGGCGCTGTCCTCGGTCGCGGTCGGCAGGAGCATAACGGACGCGGCCGGCACGCGCCGTGGGAGATGGCTCAAGATCGGCGCGCTGCTGCTTGGCCTCGCGTGGTACGCGGAGAGCCTGCGCATAGTCAAAGAGTTCCAGGATGCGGGCGCGGTCGCGATCACACTGCTGGACCAGGCGGAGCGCGCGAGCGCCGGGCTGCCCGAGGGCACGCCGCTCGTGGTCGCAAACGCGCCCGAAGTCTGGGGACGCGACCGCGACCTTATGCTGTTCAACTGGGGCTTCGCGGCGGGGCTTGAGATGCGCGGCGTGCGACGCGAGGTGCGGATGATCCGCACCCACGTCGGCCGCGCGGGCAGCTGCGCGGCGCTGCTCGTTCCTCCGGAGGAACTCGTGCGGCTGCGCACCGATCCTGCCGTCCGCCTGCTTGAGTACGACCCTGACCGGCAGGCGTTCAGGTAATTGCTGTGCTCGCACCACGGTGGTTGGCAGGGGCGCAGCACCGATCCATGGCGTTTGCAAAGAGTGCACACTCCTCGTCGCCATTCAGGCCAACGCTCTACCGCACCAGGGGGCGGAGCCGCATCAGTCAGGCAATGCGACTACTCGATCTCGTGACGCCGAGGCCTTGGCGAGCGAACGGGTCCGGTTCTTGCGACATGTCCGGCCCTTCTCGCACGAGCGGCCAACTATGTCCTCAGCCCGAGCCACCGTCCTGCTGCTTCTTCTGTTCGCGTCTTGCAGCCCCCCGTCCTCGCCTCCACTCGCACCGCAACCGGTTTCCAGGTATCAGGCGGCCATCTACAGCTCCCAGCTCTACCAAGACATGCTGCTCGCGATGGACACGCAGACCGGCAAGGTGTGGTTCTGGACACTCCGCGAGGGCACCACGGCCTGGGGCGAGTTTGCGCCCGCGATTGAGCCTGCCGCCGGGCGTTAGCCTCGCCGCTCGATCGAGCGACTGCGGCAGGATGCGGTCCCCCTTCTTGACGATCAGCATGGTCGCGCCAGCTCGACTGGCGGTACGACGTCAGTAGATCCGCCCCTCCGCCGCCATCGCGCACACTCGCTCGATCGCTTCCTCCCGCTCCTCGCCCCCCGCTCTCGATGCCCGATCGAGCAGCGCCATCAGCTCGCTCACGTCGCGCCCTCGCTTGTGGAGGATCGGCGCGTCCAGCTCGGGGGGACCTCCTGCATCACGAGGCTCTGCGCGGCCTTGAGGTGAGTGTTGCCCGCGATCACCTCACCGCTGTCGTCGCGCCACGATGGGCTGTTGCCAGCCGAAGCGGCGGAGCGATGCCGCGACGTGCGGAACGGCCGCGTCGTTGTGGCGGGGGTTCGAAGGTGAGCAGAAGAGCCGGGAGATCGGGGCGATCTCGACCGGCGGGGAAGCGTGCGTTTCCAAGGGCACCTCGTGCGGGTTGGGAGCCGCTCAGGAGTGGACTTGGACGGAAGGCTCGACAGGGGAATCCTAGCAGATCGGAGGCTGCGAGTCAGAGGCGCTGCACTGAGGTGGCGCCGCATCAACTTCTGTAGGTCTATCGGCAGCGGACGTGCAGATGGTCGACGCCGAATGTTAAGCTCTGCTGCGCCGCGCGATGACAAAACGCCCCGGGCTCTGGATCGCCGTCGACGAATCACTCGCCGAATCCGTCCAATGGAGCATTGATAGCAAGGAGTGCTTCACGACTACGGTTCCGTCGCGAGACACCAGGCCGCGCCACGCCGAACTTGTAGCCGTGTCTCTGAATAGCAGGTCCATCCACTACCTGGGCGTGTGCCAGCGTGGACGCAAGGTCGTGACCGGGCAGACGACAGTCCTTGTGTCCAACGCGGTGTCTGTTGGTCCCATTAGGCACGAGTCGATCCGATCCGCGCTTCCTCCGAAGTTCCGACATCGTTTCGATCCGCCGACAGTTGGTGTACGTCGTCCGACACCCCGCCTGTGGGATGAGATACTTGCGGCAGTCACTAGATCGAAGCCGGACGCCGCCGCCTCCATCCGGGAACTTCGTGCGCTCGTCGCTGGCGCCGAGCTACCGCGCGGCCGTCGTCGCGGCGGGCTTGAAGTATTCGAGCGGGATGCACTTGCGTCGATCCTTCAGGTCTGGGGAGGCACGGCCCTGCGAAAGCGCGAATTGCGGAAACTGACTCCAGTGGCGCCGTTCTTGTCATCGCTCAAGAGCGCCTACGTTCGCGAGGATCCGCAGATCAACCACGACCACATCACCTTCCCCGGCATGCAGCTCGCTCGAAGGGATGTCGTCGGATCGATCGTCATGAGTGACCCCTACGGGAGTGAGCACCTGACCATCGTCAACTGCAATCGCCAGCCGCTCGAGCGGACCATGGGCGTCGACCTCGCGTACTACAACCACAGCTACGATTCGTTCGTGTTCGTTCAGTACAAGCGCATGATCGACGGTGCAGACGGCCAAGCTGACTACCGCCCGAACAGCGACAGCAACCACGCAGACGAACTGCGTCGCATGACCGAAGTCGACGACCAACTGCGCGCGGTCGCCAACTTGGACGCGGATGCCCCGCTCCGCACGTACAGGCTGTCGGATGGGCCGTTCTACCTGAAGCTCTGTGAGGCGCGCGTCAAAGCGACCCTCGACGCCGGCATGGTATCGGGCATGTACTTCCCGCTTCGCTTGTGGCAGGCCATGACAAGGTCATCGGAAATGCTTGGTGAAAGGGGTGGCGTGGTCATGAACTGGCACAACTGCCGGCGACGCTTCCAGAATGGTGAGTTCTGCCAACTGCTACGCCAGGGATGGATCGGTTCCGCGGCTGGCCAGTCGAAGTATCTCAGTGATCTCGTCGAACAGTCATTACGCGGTGGCCGCATGGTCGTACTTGGCGCAACGAGCGCCGGCCCGCCGCATGATGAAGCGCGGCGAGACAGCTTGGGCCGATTCGCAGCCATGGACGATCCCGACGGGGCCACTTGAGCACATGCCTCATCGCTGCTCGCACATGATTCTTCCTGCCCAGATCGAGGCGGCCGTCAGTACCGCACTCCGCCGTCACGGCTACTTCTCGAACGAGTGATCTTGCCCCGAAAAAGTGGACACCCAACTCGGCACCGCGAGGTGCCGGAAGGACGATGTTCCAATGGGCAAGTCCCGCAGAAAGCACAGCCGCGAGTTCAAGGTCGAGGCTGTGAGGCAGGTGATCGAGCAAGGCCGCTCGATCTCGGAGGTTGCTGTTGGCTTGGGAATCCACCCGAGCCTGCTGCTGCGATGGAAGCACCAGCTGGTGGCTGAAGGCGCGGTGGCGTTCCGCGGCAACGGTGTGGTCAGCCTGCGGACGAAGAGCTGCGGCAGCTGCGTCGGCGGCTCGCGATCGCCGAGCAGGAGCGCGACATCCTAAAAAAAGCGGTGGCCTACTTCGCGAAGGACAAGAACTGAGGTTCGAGTTCGTCCGCGACCACCGGGGGTCGTTCGAAGTGGGCCTGATGTGTAAGACCCTCGAGGTCTCCCGGAGTGGCTTCTATGCGTGGCTCGGTCGCGACGAGAGCGACCGGGCTCGCGAGAATCGCCGGCTGACGGAGCTGATCCGCGGCATCTTCGACGAGAATCCGTCTACGGCATCCCGCGTGTTCACCAAGTTCTGCTGCAGCGCGGTGAGCCGTGCAGTCGCAACCGCGTCGCGCGGCTCGAAACCAGAACTGCAGCGAAGTCGGACGTCCCGTTCCCATGAGCATGTAGTTCACACCGCAGACGTCCGGTCGACTACATCGCACTTTCTAGCGGTTTGGGCCGAGATGGACCGCTGATTGTGGGCGAAGCCGGAGAAGGTCGGAGGTGGTGCCCGAACAGGATGCCGACGACGCCAAGGCCAAGGACGAACGCGCACATTCCGACGAACTCCCAGCCGAAGGTTGGCGACTGTCCATCCCAAATGGCCCACAGCAGTAGCGTGCCCCAGACGTCTTCAAGCGTGGGATTCCTCACGACCGGGGTCGTCGCCTGGCTGACGACAGCAGCACCGATTACCAGCAGAAGGAAGGCGACGATTGCGTACGAACATCGCGCGAGAATCCGACCGAGGATGACGCCACTGGTGAAGATGCCGAGGATGAAGCTCAGCGCTCGCAGATCTCCGCACCACAGTAGGACGACGCCACCCAGGGCGACGCAAGTCGACAGCGAGAATACGGCTGCGCTGTTCTTGAGACTCACCATGGTCATGGACGGATGGTCGACGTGGTCGTGTTTCGTGTCTACACCAACTGGCCGCATGCCACAGGGAATGCGACCTGCGCCGCGAGCTGCCCCTACCGGACGCGGACCTCGTAGGGCTGGAGTGGCATGGCGGCTTCGAGACGCAGATCGAAGTACAGGGTGACTACTTCGTTGGGGAGCTTCTTCCAGAGCACGGTTCGGCGTTGCGTCCACAACCGTTCCGTCGAGTCGCGAGGCGGCAGAACCTCGAACTCGAGCTGGCCACCGCCCGAGCGCGGAAGGGAGATGGTGCACGGAGTCGTTCCGACGAAGAGCCCGTTGAGGTTGACCATGGCCCTTGGCGGCGATGTGTCGATCTTCACGGACTTCTCGTTGACGCCAACGAGGGCGCAGCCGGGAAGCGCAGCAAGGGACACGAGCCAACAAAGCCGAGAAGGGGGCATGAATGGGAATCTGGCCGAGCAGTCCAACCGACGCAACTGATTCCCGCCGCGGAAGGGCTGCCTGTTCATCACAGCGATAGCAGGCCCCGATGCAGGGGAACAGTCCCGGCGCCCTTTTGGAACTCCGCGTCTGGCGTACACAGACTGGCGTCAGCGCTGTGACTCCAAGAGTTCGTCCGTCCAAGGTTACGAGCCCCGGGGGCGGCGCTGGCGTTCCTCCGCACAGCCGGCACGCTTCTGCGCGCGGTCAGGCTCCCGCGGACACCCGGTTGACTACCAGAGACCGCGCGCTTCCAATTCCTGAAGCAGATTCCGCCTGGAAGAGGGTCTTCGTCCTTTCCCAGGTCTCCAGTACTCACGGCCGGGGTTGTCCGCTACGGACGTAAAGCTCGACTCTCCTTCTTCCCCTTTTCCCGAAGCTTCCCTCGGCCTCTCTTCAGCATCAGGCACGTGACGCGAAGTCGCCCGACGACCTACTCGATCGACCAACCTCGGTCGTCGTTGCCGATCTGGGATTCCAGATCCGACAGCTCGCGCGACGCGGGATAGCGCGCGGCGGTCGGGACGCGAGTCGACGCGGTTCGGCGGCAGTGCTGGCCGTTAAGATCCTTAACGACTACGCCAGCGCGTCGGCGAGCACCGCCTGGATCTTCTCGAGCGCGCCGCGTAGCTGCGTTCGTTCGCGTTCCGTATTCCTCACCGCGGCGACGATGCTCTCCAGCCCGTCCATGCTAGCCGTCGCCACCTTCCGCGGCCGCCCTGGTCCACGCTTGCCCGCCTTGCCCATCGACGACTTGATGGTGTAGACGAGAGGCGCGGAGCACCCGACCTTCTTGGCGATGTCGGCGGCGCTCATGCCGGTGGCAAGCAGCGCACGCACCTGATCGGACTTGGACGAGTCGGTTGTCCTCGAACCGGCCTTATCCGCCCTGGCTGCGGCGCTGGCCTTCGCGAACCTGCCGGTACCGCGCTTCGCCCACTTGACGATGCCCAGCATCGCCTGGGCGCGGCCGAACATGATCGGGAACAGCTTGAGCTTCATCTCGTCGGCCTTGGCCTTCAGGTCGGCATAGGCGGCCTTGCGGTTCTTCTTGAGGGCGTCGACGAGGAACGCCATTGTGGGGGACTGGGATTTCTCTGCTGGCATGGGAGCATTGTAACAGGCGCCGCCCATGCGTATGGGGTATCCTGTAGGAACAGGTCAGCGCATTGGAAACAGTGCTCGGAGCAGCTTCCTAATCTCGTCGTGACGCCTGCAGACCGGGCACTTCCTACCCCAGCGAACCCTTGCCGGCTTTACCTTCAGGTCTCGCGGTTCGAACAGGTGAGTGGCAAGACACTCGGCCTTCGGCAGGTGGCTCTTGGTTGGGATCAGGAACACCTTGATGCTGTCGGCCTGCGTAACGTACGCCGACTTCTGGTGGCCGGCCAAGCGTGAGGCCTGCTTGCCCTTGCCCACGTAGAGGCAGCGGCGCCCGCGCCAGAACGAGTAGACTATTGGCCCGCGCAGTCTCTTCGCGAACGCGACGACATCGTTGCCGCGTTCGACGAGGCCCCGACCCTTGATGCGGTGCAGCTTTCGCATCGCGGCGATGTCCCGGAACGCCTTCCTGGCCACCTTCTTCACCAAGAGCACGCTGGCCACGTCGAGCAGTTCGCCGAGCATGCGGTTGCGCACCGCGCGCGTGAACGCGAGGGGCATGCCCGGCTTCGGCTTGATCAGCGAGCGCAGTTCGGCGGTGCGGCGCTGCCAGAGGCGATCGAGCTTGCGGCGGAACTGCGTGTGGAGGGCCATGTACCTGAGTTTCTCTCACGAGAGGGATGCCGGCACGCAAGTCGTCGCGTTTCCGCCCGAATCGAACTCCCCGAGCGGGGTTGGCTACGTTCATCGGATCTAGGTTTTGGAGGGTTCGAGCACCCGTCTCGTGCGAGCAGCAGACGTTGCGAGTGTGACGACTTCCCGGTGATCTCCGAGGCCTTCAAACGGCGACCGGCGGGCGCTGTGCGAGTGACGCGACCAATTGACGCATAGCGCAGCCGCGGAACGAACGGCGGGCCAATTCCTGCCAACTGGTGTTGGAGCTAGCCCAACTTGAAAGGTTTGGCGCGTAGATGGCCTCCATTTGGCGAATGGAGGCCAAATCGACCCTCCGGTTGGCACTACATTTTGATGGGCACCGGCGGTGGGCGGAGCCGCGACGGGAGCCGTAGCCCGAGCCGTTGCAGGATGGCTGCAGTAGATGGTTCTGGTCTGGCGACGCAGCGAAGCCGCATGTTGCCACCGTTCTCGAGCGGGAGCACGACGTCCACGCAGGGGATGCGGGCCAACTCTTCCAGGACCGTTCGCGGACTCGATCCGAGGCCGGCCTTCTGCTGCCAGCCTTGCAGTACCTTCCACATGGCATAGGCGAGGAAGCAGACGAGTATGTGGGCCTGCACGCGGTCAGCGCGCTGGTGCCAGATCGGGCGGATGCGCAGGTCGCTCTTATGGATCCGGAATGCAGCTTCGGCCTCGTGCAGCTGCGTGTAGGTGCGCCACAACTCCTCGGGCGACCAGTCCACGACGTTGGAGCGCAGCACGTAGGTGCCCTCGGTCAGGTTGGCCCAGTCCCGCCAACGCGTCTGCTCGCGCCAGTGGAGTCGCAGACCCGATGGGCGCGACCGTTCCTCATCGACCGTGATCAGGAAGCCGCCGGCGGCGCGGCTGTTCCGCTCCAGCAACCGACCGATCTGTCGTTCGACCTGGCTGCGATCGGCGCGCTTGTTCGACCGTTCCAACCTGCGCGCCAAGCTCTCGAGACCGGTCACGATGCGCTTGCTGAAGCGATCGTGCATCGCCGACTCCTTGCGACGACGGTCGGCAGAACGACACAGCAGGAAGACCTCGTCGCCGTCGGGACTGTCGACGATCTTCACTTCGAGTTCGTCGCGCACCTGCTGCCATCCGCGCTGATCGATGAGCTCGCGTGACCATTGGCGCAGCTCGCTGCGCGGGGCGCCGATCAGGTACTTCCGGTCACCATCGCGCAGCCACTGCAGGTTGTCCTCGCTGCTCATGCCGCGGTCCATGACCCAGACGCGCTGGGCCTTGCCGTAGCGCTCTTCCATCGTCTCGACGATCTCTTCCACGGTCGTGACGTCGGTGCGGTTGCCAGCGAACACTTCATAGCCGAGCGGATAACCCCCGCGCGTGACGACCAGGCCGATGCACACCTGCTTGCAGTCACCGCGCTTGTCGCGGCTGTAACCACGTTGCGCCAGATGGTTGCCGTTGGCCTCGCCTTCGAAGTAGGTCGACGTCACGTCGTAGAGAAGCAGGTCGTAGTCGATCGCGAACAGCTCGCCGTAGCAGTACTTCAAGTGCTCCTCCAGGGCGCGCTTGTGCGGCAGCAGCTGATCGAGTCCTTGGTAGAGCCGCGTGTGGTGAACGAGATCGGGCTCGACGCCGAGGATGTCTGGCAACGCCGTTCGCCGATACCAATCCTCGGCGATGTGCAGTTCGCTCGACGGCTCACACAGTCTGGCAAGCGCGAGGATCGCCGCGATCTCCGGCCACTGCACCTTCTCACGGCCTGCCGGCAACGCGGCAACACAGAACTCGTCGAGGCCGAGCGCCTGCCACAGCTTCCACGCCAGCCACACGTCGCCGAACGAGCGGCTGCGTTCGACGCGCACCTTGTCGACGTGCACCTTGAGCGGCTCGACGTGCGTGTGGTCTTCGAACAGATCGCGCTGGTGTGCGCGCTTGCCGAGAAAGTGCTCGGCGAGTGCTGAGGCCTTCGCCCGGCCGTCGGCGTCCAGCTCGCCGAGGTAGGCGACGGTCTCTTGCCGCACGCTTCTGCCGACTCGCACAGATCGCACGAGCCGCCAGTAGGTGTGCTGCTTGCCGCGCTTGGTGATTGTCGTGTGCCGGAGGTACACCTCATGCCTCCAAACCGAGCACCACGATCCCCGGTCGGGTAACCTCGGCACAATCCAGTTGGTTGGCACTACATCGCCTTTTCGCGCGATGTCAGCGACGAACGCGTCGCAAGTCCTTCAGCTGCGTGCGGCGGTCGCGCGAGAAAAACCTCGCAGGGCAACCAACCCTTCAAGTTGGGCTAGCGGAGCGGCTCTAGGTGATTGGTCCCAACTAGAGCTTGAGCTTCCAGAAGGTCGCGCCTCCGTCAACGGCAGGCTCAAGCCGGTTGCTCGTCACCGTGGCCTTACCATTGAGTATCAGGTCGCGGATATGATATAGCAGAGCTTCAGCTTGGGCAAAGTAAGAGTGTCCAAGTAGGTCAAGATCGAAGTCTGGCACGGCTATCGTGTCAACACCAGGTGCAACTGTGTAAGGTCGGTAGTAACCGGCACGAGGTGCGGCGTGGAGTTTTGCGGAGAGATGCACAGGCAGGTCGCCGTTCGAGGCGTAGAGCGTAGTTCGCTCGGCATGGTCCGGATAGAGCCTTGCCAGATTCAGGAACAAGTCGCGATCGACATCGGGTGCGGCCAGGAACACCTGGCCGAATTTCACCTTGCTGCGCGTTTCTGCGGTTGCTGCGATGCGCTGCAGTGCCCGCAACAAGCCACGGTTGCCCATGCTGTGAGCAATGATATGGACCTTCTCCGCGCGGCAGTTAAGCGTAAAGTCCACCAGGAAATCTGTGATCTCCCCTTCGCTCGCCTCGATGGTTGCCTCGTCTGCGGGGTAGGCAGCCACGCTGCCCCGCGAGGGCCAACTGAAGAACGCCGTTGCCCCGGGCACTAGGAGGTCCACGCCGATCTGGGCTGTGCGGATGGCTGCCTCCTCGAACGTGACATTGAACCCATGCAGGAAGACGAGCGCATGGGGCATGTGCCCAGCGATCCTGGCGTCTAACATGGCTCGCCTGATCTCTGTTAGCCATTCGTCCCGCTCCTGGTGCGTCACCCGCTGAACCCGGAGTCTGTCATCGCGAAGGTCGAAGCGCATCAGCTTCTTCCAGAACGAGGTGCCCGTCTCGCCAAACCGGTGACCCTCAGGAACAAGGACTTCGGCCCGGCCCCGCGTTGTGCGGTCGTGTCGTTCGGTGCCGAAGCCACCCTGGCCGTCCGGCTTGCGGTTTGTGCCGAACCAGACCGGATAGACCTTCCCGCCGCTCTCTGTTACTTTGCTAGTGCTCTCCAGTCTGATCGTTTTATCGGAATCGTCGTCGCCACTGGAATGCGACGCTGGTGAGGATTGCGCACCCGGTCGCACCGTTTTCACGACGTCAATGTCGGGGTGCGCGGGCGCCCAATCAGGCGCTTCCGTAGTCTGCACCACAACCAACGAGTGACCGATCTTGATCACGGCCTTGCTCTTGACGGTCACGCGCTGGCCTGGGCGGATGGGTTGGCCATCGACGACGGTTGGGTTCGTCGAACCGATGCCCTCGACGAATACTGCGTCGCCAACGAGGCCGATACGAAACTGCTCACGCCCAACCTGTTCGTCCTCGATCACGAGATCGGAGCGCCGTGAACGGCCGACGACGAACGTTCCGGTCAGGGGCACCACACGCGTGGGCTTGTCGCGTTCGCGGATGAGGAGCTGAAAGCGAGGCATGCGGCGGCGGCCTCGTGGGTCGCTATGCTTCAGCATACTCTCGTGAGACTCCCCGTCGCGAACTGGATGGTTGTTTCTTGCGATGATGGGCCGCGTGGCGACCAGCGACTAGGATTCCCCGCACACACATGATCGACGAAGTCGAGGTCGTCCGCGCCGAGAACGAACCCTTGGACGACATCGAGGCCATGCTTGAAGGGCGCATCTTCCACGTGACGAAGCGCGAGCACTGGCTAGCCATCAAGCAGTGTGGCGTCATTCGGCCGAATCAAGACGGCTCGCTGCCGACAACATTCGGGTTCAGCACCAACTCACACTTCCGCAAGCGAGGCTGCGTCTCGCTGTTCGATTGGCGAGACGCGACGAAGGAAGTTCGGTCCTTCCGCTACCACTGCTGGCCGCTCACGCATGCTGTTCCGGGTGGCAACGGGATCGCGATTCTCTTCCTGAAACCCGGAATCGTGGGTCGACTGATCACATGGGAGAAGTGGAAGCAGGAAGCGCCGTGGCTCAAGGAAATGGTTGTTCCGCACGTCGAGGCGGGTCATGAAGGGCGGATCCCCATCGAGGACATCGAGCGCGTGCTGTTGTTGCGTCGCACAGTGAATGAGGCCTGGCGTGCCGAGGAGTCTCAACGGCTTGAGTCGTTGATCGCCGAGACCATCGCGAAGCACGCGCGCGCGGATGAGGCCAAGTCCGGGCCTCCTGGCGCGCAGGGGTAGGGCTCGCTACGGGAAGGAACCGCACCCCTCGTGACGCTGGCGGGGCTATTTGTCGGCAGCGACCTGCACGACCCGCAGCGACATCCCGCATCGCAGGCAACACCGCACGTCAACCACGCGATCGGCGCCCTTGCGCCACTCGATGCTGACCGTGCCGTGGTCGTCGCGCACGATGTGCAGGTTGGCATGGCCAGGTGCCATGAGGTTCGTACCCAGTCATCGCCGCGACGGCCCCGGTTCGTTCCGCTGGGGCTGGCGTCGCATCGTCGTCGTGTTCGGGCTCGCCGTTTCGTGGTCGGGTTCGCCGCGGTGGTGCTGCCGTGAGGTTGCGCTATTCGCTCCAATCGCACCTACGGAAGTGTCCGTATCCGCCGCCCAGGGTCAGCTTCGGTAGTTCGGCACAGTGCGCGCCACTTGCCGGAACGACCGCCTGCCTGCATGATTCTCGATGGAAGGGCATTCGCGGACCGTGCTGGTCCGCATCTGCAAGGACAGGTCGCCACCATGAACGCCACGATCCACGCTACCAGTATCCTCGCGGCACTCTTGATCGCGCTTCCAGCAAGCGCACAGACTTGGACTCAGCTGGCGCCGGCAGCAAACCCATCCCCTCGATTGGACCACGCAATAGCCCACGACTCCCCCCGCCAACGGTTGGTTCTGTTCGGAGGCTACAACAATGGTGGTGGCTACTTCAGCGACACTTGGGAGTGGAACGGCACCAACTGGCTCGGCAGGTCCCCTTTGAACAGTCCGGGTCCGCGCTACGGGCACGCGATGGCCTATGACGCTGTGCGCCAGCGCGTAGTTCTGTTCGGAGGCTTCAATGGTGCCGAGATCGGCGACACCTGGGAGTGGAACGGCACCAACTGGACACAGTTGTTGCCGGTAGCAAGCCCATCGACTCGCTACGATCACGCGATGGCCTACCACGCTGTTAGTCAGCGCGTGGTTCTGTTCGGAGGCCAGAGGAATGGCAGCCCTGTCGGCGAAACGTGGGAGTGGGATGGGACCAACTGGACGCTGTTGCCGTCAGCAAGCCCATCGGCTCGCCACTCGCACGCGATGGCCCACGACGCGGCGCGCCAGCGGGTGGTATTGTTCGGAGGTGTCGGCGTCAGTTACCTCGGCGACACCTGGGAGTGGAACGGCACCAACTGGCTCGCGCAGTTCTCCTTGAACTATCCGAGCCCGCGCTACAGACACGCGATGGCTTATGACGAGATGGGCCAGCGGGTGGTACTGTTCGGAGGTAGCAGCAGCAGCACCAGCTATCTCAGCGACACTTGGGAGTGGAACGGCACCAACTGGGTGCAGTTGTCGCCGACAGCAAGCCCATCGGCTCGATATGGACACGCGATGGCCTACCACGCTGCTGGTCAGCGCGTGGTTCTGTTCGGAGGCGCCGGCTCCCTCGGCGACACCTGGATTAATGGCCTCCCTACAACTCCCGCGTTTGCGACCGCCTACGGAGCCGGTTGCGGGTCCCCCGCACTTGGTTTCGTGCCCGATACGAACGGCCGGCCATTGCTCGGACAGACTGCGAGTGCAACCATCGTCGACGCGCCAACGCCAGTGGCCGCCGTGGCAATTGGCTGGAGCAGTGAGTTCTTCGGCCCGTTTGCGCTTCCTGTGACCCTGGCAGGCATCGGGATGCCAGGATGCGACCTTCTCCAGTCCGCAGACATACTTGGACTCGGGACCGCGCCGCTGACACCGTCCACGCTTTCCTACTCGCTTGCGATTCCAAATGCGCCGAGCTTGATCGGATTGCACCTCTACTTGCAGGCATACGCCTTCGCGCCTGGAGTGAATCCCTTGCAGTTCATCATCAGCAACGGGATCGACTGGCTCTTGGGGAACGTCTGACGAGTCGCCGCGCGTGCCACTGCTTGTCGAGCAGGCTCCCAGGGGCCGAGAGTGGACTGCGGTTCGCTCGAATAGCGCAACCATCGGCGCGACGGTGTGTCGAGCGCAGATCGGGCGGATCGACTTCGAAGGGCATCGACGGGGGAGGCTCGCGAGGCCGCCGCTACGGAGTGCGCGGACCGCAAGCGAAACGGCGACTCCGTCCTACAAGGCGCCAAAGCGCCACTCGATGCCGTTGCTGACGATGATGCTCATGGGGTTCTGCCCCGGCGCGAATGCGTAGGACTGCAGGTAGCACCTGAAGCCGACAGCACCGGGCACGTTCGGGATCACGAGCGAGAACTCCAACGACGATGGCGGCAGCGGCGACGTGCCGAGCCCAAGGAACTCGGCGGACTGCCACAAGTCGCAGCCCGGCATGCCAAAGCCAGCGAGCGGCACGGGCAGCGGGAACGCTCCGAGGAACTGGTTGCTGAGACCAAGGACGACCGCTGCTACGCTCGTCGGCGGGTTGACGATGGTCGCGCGCGCAACCTGCCCGACGATGGGTCGCGCTGCGGGATTCGGCTGGAACGCCAGGTTTGGGGAGCCGCAACCGGCACCGTAGGCGGTGGCCGTGGCCACGTTGTTGCTGTTCCATTTCCAAGTGTCGGAGAGGTAGCCTCCTCCTAAGTATAAGCCGCCGAACAGCAGCGTCCGAGCATGAAGGCCGTCGTACGCCATTGCGTGCCCATAACGCGCCGACGGGCCAGCGAGTATTTGTTGGTTCCAGGACGTGCCATTCCAAACCCAGGTATCGCCAGGACCCACCCCGCCAAAGAGCACCACGTCGCTACCGTCGAACGCCATCGCGTGGTCGCGGCGGGCAGCCGGCCCAGAAGCGAGTTGCTGGATCCAGCTCGTGCCATCCCACTCCCAGGTGTCTGCAACCTGGCCTGCCAAAGAGTCTCCGCTGAACAGGACGGTTCGTGCGCGCCCAATGTCGAACGCCATGGCGTGCCCGCTGCGGCCAAGTGGCCCGGAAGCGAGTTGTTGAATCCAGTTCGTGCCATCCCACTCCCAAGTGTCGCCGAGGTAGGAGGAAGGTATTCCGGCGCCTCCGAACAGCACCACACGATGCCGCTGGCTGTCGAACGCCATGGCGTGCTCGTAGCGGGCAGGCGGCCCAGAAGCTAAGAGCTGCGGAATCCAGTTCGTGCCATCCCACTCCCAAGTGTCGCCGAGGTAGTAGGGGGCAGACGCCTGGATGCCGCCAAACAGCACGACACGATGCCGCTGGCTGTCGTAGGCCATGGCGTGGCCATAGCGCGGCAGTGGTCCCGTGGTTGCCACTTGCGTCCATGAGGCTCCGTCCCACTCCCAGGTGTCGCCGAGAAAGCCGACGCTGCTGTAGCCCCCGAACAGCACCAACTTGCCATGCAGGCTGTCGAACGCCATCGCGTGGTCGCGGCGGGCGGCTGGTCCCGTTGTTGCGACCTGGACCCACCCAGGAACCTGGGCAGTGGCACCTGCAGACAAGCACGCCATCACGCAGAGGCATCGCACGAAGTTCGATTCCATAGCTGCACCTTGTTCCCGGAACGCCCCCCGTCGCGCCTCTCACGGCCGAGCATGCTAACGTCGACCGCGGACCCCTGACAGTCCCGCGACGCGGTTTTGCGTATCCATGCCAAGGGCTCGCTACGTCCGGGAATCGCAACCGCACGGGATTGAGCCGGGCCGGCTACTCGGACCCCGCCTTCTCGGGCAGAAATCGCTGCTCGGTGGCCGCGGCGTCGACGTCGATGCAGGACTTCTATCTTCGGCGAATGCTGTTCGTGCCGCGCTCAGTGATGTTCTGAGGTTCAGACTGCGGCGAGGCCACGGTGATCCTGCGGCCGGTGGCATGATTCGCACAACGGTTGGTTGAGCGTGGTCTCGGCGCTCTTGCCGCAACGGTGACAGCAAGCCTCGGGCTTGTGGCTCATCTCGGCCTTGCGCTCTTGCCAGCAGTCGGAGCAATACGGTTTGCTTAGGTTGAATACTGGGCGGGGGTGACCCTGCCCCGATTGCGTGGACACGCGGTTTGGTGAGACGGCAGGTGACCAGCTCGGCTGGTCCCAGTCAATGGGGTGTTGGTACGGAGAACGCGTCCGTACACGGATGCCGGGGCGCCGC
>Ga0075418_10000900_pt1 | contig 32478 bp, 29 predicted proteins | sample SoiMetdeltSBSDD2_FD_81776 | JGI IMG/M metagenome (GOLD analysis project Ga0075418, IMG submission 81776) | Bulk soil microbial communities from a Populus tree surrounding site in Tennessee, USA - Soil MetaG P. deltoides SBSDD2 | ecosystem: Environmental > Terrestrial > Soil > Tree plantation... | reverse complement strand
GTGGCGTTCGGCACCGGCGGCGCGACCGACGTCATCGCGCGCATCCTCGCCGCGTCGATGTCGCAGTCGCTCGGCCAGCCGGTGGTGGTCGACAACAAGCCCGGCGCCGACGGCATCGTCGCCGGCGCCGAGGTGGCGAAGAGCGCGCCCGACGGCTACACGCTGTTCTTCGCCACCTCGACGCAGGTGTCCGCGCTGCCCTCCCTGCGCAAGAACGTGCCGTTCGAGCCGCTCGACTTCACCCCGATCGGCGGCATCGGCAACTTCAGCTTCTTCTGGGCGGTGCATCCTTCGCTGCCCGTGAAGAGCCTGAAGGAGCTCGCCGAATACGGCCGCGCCAATCCCGGCAAGCTCAACGCCGGCAGCTCGAGCGCCACGGCGACGATCGCGCCGACGCTGCTCTCGACGGCGGAGAAGTTCCAGCTCCAGGTGGTCCCGTACAAGAGCGAGACCACGGCGCTGAACGACCTGATCTCGGGCCGCATCGAGCTCATGCTGATCACCGGCACCCTGGCGCAGCACGTGCGCGACGGCCGCGCGCGCGGCCTCGCTACGCTCCTCGATAAACGCAGCAAGACGCTGCCCGACCTGCCGACGATGAGCGAAGCCGGCATGGCCCCCTTCCCCGCCGTGCCCTGGATGGGATTCTTCGGCCCCGCGAAGCTGCCGAAGGAAATCGTCGAGCGCCTCTCACGCGAGCTCCTCGCGACGCTGCAGAAGCCCGACGTCCGGGAGAGGGTCGAAGCCCAGGCGATGGAGCTCAACCCGCTGTCCGCCGGAGCAATCGGCGCGCTGGCGCGAGAGCAGACGGAAGTGTGGCGGCGCCTCACCCGCGAAGCCGGGATCGTCGCCGAGTGAGCACCCGCGTAGTTTCAGCGAGGTACGTCCTCGCCCAGCAGAATGGAGCCCAGGTCCTCCTCCAGGACCACCATGTTTACGTCGACGGCGCGAAGGTCGAGGCGGTGACCCGCGACGCGCCGGCGCCGGGCCAGGACGTGATCCGCTACGAGCATGGCCTGGTCACGCCCGGATTCGTCAACCTCCACGCGCACTGCATCCGCGGCGGCCTCTTCCGCGGCATCCCGGACGACCTCGAGATGGAGCCTTTCATCCCGAAGCTCGTCTACAACATCCTGCTGCCGCTCACCTCGATCGCCGCAAAGGAGCTCTCGGCCGAGGAGCTGCGCGCCGTGACTGCCCTTGGCATGGTCGACCTCATCAAGGGGGGCACCACCACGCTGCTCGACATGTGGCACCACGGCCAGGAAATCTTCTTCGACGTGGCGCGCGAGCTCGGGCTGCGCACCGTCGGCGCGCCGTTCGTCATGTCGGCGTCGAACTCCCGCCTCGGTCCCGACGGCTACCCGGTGTGGGACTTCGGCAACGACGGCGCGGCGCAGCTCGCGAAATCGATCGCGCTCTTCAAGTCGCGCGACCAGGGCACCGACGGCCTGGCCCAGGTCGCCATCGGCCCGCATGCCACCGACACCTGCCTTCCCGAGCTTCTGCGCGAGTGCCGCAAGGCGGCCGACGACCTCGGCTGCCTCCTGACCACTCACTTCGCGCAGACACCGCAGGAGATTTCCCTTCTAAGGAAAAAGTATGGGATGAGCGCGGCCGACTACGCGCGCCACGCCGGGCTCCTCGGCCGCAACGTGATCCTCGCCCACGCGGGCTGTGCCACCGACGAGGAGCTCGAGGTCCTCGCCGGAACCGGCACCAGCGTCGCGAACTGCGCCCTCAGCTTCGCGCGCGAAGGAATCAACTTCCCCTATGCGCGCTTCGCTAAAGCCGGCATCAACACCGGCCTCGGCACCGACTCGCACGGCATGGACTTCATCGGCGAGATGCGCACGACCGGCCTGCTGTCGAAGCAATATTTCGGCAAGAGCCACTACGGCAGCGCGCATGAACTGATCCGCGCCGGCACCCTGAACGGCGCCAACGCCCTCGGCCGTCCCGACCTCGGCCGGCTCGAAGCCGGCGCGAAGGCCGACCTGCTCGTCTTCGACCTCTGGAAGCCCCACCTTCAGCCGGTGTGGGACCCGATCAAGAACATCGTGTGGAAAGGGCACGCCGGCGACATCGCCCTCGTCATGATCCACGGCCAGCCCGTGGTGCGCGATGGAAGGCTTCTAACTGCCGACGAGGCTGCAATCATGCGCACTGCCGCGCAGGGAGCGCAGAAAATCTGGCGCATCGCCGAAGAGCGGCAGATCCTGCCTCGGCGTGCTTGATGTGGCTCCCTCAAGCGCGAGAAATCAGAGCGCCGGAGCGATAAAGTTGTAGTCGTGGATCCACGGCGACACGGCCACGACCTCTGCGCCCGCGACGCCAACGTTCGAGCGCGTGCCGGAGAGGCTCGAGCCCTCAGCAGATTGAGTCACTGGAGCGCGCTGTGGCAGTACCGGCAATGCTCGGTCGATCGTGAGCTGTTCGAAGGGCGCGGAGCGGCCCGGCACGTAGGGTGCGGCAGAGGTTGCCGCGATCGGGGGCAGCATACGTTCGACGTTCAGTTCCTCGTAGGGCGGACGGATTTCGACGGCGAAGGCTGGCGCTGCGACGATTGCAAATAACGACGTTGCGACGATAAGACGTTTCAAGATCTGGGTCCTTGCAGTTGGTTGAAGGTTTCGCGCTGGTCGCGGAAACCTTGATACGAAGCCTGGTAGAAAACCAGGCGGTTGGCTTTAACGCATCGCTTCTACGAGTTGTTATACGCCTTCTCAGCGCGCATGGTCGCATATCTTTTTGCAGCGCCGCACGCCCGATGTGCTCCAGCCAACAGACCGCGGCGGCTTATGGCACGGGCCGGCTCCTGCCCGGGGGCGAAGGACCAGAACACCGGAGCCGTCGTGTCAGGTTTTGCCGGCTGGCTGTTCTTGAGTCCGGCGTTGTCGAACGCGCGCTGGACGAGGCCCGACGCCTTGGCGTATTCGGTAAAGATCGTCACGTAGTCGAGAGCATGGAGATGGTTCTTCGGCACCGCGAGCGCCAGCCCAACGCGGCCGAAGGCGCCCTCCAGGATGCGCGATCCGGGCACGCGCTCGACGAGCGGCGCGAGGGACGCGTGCGTGAAGGCAAGGGCGTCGGCTTGTCCGGTGCGCAGCATCTCCAGCGCTCCCTCGACCGAGCCGACCGGATTCACCGTGGTGTTCCTGAGCCGGCGGGCCGCGGCGCGGTCGCTCGTGGTTCCCTCGATCGCGATCACGCGGACGCGGCGGTTGTCCACTTCGTCGATGGTCTTCAGCCTGGAGGCGTAGGGGACCATGTAGGCGTCGCGGTCCACGAAATAGAACGTCCCGAAGTCGACCCTCTGCCTGCCCCACGTGTCCGGCGGCAGGATCGCGGTGTCGATCTTGCCGCCGAGCAGCATCTCGGTGAGCTCCAGCGGGCTCGACGCGACCCTGAACTCCACCGGCACGCCGAGCCGGCGGCCGAGCTCGCGCGCGAGATCCACCGGGACGCCTTCCGGATGTCCGTCGGCGTTCTTCACCACGAAGAATTCGGTGCGCTCCGGGCCTGCGACGACGCCGAAGCGCAGCTTGCCGGTCGGTGCAAGCTCGGTGCGCACCGCGTCGCTTGGTCCGCCGCCAGGCGTGGCGCATCCCAACAGCCCGAGGAGAATAGGAACCAGCCAAGAGTGGCGCAGCCTCATAGTCTTCCTGTGTCCTCAGATCGAGTACTTCTTGCCTACTGCCGAAGGAACGAGCTCATCGCCAAACTCACGTGCCATCTGGCTCAGCGCGCGCCAGCCGGTGCAGTGGCCCGGCGCCAGGAGCTTAAGACCGAACTTCTTGAGGTCGGCCACCGTCTGCGGAATCACCCGCTCATTGATACCCGAGAGATGCAGCCCGCCCATCGCGCCGTAGAGCGGCACCGAGGGGAACATCGAGCGGGCGTGGGTGAGCACGTTGATGAGGCCTGCATGCGAGCAGGCCGAAAACACGAACTGGCCCTTACCCCTGACGTTCACCGAGACGAAGCGCTCGTCCATGATGAGCGGATCGGCCTCCCACGAGGTGGCGTCGGCGGTGCGGCTGAGGTGGTTCGGCACGCCCGCCTCGTAACTCGTGACTCGCGGAATCTCGCCGCTCACGTTGAAGACGCCGTCGGCGACGCTCTGTGGCTCGCGGGAATTGACGACCCTGGCGCCCGCCATCTCGAGCTGCCCCGGATCGGGAATGGGTTCGTTCACGTAGAGCTGCCCGTCGGGCCGCCTGGTCGCGCGCTGGCGGAACATCCCGGGATGGAGGTAGCAGTCGAAGCTCCTGTTTCCGCGAGCCCGCGCGATCGACTGCACGGCGGCGAGCAGGCCGCCGGCGTGGTCCCAGTGTCCGTGCGACAGCACCACGGCCTCGATGCTCGCGAAGTCCACGCCCAGGATGTCGCAGTTGCGCTCGAAAGTGGCCGCCGCCGGCCCTGCGTCGAACAAGAGAGTCCGCTTCCTGCCGCCGAGGCTCGCGGTAATGAGCAGGGACAGGCCATGATGTGCGCAGCAGATGTTCGACCCCGCAAGAACCCGCAGCTTGCCGCCCGTCAACAGCACCGACCATTCCGCCTCTGCGCTCGCAGGGTTGGTGGACAGGCTGTCGGTCAGGTTGTCCACCAGGACCAGGACCTCGAGCGCATCGACGTCGACCATTCTCACGCGGATCTCCCGGGTGCGTCATAGCTCGCCATCAAGCCGTCGACGATGCCGTGGAACTCGGTCCACGGGGTCTCGCGGTAGGCGTGGTTGCGCACGATGAACGACGCCCCGGCGTAGAACTTCTCGTACTGGAGGTGGCGGCCGGCGAACTCGGAGCCGACGAGGTCCCAGGCGAGCTTGAAGAGCTTCATCCGCTCGAGCGCCCCGCCCTGCGGGGTCTGGAAGTAGGCGTCGAACTGCCGGGCGAGCTTCGGGTCCTCGGTGACCGAGATGTCGGCGGGCATCTGGAACACGCCGCCGCCGCAGAGCTCGCGCAGCTCGTCGATAAAGGTCGAATAGTTCTGGGTGCACCACTCGAGCGCGGCGTACATCATGCGGCGGTTGAAGCAGACGTACCCGTCGGGCCAGCGCTCGAACGCCTCGATCTGGCCGTGCACCATGCCGGCGATGCAGCCTTCGACCGCGGACATGTGGCCGAGCGTCTCCTTCACCGCGGGCACCTCGATCGCGCCGGTCGCGTGCGCGATCTTGCTGCACAGGCCGAGCACCAGGCGCATCTTCGCCCAGAAGCGCACGTTGGACTGGTGGTTGCCGAAGCAGTGGCTCGGCGTCTTGACGTAGACGTCGCGCGAGAGCAGCGCGTCGTCGTGCACGAACACGCGCTCCCACGGAACCTTCACGTCCTCGCACATGACCATGCTGTCGGTCTCGTCGAAGCGCCAGGCGAGCGGCGAGTCGAATTGCGAGGTTGCGTCGCGCTCGAAAGGCTTGCGCGACCAGAGCGACAAGCCCCTGGCGTTCATCGGCAGCGAGCAGGTGATGGCCTGCTTCTTCTGGTCGGGGGCGAGCGGGATGACGTTGCCGAGCCAGACCTCGTTCGCGAGCACCGCGCCGGTGGCGAGCATCTTCATGCCCGAGATCACGAGCCCGTCGTCCTGCTCGCGCACCACCTGGAGCGCGGGGACGGGAATGTTCTGGCGGCTGTAGAACTCCGGGTTGCGCGCCGCCTGCGGCGGCACTACGGCGTAGACGACGTACGAATCGGCTTTTCTTATTTCATCGTAGAAAGACAGGAGGTGGCCGGCGTTTCCGTAAGGGGGTTTCAATTCGTCGGGCTTCATCGCCATGCCGGTGACGAAGCTCGCGACGTGGTCGGGCGAGCGGCCGAACATGCCGTAGGTGAGCTCGGCGATCATGCGGTGGCCCCGGCTGCGGCGGGCGAGGTCCTCGCGCGTCTTCGGCTTCAGGAAGTAGATCGAGTAGCGCTCGCCGCCCTCCTCGAAGCTCATCGCCTCCTTCTGCGCGAGCTTCATGTCGTAGATGCCCGCCACGGTGCGCGCGGCGTTGCGGAACGCCGGGTGCGTGGTGACGTCGTCGACGCGCTCGGACCCGATGTAGACAATGCGCCCGTCGCGCAGCGACTCTAAATGCTCATTTCCTGTCTTGAGCATTCCCGGAGGTTTCGTAATAGTGAATTTCGTGGAGGATGCAGCCGTTGCGCGAAGTGAAAGGCCCGTGGTGCACGCCGGGCGGGCGGCACGCGTACGTCGGCGCGAAGCACTGCTCGCCGCCCTTGCCCTGCCTGTCGTTCCCGACGACGAGGTCGCCCTGCACCACGTAGACCTCCTCCCAGTGGTCGTGCACGAAGGGCTCGGTGGAGAAGGCGCCGGCCTCGATCCTGAGGAGCCGCGTGCGGCTGCCGCGCTTCGCCGACTCGTCGAGATCCGAAGCGAGGATCTTCTGCCAGAAGCCCGGCGGGTAGCCCGGCGGGCGTTCCCACCCCGCGTTCAGATCCACCTTCACGAATTCGAGGTGCTGCTTCGGTTTCATGGACGCCTCCATGGCAGCTAGTTGATCCTGTCACAATCGGCTTTGTCAATGCGCGCGCCATCGCAAGCGGTCGTGATCGTCGCGGGCGCCGGGCCGGTGGGCCTGTGCGCGGCAAACGTGCTCGCCGATGCCGGCGTGCCGGTGACGGTGCTCGAAGCCGAGCCGCGCCTGCCCGAGAACCTGCGCGCCTCCACCTTCCAGCCGCCGACGCTCGACATGCTGGCGCGGCTCGGCGCGGCCGAGCGGCTGATCGAGATGGGCCGGGTCGCGCCGCGGCTGCAGTACCGCGACCGGGCGGGCTGGGTCGCCGAGCTCGATTTCGGCGTCATCGCGGAGGAAACCGGCCATCCGTATCGGGTGCAGTGCGAGCAGTACAAGCTGAACCAGGTGCTCGCCGGGCGGCTGGCGCCGAAGGCGCGCGTCGAATTCGGCTGCGAAGTGACCGACGTGCGCCAAGACGCAGCTTCGGTAACCGTGTCGGTCAACGGGACCAGGGAGATCACGGCGCAATGGCTGATCGGCGCCGACGGCGGCCGCAGCCGGGTGCGCGAAGCGCTAGGCATCCCGCTCGAAGGCTTCACCTGGCCGGAGCGCTTCCTCGTCGCGAGCACGCCGTTCGACTTCGCCGCCGCCCTGCCCGGGCTCTGCGACGTCGCCTACTTTGCCGACCCCGACGAATGGTTCTTTCTCCTGCGAGTTCCAGGCGTATGGCGGGCGATGTTCCCGGTCCGCGAGGCGGAAAACGACGCCGAGGCGCTATCAGAGGCTTCGATCCAACGCAGGCTTCGTCGCGTCCAAGCGCGGTCTGCGGAGTATGAAATCCACCATCGCACGCTCTACTCGGTGCACCAACGCGTCGCCCAGTCCTACCGGAAGGGGCGCTGCTTTCTCGCCGGGGACGCGGCGCATCTCAACAATCCGCTCGGCGGCATGGGCATGAACGGCGGCATCCACGACGCCTTCAACCTCGCGGAGAAGCTCGCGGCGGCAATCTGCAAGAGTGGGGATGAAATCGAGCTCGACCGCTACGAGCGGCAGCGCAGGCCGGTCGCGCTGGAGTACGTGAACCGGATTACGATTGCGAACAAGCGCAACCTCGAGGCCAGGGACCCCGGGGAGCACGCCCGCTGGAAGGCGCAGATGGCGCGCACCGCGGCCGACCCGCGGCTCGCCCGCGAGTACATGCTGCAGACGTCGATGATCGCAAGCCTGAGAAAGTACGCATGCGCGTAGCGCTTTTCTTGTTTCTTTTTCCCTTGTCGGCGCTCGCGCAGCCGTTTCCGGCGCGCGCGATTACCATCGTCGTGCCATTCCCGCCGGGGAGCAGCTCGGACCTCATCCCACGCGCGCTGGCGCCGCTGATGTCGCAGTCGATGGGCGTTCCAGTCATCGTCGAGAACCGGCCCGGCGCCGGCGGCAACGTCGGCGCGGCGCTCGTCGCTCGGGGCGACGCGAGCGGGCACCAGGTGCTGATGGCGCCCTCGGCGATCCTCGCGACCAACCAGTGGCTCTACAAGGAACCGGGCTACGACCCGCAGAACGACCTCACCCCGGTGATCAACGCGGCCGCCACGCCCAACATGTGGGTAGCGCACCCCGACACTGCGGTGAAAACCCTCGGGGACGTTATTACCAGGGCAAAGGAAAAGCCGGGCGCGCTCGCCTTCGCCTCCGGCGGAAGCGGCACGAGCAGCCATCTGTGCGGCGAGCTGTTGAAGACGACCGCGAAGGTGGACATGCTGCACGTGCCCTACAAGGGTCCCGCGCCCGCGCTGCAGGACGTCCTTTCGGGGCGCGTGCCCCTGATGTGCGACAACTTCTCCAACGTCATCGCGCACGTGCGCAGCGGGCGCCTGAAAGGCGTGGCGCTCACGGCGCTGAAGCGCCATCCGCAGGCGCCCGACCTGCCGACCGCGGACGAGTCGGGGCTGCCGGGCTTCGAGATCGGCGTGTGGTACGGTTTCGCCGTGCCCGCAGCCACGCCGAAGCCGGCAGTGCAGAAGCTGAACGCGGAGCTCGCGAAGGCGCTGCGGGATCCGAAGATCGCCGAGCGCTTCGAGCAGCTCGGGCTCGCCGTGGTGGCCGATTCGCCGGAAGAATTCGCGCGCTTCGTCGCCGCCGAGTCCGGGCGGATGCGCAAGCTGGTCGAGGTTTCCGGAGCACGCGCGGATTGACCCCGACCAAACCCAAGAGCGATCTGCGGCGAGCGGTGGCCCATCTGGAGAACGGCGACTGGAAGGCGGCGCACGCGATCGTGCAGGAAGACGAGGATTCGCGCCTGTTCTGCTGGGCGCACGGCATCGTGCACATCATGGAAGGCGACCGCTCGAACGCGCGCTACTGGTACCGAAGAGCGGGGCGGCCGTTCGACCAGGACACCTCGGCGGCCGACGAGATCAAGGCCCTCAGAGGCGAACTGGGACAGGAAAACAAGTAGCCCTGGCGGGCTCCGACCCCGGTGCTCAGCTCAAGCGCACTGCGCTCACCTTCTTGCGCGGCGGCGCGAGGTTGTCCGAGCAGATGAGCTGGATGAACTCGCCGATCGCCATCGGCGGAGCGAAGAAGAAGCCCTGCGCCTGGTGGCAGCCGAAGCGGCGCAGGAAGCCGACCTGCGCCTGGGTCTCGACGCCCTCGGCGATCACGGTCGAGCCGAGGCTGCGCGCCATCTCGATGATGGTGCGCACGATCGCCGCGTCGCTCGCCTCGCGGCCGATGCCGGCGACGAACGAGCGGTCGATCTTGAGCGCCGCCACCGGGAACCGGGTCAGGTAGGCGAGGCTCGAGTAGCCGGTGCCGAAGTCGTCGATCGCGATGCGCACGCCCTCGTCGCGCAACGTGCGCATGGCGTGGATGGCGTGCGCCGGGTCGTGCATCAGGTGGCTCTCGGTGATCTCGAGCTCGATCAGCTCCGGCGGCACGCCGGCCTCGGCGATCAGCGCCCGGATGCGCGCACCGAGATCGGGCTGGCGGAACTGCCGCGCCGACAGGTTGACCGCAATCGGCACCGGCCGCGCGCTCGCGGCGGTGCAGGCCTTGAGGTCGGCGCAGGCGCGCGCGAGCGCCCATTCGCCCACCTTGACGATGAGGCCGCTCTCCTCGAGCACGTGGACGAACTGCGCCGGCGGCACCGGCCCGCGCTCGGGATGGTTCCAGCGGAGCAGCGCCTCGCCGCCGCAGGGCCGCATCGTCAGCAGATCGAACTTCGGCTGGTAGGCGAGCGTGAACTCCTCGCGCTCGAGCGCCCTGCGCAGGTCGGCCCCGAGCAGCGCGCGCGCCCGCGTGCGCTGGTTGATCTCGGAGGTGAAGAACTGGTAGGTGTTGCGCCCGGACTGCTTGGCCCGGTACATGGCCGCGTCCGCCGCCCCGAGCAGGCTCTCGGGGTCCTGGCCGTCGCCGGGATAGGAAGCGATGCCGACGCTCGCGGTCACGAGCAATTCATGGCCCGACACCTGGAACGGCGCGCTCAGGTTCTCGACGATCTTCTGCGCCACCAGCGCCGCGTCTTCGGGCTTCGTCAGGTCCGCCAGCACGACGGCGAACTCGTCGCCGCTGATGCGCGCCACGGTATCGCCCAGCCGCACCGTCTCGGAAAGGCGCCGCGCGACCTCCTTGAGGAGCTCGTCGCCCGAGGCATGGCCCAGCGTATCGTTCACGCTCTTGAAGTCGTCGAGGTCGACGAACAGGACGCCCAGGAGCAGCCCGCGCCGGCGCGTCTGCTCGATCATCTGCGCGAAGCGATCGGACAGAAGCCCGCGATTCGGCAGGCCGGTCAGCGAGTCGAACTGGGCGAGGAACGCAAGGCGCTCCTCGCTCGCGAGGCGCTTCAGCCCGGCGCTCAGCACCGCGGCGACCGCGTCGAGAAAGTTGAGCTCCTCGGCGCCGAAGCCGCCGCGCGCGACGGCGCACAGCGCGCCGCGCACTTCCGGATCGCCGGGCACCGGCACCACGACCGCGGGGCCGGGCTGCGGCGTCCATTCGAACGGCAGCGAGCAGCGCTCGGCCGAGTAGTACTCGCCGGTCCGCATCACGTGCGAAACCGGATCGTCGGTGGACACCGCATCGCGGCGCGCCTCGGCGCCATAGCCGGCCAGCGCCCGGGCGACGAGCTGGTTCGGCTCCGCCCCCTGCTCGACGTACCCGACCGTGTCGGCGCCGAGCGCGAGCAGCGCTTGTTGCACCGCGTCCTGGGCGAGCTCGCGCGCATCCCTGCAGGCGAGCGCAGACTGGCCAAAGGCGGCGATGCGCTGCTGGTAGCGCAGGTGCGCGGACTTGCGCGCCTCCTCGGCCTTGCGTTCGGTGAGGTCGCGCGAGTTGATGACGAGGATGCGCCCCTCGGGGCTCTCGAGCACGGTGCGGCGCAGCTCCACCGGGAACGTGCTGCCGTCCTTGCGCCGGTAGGTGGTCTCGCCGGTCAGCGTGCCCGCCTTGACCAACTCCTCGTGCGAGGCGCGGATCTCCTCGAGCGTGCGCCCGGCGAGCACCATGTCGGAGCGCATGCCGATCAGCTCCTCGCGCGCATAGCCGAGCGCCGCGCAGGCGGTCTGGTTGAAGTCGAGGAGCTGGTTCTCGTGCATGTCGACGAGGAAAAACATGTCGGCGGAGCGATCGAGCGCGGTGCGGAAGCGCTGCAGCGCGGCCTGGGCGCGCTTCTGGGGGGTGATGTCGCGGCCGACGCCGCGGTAGCCGACGAAATGGCCGTCGGCGTTGTAGACCGGCTCGCCGCTGATCGAGAGCCAGACGCTGCCGCGGGCCTCGACCCTGCGCTGCATCTCGAAGTCGCGGAACGGCTCGCGCCGCGCGAGCTGCGCGCGGTGGCGCGCCCAGTCGGCCTCGCTCAGGTTCAGCGCCGGCAGGTCCCAGCGCTTGCGGCCGAGGTAGTCCGCGGCCGCGAGGCCGGTGCGCTCGCCCATGTGGCTCGACATGAAGGTGAGGCGGAACTCGCTGTCCTGCTCCCAATACCAGTCCGACGAGAGCTGGGTCAGGCTGCGGAAGCGCGCCTCGCTCTGGCGCAGCGAGCGGAAGGTCCGGGCCTGGATCGCGCCCAGGCGCACCAGGCGCGCGAGCACGCTCGAGTCGAACTCGCTCTTCTGCACGAACTCGTACGCGCCGGCAGCGAGCGCCGCGTCGCGCATGCCCGGATCGTCGCTCGCGGTGAGCACGATGATCGGACAGGTGGTCGCCGCCGTAATGCGCGCCAGCGTGTCGAGTCCTGAGGAGTCGGGCAGCCAGAGGTCGGCCAGCACGAGGTCGAAGGCCTTATTGCGCAGCGCCACGATCGCCTCGCCGAGCGTCTGCGCGGCGACCAGCGCGGGCTGCCCCGAAAGGCCGGCCACGCAGCGGCGCACCAGCGCGGCGAAATCGGAATCGTCCTCCAGCAGGAGAACGCTTACCGTGTGCTCGACCGGCTCGAATTCCGGAGCGGGCTGCATGGGACCGCCACTGTACCCGCGGCCCGGCCGGCGCCCGGCGCCGACTGACAAACCCTCACCTAAGTGCTTCCGGGGATGAGACCTTTTGGCAGGCTCGCGCAGAAATTTGCAATCTCTCGCGGGCGCGTCCACCACACGCGCGAGGCGCCGGCGTGTTCGATGCAATGCCGCAGCGCAGCACGCAGGCGGCGCAGCCGGAACGGGTGGCCGAACACGTAGGTGTGGACCGACACGCTCATGACCAGCGGGTGGCGCGCGCACTGCTCGATCATCTCGTCGAACTGGTCGACGACCATGTCGCAGAAGTCGGAGGCGTCCTGCTTGCGGTGGATGACGACCTGCGCGTCGTTCAGCTCGATCGGATACGGAATCGAGAGCAGCGGGCCCGCGCGCGTGCGCAGCCAGACCGGCTGATCGTCCATCGGCCAGTCCATCAGGTACTTGTAGCCGAGCTCCTTGAGAAGATCGGGCGTGTTCGGCGTCTCGTAGGCGCCGGTTCCCATCCAGCCGGCCGGCGGCGCACCCTCGTGGCGCGCGATCGTCTCGGTGACCTCGCGCAGGATCCGCTCCTCGTCGGGCTGCCACAGGCCGCGCAGATTCTCGGCATTGGTGCGGCCGTGACCCACCACCTCGTCGCCGCGCTTGCGGATGGCATCCATGATCTGCGGCGCGTAGTCGTACAGGAGCGAGTTGGCGTTGTGGGCCGCCGGCAGCTTCAGCTCGTCGTAGAGGTCGAACAGCCGCCACACGCCGATGCGGTTGCCGTAGTCGCGCCAGGAGTAGTTGCGATGCGTCTGCGGCTCGCCGGTCTTCGCCGGGTCGTGGCCGAGCCCCGCGCCGAAGGCGAACCACTCGATGTTGGTGGTGAGTGCGAAGGCGAGCCGCTTGCCCTGCGGCCAGCTGTAGTCCTTGCGCTCGGTGAGCGGCACGTAGTCGTAGCGGCTGTGCTGCGGAAGAAGCGGCTTTTCTTTCATGGTTGCGGCACGTAGCCCCAAAGATCGACGGTTAACCCGGCCTGCACTTGGAGCGCGGTGAAGCGAAACGGCAGCTTCGCCTGGGCCATTGCGCCGCGTCCCGAGTGGAACACGAGCGCCCTCACCACATTCGAAAGACCGGTTCCGGCCTCGGCGAAGAGCGGCTTCGCCTTCTCCACCGCCTCGTCCAGGTCGGCGCCGTCCAGGCCGCCGACGAAGAGCAGGCCGTCCAGCATACTCGCGCGCGCCTCGCCTCGCCCGATGCGGCGCACGCGGCTGCGGGCGGGACGACGCGCTGCGATCAGGTTCACCTCGACCGTCGCTTCTGGAGTGAGGAAGGCGGGATGGCGCACCACCACGACGGTCGTCGGCGGGACCAGGCCTTGAAACAGGTCGTGCCAGACCATGTGGAAGCGATCCAGGTTTTCGTTTCCGCTCAGATAGACCTGCGCCTTGAGGACCAGATCCGGGGCGCTGTCTGCCGCTTCCAGCGCCGGCAGCAGCCGACTCCGGAAGATGTAGTCGGTCTCCGCGGCGGCGCCGCGCGCGGCGAGCGCACCGGAGCCGTCGCGCGCGAGCTGTCCGGCGACGAAAACGAGATCGCCGATCCGCAGGCAGGGCGTGTAGCCCGAAGTCTCGGGGCGGTTGAGGCCGGCGCCGATCTCCTCGGGCACGAGGCCGCTTTCCGCGGTGGCCGCCACGACCTGGACGTCGAACTCGGCCTGCGGGTCCTGCAGGCCGCTCACGATGACCGAGGTGCTCGGCGCGACCTGCCGGCGCTCGAACACCTGCTTGCGGGCCGCCTGGTAAGGCGCGACGCAGCGCGCGTGCGGGTAGTACTGGTCCAGCCTCGCCACCAGGGACATCGAGCTTCCCAAGGCATTAAGTCGAAAAGCAATTCTTTCGAAAAGCTTATGAGGATTGCGCTCCCGCAGCCCGCTGCCGAATACCCAGTTGCCGGCGCGGACGAACTCAGTCGATGCGGGCACCGGTCTCCCTGATGGTCTTCGCCCAGCGCGCCTTCTCCTCCCGGAAGAAAGCGCCGAACTCGGCGGGCGTGGAGCCCACCGCCTCGATCGCCGCGCCGTCCATGAAGGTCTTCACCGCCGGGGCGCGCAGCGCCACGGCGAATTCGCGGTGCAGCCGTTCGATCACCGCGGCCGCAGTGCCCTTCGGCGCCAGCATTCCCATCCACACGTAGAGCTCGTAGCCCTTCAGCCCCGACTCGATCATGGTGGGGATCTCGGGCGCGGCGCCGGCGCGCTTCGCGCCCGTGACGGCGAGCGCGCGTGCCCTGCCCTCGCGGATGTGGCCGCGCATTGCGGCGAGCCCGGGCATCGCGGCGCTCACCTGCCCGCCGAGCAGATCGGTGACCGCCTGCGCGCTGCCCTTGTAGGGGATGTGGTTCATCTGCAGGCCGGTCATCGACAGGAACATCGCCATAAAAAGATGCTGCGCGCTGCCATTTCCGGAGGAGGAGTAGTCGAGCTTCCCTGGACGCGCTTTCGCGTAGGCGATGAACTCCTGCAGGTTCTTCGCCGGGATCGACGGGTGCACCAGCAGCACCGCCTGCTCGCTCGCAAGGAGCGAGATCGGTGCGAAATCCTCCACCGGGTCGTGCGTCAGCTTCGAATAAAGCGACGCACTGATCGCGTTCGGATTGGAAGCGAGAAGCAGCGTGTAGCCGTCGGGCGGCGCCTTCACCACCTCGGCGCTGCCGAGCATCGCGCCCTGGCCGGGCTTGTTCTCGACCACCATCTGCTGGCCGAGCTGCTTCGACATCTCCTGCGCGATGACGCGCATCGGCCCGTCGGAGGAGCCGCCGGCGGAATACGGCACCACCACTCGAATGGGGCGTGAGGGATAGTCTTGTGCCCATCCCATGACCGGCACCAGGGCGATCAGCAGCACCATTTTCTTGAACTGACACTTCATGTCAGGCGTTCTCCGAGTGAATAACAATGCTCTGCGATTTCTCCCGGGCGACAGTACCAGACGCCGGGGCGCCGCAAGCAGTGCTTGAGCGCGCCGCGCAGGCGCCGCAGGCGGAAGGGCTGGCCGAACACATAGGGATGAAGCGAGACGTTCATGACGAGCGCATGGCGCTCGGACTGCGCGAGCATCTCGTCGAACTGATCGACCACGGCGTCCGCGAATGTCGCCGCCGACCACTTGCGATGGATGACGGCCTGCGCGTCGTCGGTTTCGATCGGATAGGGCACCGAGAGAAGCGGGCCGGAGCGGGTCTGCAGCCATACCGGCTGATCGTCCATCGGCCAATCCATCAGGTAGCGGTAGCCGAGCTCCTTCAAGAGGTCCGGCGTGTGCGCCGTCTCGTAGGCCCCGGCGCCAAACCAGCCGGCAGGGGCGCGCCCTTCATGGCGCGCGATCGTCTCGGTGACCTGGCGCAGGATCCGCTCTTCGTCCGGCTGCCACAGGCCGAGCAGGTTCTCCGCATTGGTGCGGCCGTGGGCGATCAGCTCGTCGCCGCGCCGCCGGATCGCGTCGGTAATCTGCGCGGCGTAGTCGTACACCAGGCTGTTGGTGCAGTGCCCTGCAGGCAGGGCGAGCTCGTCGAGGAGCTCGAACAGGCGCCATACGCCGATGCGGTTGCCGTAGTCGCGCCAGGCGTAGTTCCGATGGGTCTGCGGTTCGCCGGTCTTCGCCGGGTCGTGGCCGAGCCCCGCGCCGAAGGCGAACCACTCGATGTTGGTGGTGACGGTGAACGCGAGCCGCTTGCCGAGCGGCCAGGCGAAGGGCTTGCGTTCGGGGAGCGGGCGAAACTCGTAGCGTGAGTGCTGCGGCAGCAGCCTCACTCGAGCCTGGCCCCCGACGCCTTGACCACCGGCGCGAGCTGCGCGATCTCGCGCGCCGTCGCCGCCTCGAACGCCTCGGGCGTCATGACGATCGGGTCGGCGCCGATGTTCTGCCACACCGGCTGCATCTCGCTCGACTGCACCGCTTTCGCGAACTCGGCGTTCAACCGGCGCACCAGCGTGCGGTCCATTCCCTTGGGTCCGAGGATGCCCGAGTAGAGGACGATCTCGAAGTTCGGCAGCCCGGCCTCGATCATCGTCGGCACCTCGGGTGCGGCAGCGACGCGCTTGGGCGTGGTCACGGCGAGCGCGCGCAGCTTGCCGGCCTTCGAGTTCGAGATCGCGGGCGGCATGGTCGAAAACACGAACGTCACCTCGCCGCCGAGGATGGCCTGGGTCGCAGGGTTGCTCCCCTTGTAGGGGACGTGCAGCACGTCGACCCCCGCGGCGGCCTTCAGCATTTCGCCCGAGAGGTGCACGATGGTGCCGTTTCCGGACGAGCCGTACGAGAGCTTGCCCGGATTCGCCTTGAGGAGCTGGATCAGCTCGCGCACGCTCGCCGCCTGCGTGCTCGGATGCACCACCAGCATGAGCGGGGTCGAAGCGACCATGGCCACGAAGCTGAAGTCCTTCGTCGAGTCGTACGGCAGCTTCGGATAGAGCGTGTTGTTGATGGCGTGCGTGGTGATGTCCTGCAGCCAGATGTTGTAGCCGTCCGCCGCCGACCTGGCGATGAAGTCGCCCGCGATGGTGGTGCCGGCGCCGGGCTTGTTCTCGACGATCACCTGCTGGCCGAGCTGCTTCGAGAGCGGGATCGCGATCGCCCGGCCGAGCACGTCGGAGATCCCGCCCGCCGCGAACCCGACCACCATGCGCACGGGTTTGCTGGGATAGTCGGACTGTGCCCATGCGCCGTTGAAAGAGAAGACAAGAGAAATGAGGAAAAGCCGAATCATGAAGCTCCCTTCAAGGAAGACATGGCCTGCCATAGCGCCTGCACGTCGAGCTCGGCCATGTTCCGGGTGATGAATACGAGTCCGGTGGACGGCCGATTCTCGATCGGCCGCAGCCGGTCGAACACGTGACGCACGCCTTGCACCGCAACATGCTCGCCGCCGTCGAGGCCAACGATGCCCTTCACCCGCAGCAGGTCGGCGCCGCGCAGCTCGACGAGCAATGCGAGGAAGCGCTCGAGCAGGTCTTTTCGCGGCGGCGCGTCGAACTTGAGGACGAAAGTGCGGATGCCGCGGTCGTGGTGCGCGACCGGAGAAAAAACGTGGTCCGTCCCTGATTTTTCGAGGAGCGCCGGGTCGACGTCGCCGAAGCGGGCGGGGATGTAGCGCGCATGGGGATTCAGCGCGCGTACTTGGTTTTCCACCCCTGAAAAATCAGGGGAACGATCTATTTTGGACAGCACGATGACGTCGGCCGCGGTGATCTGGGACTTGGCGACCTCGAGGCCGAGGTCCGCGTCGGCGGCGTCGACCACGGTGACGATCGGGCCCAGCTTGAAGTCGCGCTCGAGGGCGCGGTCGGCGTAGAGGGTCTGCGCCACCGGCCCCGGGTCGGCGAGGCCGCTCGTCTCGACGATCACGCGGTCGAAGCCGGCGATCTCGCCCCGGCGGCGGCGCATCGCCGCGCCGATCAGCGTCTCCTCGAGGTCGCCGCGCAGGTGGCAGCACAGGCACCCGTTCGGGAGCGCGACCGCGCGCTCCTCGGCGGCCTGCAGCAGGTGGTGGTCGACCGGGACCTCGCCGAATTCGTTGACCACCACAAGAGAATCCAGGAACCCAGGCGTGGCGATAAGGCGGTTCACCAGCGTGGTCTTGCCGCTGCCGAGGAACCCGGTGACGACGAAGACCGGCGTGCGTCCGTCCGGGATCACACCTTCATTTCGAGCGCGTAGAGGCCGCCGTTGTGCCGGTCGACGGTGAACACGATGCCGCGGTCGTCGACGAAGACGTCGTTGATCTGCACCGCGCCGATCTTCGAGCCTTCGGGCGCCTCGGGCACGAAATAGGCGATTTCGCGCGGCGAGTAGGGGTCGGAAATGTCGTACGCGCGCACTCCGCCGTTGAAGAACGTTCCGAGGACGATGTTCTCCGACTTCCAGGCGCCCGGCACCGGCGGATTCTCGTGCAGGTTGTGGGCGCCGTAGCGGCCGCCGCGCCCCTTGAAGGCGTCGACCGGGGGCATCGGCAAGGTGCCGATGCTCACGAGGTGGCGCTCGTCTCGCCCGTCGAGGATCCACACCAGCTTCGGCCAGTCGCCGGCGTTGTCCTTCACCGACTCGTCGCTCACCACGATCAGACCGCGCTCGAACAGCGGCAGCACGGTGTGGTTGAAGCCGTTGTACGGCGGGGAATTGGCCCAGCGCGAGACGAGCTTCGGGCGGCTCGGGTCCGAGATGTCGATGACCATGATGCCGCCGTCGATGTAGCCGAGGTAGCAGCGGTCGGGGCGCTGGGGATAGACGTTGGTGTTGTGGGCGCGGAAGCCGGCGTCGAATTTCCCCGGCAGGCGCTCGGGCGGCGGCGCATCGTCGCCCTCCATCGTGCCGGGGAGGTGCCAGCGGCCGACGGCGCGCGGCTTCGTCGGGGTGCTCACGTCGACGATGCGGTAGACCTGGTCGTCCTTGGGATTGCGCGGCTTCTGCTCGGGGTCGGCGCAGGCCATGTGGACGGTCTTGCCGTCGACGAACCAGAGCTGGTGGCAGCCGCGCGAATGCGGTCCCGAGGCGTCGAAGAACGCGATCGAGCGCGGCGACTCGGGCACGCTCACGTCGAAGAGCTCGAAGCCCGCGGGCTTCAGGCCGAACTTCGTGACCTGGTAGGCGACCGCCATCAGGTCGCCCGCGACCTCGAGCGAATTGGAGCGCATCTGCGCGTGCGGCAGGTCGGTCTGCACCACCACCTTCGGCGCGCGCGGGTCGCTCACGTCGACCGCCGTGAAGTTCTTGGGCGCGCTCTCGTGCGCGAGCCAGAGAATCCGGCGGCCGTCCCGGGCGAGCTGCATCGACATGCCCTCGCCCATCCCGCCGAAGCCGTTCAGGCCGTGGTGGGAAAGCAGCTTCATGTTCAGGAACATGGGTCCGAACGATACGCGAAATCGCCCCGCCGACCGAAGTGCTAGAACGAAATGGTTGAACCGTACCGAGGATTGTCCTGCCCGGCTACAGAACCCCCTGGGGCGAACCCGGATGTGACGTTTTTCATGGTGATGGGTACGCGCAACGGAACCGCCCCCGATCGTCAGGAAGTTCCCTGTTTTCGGCTATTTAGAGAGCGCGGCGCGCGCCGCGCGATTAAACTACAGGCTGTCACATAACGAGAAGAAGAGCCGTGGGCGAATAGGGGGGGCCTGGGTTGGAACAACAAGACAAGGCCGGCGCAATGTCCGCCGGCAGAACCAACAAGCTTCCTCTCCCGACCTTCCGGGAAGGCTAGGCGAGCGCTAATGCGGCTGGGGCTGAGCGCGAAGTTCACCATCACCGTGCTGGTGATTCTCGTCTGCACCATGGTGGCGAACACGCTTTACTTTCTCGGCACGTCGACGCGCCTGCACGAGCAGCAGCTGCTCGAGCGCGGCCGCGCCCTGGGAAGGCTGGTCTCGCTCATCAGCCCCGAGGCGATTCTCGGCTTCGATTTCCTGCTGCTCAACGACTACACGCGCGAGGTGTGCTTGCAGCCCGACGTCGCCTACGGCGCGATCCTGACTCCGCAGGGCGTGCCGATCAGCCACCACGTCGATGCCAGCGACCCGTACATCAGGAAGCGGGCGCGCCAGGGCGCCTCGGTCGAGATCACCGAGCTCATCAAGAAGCGCGAAGGCGTCGAGGACCTGATCCGGCTCGACTTCCCGATCACCCACAACAACGTGCTGCTCGGCCAATTCCTGGTCGGCATCAGCCGCGAGTCGATGCAGAGCCAGCTGCAGCGCCAGGTCGTGATCCAGGCCGTGGTGACGAGCGCGATCGTGCTGTTTCTCAGCGCGGCAATCTACGGCGCGTTCCGCTTCAACGTGCTGTTCCCGATCCGCCGCCTGATCTCCGCCTCGCGCGAGGTTGGCCGCGGCAGGTACACGGCGGTCGAAGTCAAGACCGCCGACGAGCTCGGGCAGCTCGCGCAGGCCTTCAATGCCATGGCGCAGGAGGTGAAGGAGGAGCAGGCGAAGCTCCACCGCCAGGCCAACTTCGACGCCCTCACCGGCCTGCCGAACCGGATGATGGCGTTCGACCGCATCAACCTCGAGATCCACCGCGCGCGGCGCACCGGTCAGCGCTTCGCGGTGCTGTTCATCGACCTCGACAATTTCAAGAGCGTGAACGACACCCTCGGCCATGCGTTCGGCGACGAGCTCCTGGCCGCGATCGGCGCTCGGCTCCAGGAGAGCATGCGCGAGGCCGACACCGTGGCGCGCCTGGGCGGCGACGAGTTCCTGATCCTGGTGCCCGACGTGGTGAGCGAGGTCGAGGTCGAGAAGATCGCCGAGCGGCTGCTGCAGTCGGTGTCGGAGCCGCGCGAACTGAACGGGCGCAAGGTGGTGATCCACTGCAGCGTCGGCATCGCGGTCTATCCCGACAACGGCGAGAGCGTCGAGACGCTGATGGCCAATGCCGACAACGCGATGTACCAGGCGAAGGCCTTGCAGGAGGGCTCGGCCATTTTCTTCACCGAGGAAATGAACATCCGCCTGCGCGAGCGCATGCAGATGGAGCAGGACTTGAACCTGGCGATCGAGCTCGGCCAGCTCGCGCTGCACTTCCAGCCGATCGTCGACACGGCGGGCCCGCGCCACCGAGGCGCTGAAGCGCTGATCCGCTGGCACCGCCCCGAGAAGGGCCTGGTCAGCCCGGCGGACTTCATTCCGCTCGCCGAGGCCACCGGCCAGATCGTCGGCATCGGCGACTGGGTCCTCGAGCAGGCTTGCCGCTGCTGGCGCGCATGGCAGGACGCCGGGCTCGATCCCGGCTTCCTGGCGATCAACGTGTCGCGCATCCAGTTCCGCAAGCGCTTCTCCAGGCGCCTGGCCGAGCTGATGACGGCCTACCGCATCCCGGCGCACGCCCTCGAGTTCGAGATCACCGAAAGCGTTCTGCTCGACGACCACCACCAGGTGGCCGAGGAGCTCGCGAGCCTGCGCGCCCTCGGCGTCAAGCTCGCGCTGGACGACTTCGGCACCGGCTACTCGTCGCTCAGCTACCTCAAGCGCTTCCGCTTCGACGTGCTGAAGATCGACCGCAGCTTCGTCGCCGGGCTGCCGGGCAACGCCGACGACGTATCGCTGGTCAAGGCGATCCTCGCGATGGCGAAGGGCCTCGACCTGCGCGTGCTCGCCGAGGGCGTGGAGCACGCGGCCCAGCTCGATTTCCTGGCCGTGCAGGGCTGCGACTTCGCCCAGGGCTATCTCATCGCCAGGCCCATGAGCGAGGACGGGTACCGCGCGTACCTGGCCAACCGGCAGGCAAACGGCGACGCCGGTAGCCGCGTCGTGATGCAACAGAGGCGAACCACCGTCGGCCGGGGCTCGTACTAGGAACCATGCGAACGCCTGGCCACGCTGCTACAGAGAACTCAAGGCAAAACCGATCCGCAGCGTGCTGGCAGGCCGCTCGGAGAGTTGCGGCCGGTCTCGCGGTGCTCATCGCATTGGCGGCGCGCACAGACATGGCTTCGGCCGCCGACGAAGTCCTCGTGCTCGGCGTCTTCCCGCGGTTCAACGCGAGCGAGACGACCACCCGCTATGCGCCGATTGCGGAACATCTCAGCGCAAGCCTCAAGCGCAAGGTGCTGCTGCAGACTTCGCGCGACTTCGTTTCGTTCTGGCGCGGCGTGGAAGAGAGCCGCTACGACATCGTGCAGTACAACCAGTATCAATACCTGCGCTCGGCGAAGTCGTACCGGGTCATCGGGCACAACAAGGAATTCGGCAAGAGCACGATCGCCGGGGTGATCTTCGTGCGCAAGGACAGCGGCATCAAGAGCCTCGCCGACCTGCGTGGCCGCACCGTGCTCTTCGGCGGCGGCGAGGATGCGATGATCGCGTATATTGCGCCCGTATACATGATGATGCAGGCCGGCCTGAAAAAGGACGACTTCAAGTCGCAGTTCACGGTGACGCCGATCAACTCCGTGATCGGCGTCTACCACAAGCAGGCCGACGCGGCCGGCACCGGCGAGGGCGTCACCGCGCAGCCCGCGATCCGCGAATTGATCAACATCGACGAATTGACGCCGCTTGCAGTGTCGGAGCAGCTGCTCCTTTTCCCATGGTCGGTCAAGCGCACGATGCCGGCGAGGCTGCGCGAAGGCATCCAGGCGAGCCTGGTCGACCTAGAGAAGACCGAGGCCGGCCGCGAGGTCCTGAAGGCGGCTCTGTTGACGGGCATCGGCAAGGCCGATGACAAGGACTACGAGCCGCACCGCAGGATGGTGCGCGCGGTGCACGGAAATGCTACGGTCGAATGAGCCTCGTGCGCTGATGACGCTCGCGCAGCTGCAAGACCACCCCGTCTGGCGCGCACTCCTCGCGCGTATCCCCATGCTGATCGCGCTCGGCGCCGTCGCCGCGGTCGTGCTCTGGGCGCATTTCGCCCCGGGCGTCGCCAGCTCCAGCTCCGCGGTCTCGTCCGAAGCCGGCTGGGAAAGCTTCAGCGCGCGCTACGGCATGAGCTACTTCGGCGAGGACGGCCAGTTCGTGCGCGCCGTGCAGAACGGCTACAACCTGTTCTTCCACACCTACAAATATGCCCCGCGGTTCACCCGGAGCACCGCGACCGACCGGGTGAACGCCTGCGGGTCATGCCATACGGCCGAGGACCTCGCGTACGCCTTCGTCAATTCCGATCGCTTCGAGCCGAGGATCGGCCGCCGCCTTTCCTTCGAGGACCAGGTGCGAAGGTGCTACATCGCGTCCCTCGAGGGCTTCGCGCCGACGATCTACGAGCCGGCGGTACGCGACATCCGTCTCTTCGCCCGCGCGGTCGCGCATCACCTCGACCTGACCGAAGGTGCGATCAGGCGAGACGGAAAGAGGTGAACCGCATGGCGAAACCCGCCGCAAAGCTCGCCAAGATCGCCCTGCTCCTCTTCGTGCTCGGCAGTTTCTATCTTGTTGCCGTCCATCGGCACGCGGAGCGTGACGCCGTGCGCAGCACCCCCGTGGCGCTCACGCCAGACTGCGTCCAGAAACTCGACCGCTACGGCCTCGCGGTGGGCAGGCTTTACGAGTCGCCCTATGCGTTTGAGCGCACCGGCCTTCATAAGTCGCTGCGCGGGTACACCGAGGAGGACGTGCGCGCGATCCAGCGCGGCTGCAACATCGTCGACGACACGCACGGACGGCTAGCGCAGGATCCCTACCGCGACCGCTGGAACGCAAAGCGCTTCATTCGCGGCTCTCATGCCACGTGCAACAACTGCCACCAGGGCGTCGGCGACAAACAGGACGCAGCCGGCAACCGCATGAAGGGATCGCTGCATCTGGGCGCGTCCTGGGTCATGGGGGACATGTACGACCGCTTCACCGGCCTGCTCCTGCCTTACGAGCTGCGCCAGATGCAGTGCTACATCAACGCGTCCAACGGCTACAAGCCCAACATCGCCGACGACGTGATCCGCGACGTCACGGCGTATAGCCGGTTCCTGTCCGCCGCCCTGGACATGACGATCGCCACCCATTACGAAGAGCAGGGCATCGACGAGGTCACTGCTTCGGCCACGCACAAGCAAGGCGACGACTACGTGCGCGGCGAGCTGCTCTACAAGCAGAAATGCATGCACTGCCATGGTCCGCAGGCGATCGGCCTGGAGGCGGACGGCCGCGTCGTCGCCCCCGCGCTCGCCGGCCCGAACGCCTGGAACATGCAGTCGCGCAACAACTTCTATTTCGTCTCGACGGTCCTGGCGGGCTTCATCTGCCGCAACATGCCCAAGGGGCAGGAAAACACGCTGGACAACCAGGAGTGCCGGGACATCGCCTACTACATCAGCAACCTGCCGCGGCCCGCGGGGGACAGGCAGGGCCCCGTGGTCGCCTTGCAGCAGCAGCTCCTCATGAGGGCCTTGCCGCCGCTATTGCGGCTGACCGAATCGAGTCCGAGCAAGTCCGCGGCGCCGGCCGCCGAAACGCGTGCGCAGCCGGTGCTCGGGCACGCGGAATGAAGGCCTTGGCGCTGGCGCTCAAGTCGCGCGCGCTGCTGTGGCAGCAACAATTGCCGGCGGCCAACAACCACCTGCTGGTCGGCCTGACGCTTGCTCTCGTCACGCTGCCCCAGGCGGTCGCGTTCTCCGTGACGCTCGCCGGCGTGCCGCCGCACTTCGGCATCTATGCGGCGATCTGGGGCGTGCTCTTCTGCGCCGCCCTGAATCCGTCGCCCGTGTTCCACGGCGGTCCGAATACGGCGATGTCTGCCGCCATCGGCATCATCCTGCTCCCAACGGCGGCGCCGTTCGGAGCGGAATACATGGGGCTCGCGCTCACGCTCGGTTTGATGACGGGCCTGATCCAGTTGATGTTCTGGATGGTCCGGCCGCTCGGGAGACTTCTCGATCTCGTGAGCGAACCCGTGATCGACGGCATGATCTGCGGCATCGGCCTGTTCCTCATCTTCAGGTCGCTCACCACCTTCGGCGGCCTGCCGGTCAATACCGAGGTGGAATGGCCGCTGTGGATCGCCTGGCATTCGTTTCTCGCGATCCTCGAGGTCGGCAACCTGTACGCGATCCAGATCGGGCTCATCACCCTCGCTACCTGCGCGGTCCTGCAGCAGTTTCAACGACTCCGTCACTGGGCCATCCTCGTGGGCATCGCCGCGGGAACGCTGTACTCGCAATACCTCAGCGCCACGCTCGGACTGCAAAACACGCTCATCGAGCAGATCGGCAATCTGTCGTCGATCCGCCTGGTCTCTCCGTCAGTGCCGGCCTTCACGCAGGATGCCCTTCCGGACATCGTTACCATCGTGCCCGGAGCGGTGACGCTCGCCCTGCTCGGCCTGTTCCAGACTGTCGCCGCGATGCGGCGCATGAGCCGCAAGGCCGGCGGCTTCACCGACAGCCGCAAGGCAATCTTCGCCGACGCGGTCGCCAACTGCGCGCTGCCGTTCCTGTCGTCGCTCCCCACCTGCGCCTCGTTCAACCGCATGTGGCTGGTGCACAAGCTTGGAATCCATAGCCGCATCACCATCGCCGCCTCGGCGGTGCTGCTGCTGCTCCTCGTGCTGTTCCTCGCCGACGCGATCGCCGTGATTCCGATGCCGGCCATGGCCGCGGTGATCATGCTGCTCGGCGCGAACATGCTGAAATGGGAAGACATTCGGCCGCATCTGACGAACCGCCGCGAAGCGATCGTGTTCATCGCCTCCTTCCTCGCCGTCATCTTTCTCGACCTCTTCAGCGCGGTGCTGGTGGGCTCCCTCCTCGCCGTCGCCTATTCCAAATGGGAGCAGGCCCATCCGAATGTCAGCCTGCACGGCAACGTGCTGAAGATCCGCGGCAACATCTATTTTGGCTCGCTCCCGGTGATCGAGGCGGTGTACCACCGCGCAGTCGAGCGCGCGGAGAACCTCATCATCGATATTTCCGAGTGCTACTACATCGACCCGGAGGGCATCCGCTGGCTCGCGGCCGCCAAGGCGGCGCACAAGGTGGGCTTCGTCGACCGCCGCAGCGGCGACGACCGTCGCCTCGCGGAGGCAGCAGCCGACCGCCGTACGGGCGAGGAGCGCCGCGCCGCTGCCGCGACGGCGCCGCAGGACCGGCGCCTGCCAGAGGACCGCCGCGCCGTCCGCCGGCGCGAACGCGACCGGCGGCGGCGCTCGGAATTCTGACGAGGCGCTCCCTCAAGGTCTGCCAACACCGGGTCTGCCAACACCGTCAGTCTGCTTTCAGGTTACGCGCCTTGATGACCCGCGCCCAGCGCTCCGTCTCGCTGCGGATGAGGCTGTCGAATTGCTCCGGCGCACTGTGGCCGATCAACACGCCGAGCTTATCCAGCCGATCGATCACCTCGGGCGAATTGAGTGCCTTGCCGACCTCGCCGTTGAGACGGCGCACGATCTCACTGGGCGTTCCCGCCGGCGCGACGAATCCGAACCACTGGACCGCGACGATTTCCTGCGGAAAGCCCGCCTCGACGATCGTCGGTACATCGGGCAAATCACGCAAGCGCTGCGGGGTGTTGACGGCGAGCGCCTTGAGCTTCCCGGACTTGATGTGCGGCAGCGCAAACGTGCTCGTAAGGACCATGAACGAAAGCCGGCCGCTCAGGAGGTCGGGTACCGTCTGCGGCAGGGATTTGTAGGGGACATTCACCAGGTCGATCCCGGCATGGCCTGCCAGTAACAGCGTGAACAGGTGACCGAAGGTGCCGGTGCCGGGGTGTCCGGCGGCAAGCTCGTTAGGGCGGGCCTTGGCGTATTCGACGAACTCCCCGAGCGAGCTCACCGGAAGCTTGCCCGGCACAACGAGCACATTGGGCGTCGCTCCCACAAGCGCGACACCGACGAAATCGGAGCTCTTGAATTTCGAGTTGGGGTCGAGTGCCGGGTTTACCGCCAGGAATATTGCGCTGCTCATCAACGTATAGCCATCCGGCGGTGCGCTCTTCGCAAGCTGGATGCCGATGTTTCCGCTCGCGCCCGGCTGGGACTCGACGATGATCGGCCGACCCCAATTCGCGCCGATCCTTTCGGTCACGGGACGCGTGATGAGATCGAGGATACCTCCCGCCGGGAAAGGCACGATGACGCGCACTGGCTTGGCCGGGTAGTCTTGAGCACAAGCCGTGCTCGCCGCCAGCGCCAGCGCCGTGAACCAGGCGCAAGCCCGCGCGTTCAAGCTTTCAAGAGTGTTTGCGGGCATGGCGCTGCTCTATGCAAACACACCATCAAACGGCTTGCAAAACTTCCTTGCACTATCATTGGGTTTTAGAACTCGCGATCTGCATGCCCATCGTCCGAATGGCGCTGGCCGCGCTCTGGTCTTTGGTGCTGGCCGGCCCGGCGCTCGCTCAGCCCTGGCCGGCGAAGCCGGTGCGCATCGTCGTCGCCTATCCCGCCGGCGGCGGGATCGACGTGCTGGCGCGGCAGCTCGCCGAGCGGCTCGCCCCGGCGTGGGGCCAGCCCGTGGTGGTCGAGAACAAGCCCGGGGCGAACACCATCGTGGCCGCCGATTCGGTCGCGAAGAGCGCGCCCGACGGCTACACCGTGCTGATGACGACGGACGCGACGTTCTCCATCAACCCGCACCTCTACGCCCGCCTGCCCTTCGACACCGAGCGTGATTTCGTCCCGGTCACCATGCTCGTACTGCTGCAGCAACTCCTGGTCGCGAACCCCGCTACGCCCTTCAACGACTTGAAGGGTTTGATTGCAGCGGCAAAGGCCAAACCCGGCAGCATCAACTACGCCTCCTACGGCAGCGGCAGCCAGCCGCACCTCGCCGGCGAAATGCTCAAGCACCAGGCGGGAATCGACCTGGTGCACGTCCCCTACAAAGGCATCTCGCTCGCGGTCCCCGCCGTGATCGCGGGCGAGGTGCAACTCACCTTCGCCGGGATCGCGACTTCTAGCGGGCCGCTCAAGGCGGGGCGCATCAAGGCGCTCGCGATCGGCGGCGCGCAGCGCTCCCCGCTCTTTCCGCAGGTGCCGACGTTCGCCGAGCTGGGGTTTCCCGAGGTGGAGACGCACGCCTGGTTCGGCCTGTTCCTGCCGGCGGGCGCGGCTCGCGAGGTGGTCGCGCGGCTGTACCAGGACACGTCCAAGGTGCTGCAGGACCCGGAGTTCCGGCAGAAGCAGCTCATCGACCGCGGCTACGAGGTGGTCGGAAGCGGCCCGGAGGCATTCGCGGCGTACATCCGCAAGGACAGCGAGAGCCGCGGGCGCGCGGTGAAGATCTCCGGGGCGAAGGCGGAATGACGCCCTGGACCACGCTGGTTCCGGGCAGCCCGCGCATCGCGGTGGCGAGCGCGGGACGGGGGCCGCTGGTCCTGTTCCTGCACGGCATCGGCGGCAACCGCAACCATTGGCAGCACCAGCTCGCTTTCTTCTCGCAGCGCGGATTCAAGGCCGCCGCGTGGGACGCCCGCGGCTACGGCGACTCCGACGACTACCAGGGCGCGCTCCAGTTCGAGGACTTCACCTCCGACGTTCTCCGGACGATCGATTTTCTGAACGAGGAGCAAGTGCACCTCGTCGGCCTGTCGATGGGCGGACGCATCGCGCGCAACTTCGCGCTCGCGCATCCGGGCCGCGTGCGCACGCTGACGCTCGCCAACACCAGCCCGGGCTTCGATGCGCTGAGTCCGGAGGAGGTCCTCAAGTTCGTCGAGGAGCGCGAGCATCGCAGCGCCGAGTCCGCGGCGCGCCTGCTCGGCAGCCGCGCCCGCCCCGGTGCCCACGCCGCGCTGCTGGCGAGCTTCCACGCCCTGCGCAACGACTCCTACCGCAAGACGCTCGAGGCCTCGGTCGCGCAGGACCGCGCCGCGCCGCTCGAGAAGCTCGCCGTGCCCACCCTCGTCATCACCGGAGACGAGGACCGGGTGTATCCGCCCGAGCTCGCCGAGCGCATGGCGCGGCGCATCCCCGGCGCGAAGCTCGTGGTGATCGCCGACTGCGGGCATCTCTCGAACCTCGAACAGCCGGAGCGCTTCAACGAGGTGCTGCTGGATTTTCTGTTATCTTGCGAACCCGTCTCGAGGAGAACACCATGAGGGTCGCAATCGTCACCGGTGCCGGATCCGGGATCGGCAAATCCGCTGCGCTGGCGATGCTGAAGGACGGCTACAACGTCGGGCTGGTCGGCCGGCGCAAGGACATGCTGGAGAAGACCGCCGCGGAGTCGGGCGCCAAGGACCGCGCCATGGTCCTGCCGGCGGACCTCACCAAGGATGCCGAGGTCAAAGCGGTCTTCAGTGAAATCAAATCCAAATGGGGCCGGCTGGACGTCCTGTTCAACAACGCCGGCATGGGCGCGCCCGCGGTGCCCATGGAAGACCTGCCGATCGAGAAGTTCCGCGAGGTGGTGAACATCAACCTGGTCGCGATGTTCATGTGCACCCAGGAGGCGATCCGCATCATGAAGGCGCAGACCCCCAAGGGCGGGCGCATCATCAACAACGGCTCGATCTCGGCGCACACGCCGCGGCCGATGTCGGTCGCCTACACCTCCACCAAGCACGCCGTCACCGGCCTCACCAAGTGCATCTCGCTCGACGGGCGCAAGGACGACATCACCGCGAGCCAGATCGACATCGGCAACGCCCTCACCGAGCTCGCCGCGCGCATGGCGAAGGGCGTGCCCCAGGCCGACGGCTCCGTCAAGCCCGAGCCGCTGATGGACGTGAAGCACGTCGGCGACGCGGTGCTGCAGATGGCCAACCTGCCGCTCGACGTGAACGTGCAGTTCATGACCATCATGGCGACGAAGATGCCGTTTGTAGGGCGGGGGTAAGCCCTCCTAGTTGTGGGGCGGGGCTAAGACAAAACTGAAGCCCGCCGCTCACCGCGGCGGCGGCCGCGTCGGAAGCGAAGCCTCGACGTTCTGCGGGGACAGGTTGTACATCTTCCCGTTCCACGGATCGACCAGGAACCAGCCGATCAGGCCGCCGAAAACGATGTTGCCGCCGATGTACCACCCGTTCGGGTGCGGCGTAACGGGAATGACCTGCGGGTCGTAGCCGTCCTTGGAGAGGCGCACAGTATGCGTCTTGCCACCCCAATAGGAGCCGTCGCTCTTCTTCAGCGTCGCGCTGGTCGGCGTCGTGCCGCGGAACACCTCGGCGCCCTTCTCGTCGATGATCACGACGGCCGCCTCGTTCGGCGAGCTCGTGATCGGCAGCACGTGCGTTTCATCGCCTACGATCGTGGCGCAGCCCGGCAGAGCGGCGATCGACGCGACCGCAAGAGCGCATTTCATGACCAGCGCGCGATACATGGGTCCTCCTAGGCGGACCGCAAGTTTGCCGCGAATTCGGGGTCAGAGCCCGAATTCGTTTTTACGTACGTGAAAGCAAATTCGGGCTCTGACCCCGAATTCGCGTTACATCAGCTTGCGCATCCAGCTCGCGGTCTGGACGGCGCCGCCGAAGCTGTAGATGTGCACGCCGACGACGTTGCTCTGTTCCCGAAGCGACGAGTAGCGCGCCAGCGCGACGAGCTGGTCGCGCGGATCGGTGTGGGTGAGGAGCTTGGCGATTCCGGCGCCGAGGTTCTTCAGCGCGCGCAGCGAGACGCTGACCCCGCAGCGCTGCGCGTAGCGCGCGAGCGCCACCGGATCGGTGGGGCCCGCGATGCCGACGTAGACCGGGAGGTCGGGCCGGATGCGCGCGAGGCCCGCGCAGTAGTCGACCACGCGCTGCGGCGAGAGGCAGAACTGGGTCACCATGTAGACGCCGATGCCCTGCTCGCGCGCGAGCGAAATCTTGCGTTCCAGCGCGCGCTCGAGGCTGTTGAGCGGGATGCGAGGATGGCCCTCGGGATAGCCGCCGACGCCGAACTCGCGCACGCCGCAGTCCTTGAGCACGCCCTGCTCGAGCACCTGCAGGCTGTCGGCGTAGGGCCCTTTCGGCCGCGGCTCGTCGCCGCCGAGGAGGAGCACGCGGTGCACGCCGTGCTGCGCCGCCGCCTTCTGCAGGAAGTCGCGGAACTCGTCGCGGTCGCGGATGCGCCGCGCCGACACGTGCGGCACCGGGTCGAGGCCGGCGGCGCGGATCGCCGCGATCGCGTCGAGCGTGCGCGTGAGCGGCAGGCCGGGAAGCGACGGGATGTAGACGCAGGTGTTCGCCGGCAGGATCGTCGCCACCTCGGACGCGCGGTGCAGCTCGCGCGGCGAGATCTCGAGCGAGCCCGCGGTGAGGAGCTCGGAGAGGCCGGGCTGCGAATCAGTCGCGCTTGCGGGAGATGACATAGGACTCGTCCAGGAACCACAGCGCGCCGTGCTTCTGCAGCACTTCGCGCGTCGCGTCGAGATAATGCGTCTTTCCGAGCACCTCAGACAGCCGCTGGTCCTCGATCTGCGCCACGTAGATCGCCGCGTTCCACGCCGCGAACAGGGTCGAGGTGCCGATACTAGAGGAGATCTCGGTCGGCAGGGTGTGCATGTCGTAGCGGAAAAGCGAGCGCGCGTCGGCGTAGGTGTTGAAGTTGTAGCGCCGCGCCTCGCGCCCGAGGTCCGCCTTGGCGGCGCGCATCAGGTCGTGCCGCGTATGGTGGAACGGATTCTCGCCCGGCCACACCTTCTGGATGATCTCGAGGCCCGGATCGTGGCCGTAGGAGTGGATGCCAAGCAGGCGCCCGCCCTTGCCGAGCGCGCGCACCAGCGGCGCCACCACCTTCTGCGCCTTGAATTCGAGCGGCGCGCGCAGGCGATAGGGCTGCGACGCGATCACCATGTCGTATTCGGCCAGCCCGGCGCCGCGCTTTGGGATCACCTCGTCGAGGAGGAAGCGGTAGTCGTCGCGGTAGAGCACCACCACCGTCGGGTGCTCGTACACCGGGTTGCCGGTCTTGGGACTGAGGCCCGCCTGCCAGTTCTTGGCGAGGAACGGCTCGAGGGAGGCGATCTGCTCGCTGAAGTCGTGCGACGTGCTCCCGGTCAGCGCCACTTCGTGCCACACCATCGAGGTCGCGGCCGGCACCGCGCGCGGCGTGAGCCAGGGCGCCTCGGTGTAGTACATGTTGGTGACGACGAGCACCGTGGCCGGATGCTCGAAGAAGCGGTCCGCCATCTTGCGGAGCGAGAGGCGCACGTCCTCGAGGCTGATCTCCTTGCCGACGATGAAGAACGGCACCGTCGGGAAGCGCCGGTGCATCTCGCGCATCACGCGTGCGAGCACGGTGCCGTCGCCCATGCCGGCGTCGAACAGCCGCACCGCCGGCGGACGCGGATGGATATGGCCGAGCTCGAGCCCGACGCGGCGCGCGACCACGTCCTTCTCGCTGCAGGTGTTGACGAAGAGCAGATACTTCTGGCGGTTGTCGAAGAAGCGGAAGTTCTTTTCCGGTGCCAGCTCGCGCACCGCCGGCGCGGGGGCGGCCGCGCCCGCGCGGATGAGCGCCATCAGCTCCGGCGGCGAATCGCCCGGCCCTGGCAGGCCGTGCTTCTCGATGAACTGGTTGACCCGGTTCAGGGTCTCAGGGGTGACGCGCGCGCCGTCGCGCAGGCGCGCGACGAACTTGCCGTCGTTCACCGCGCGGCGGCCGAAAGTCGATTCGGCCATGCCGGTGCGCCGGCAGAAATCCGAGATACTTCCGAGCAGTGTGCCGGCGCCTTCCAAGCACTCCTCCTTGGTGGGGATGTTGGGGAACCTGCCCGTGGGACGGCAACCCCACCCGTTGCAGTGCAATATTATGGGATGTATCCCACCACGCGAAATCAAATAGTTAACGCCGGAATCCCTGCATGAACGACCTTTCCTCCGCGAAAGCGAAACTCGGGCGTGCACGTTGGCACTTGGACCAAGCCGTAAATGTCTACAAGTCGTTCATTGAGCGAGACATCTATACGACCAGAAAGCGTGAGCACGCAGATGGGTGGCACACGATAGAGGTCGCCACCCTTAAGGAATGGCCGCCGGATTTCATGCTCGCCGTAGGAGATGCCGCGCACAATCTCCGAGCCACTCTCGACCACATCGTTTTCGCCCTGGCCGTGAAGCCACTCACCAGCAAAGAAGAAAGGAAGCTCCAATTCCCCTTCGTTGCCGATCCGAGACACTTCGCCAAGAAGTCCGTCGATATGCTCCCTAAGGTTTCGGCGGCGGCCATTGACCTAATCGAG
>Ga0075418_10000899_pt1 | contig 32511 bp, 28 predicted proteins | sample SoiMetdeltSBSDD2_FD_81776 | JGI IMG/M metagenome (GOLD analysis project Ga0075418, IMG submission 81776) | Bulk soil microbial communities from a Populus tree surrounding site in Tennessee, USA - Soil MetaG P. deltoides SBSDD2 | ecosystem: Environmental > Terrestrial > Soil > Tree plantation... | reverse complement strand
GCGCCGACGTTCTCGGAGATCGACATGTCGTTGTCGTTGAGGATGACGAGCATGTCGGTGTCCATGCTGCCGGCGTGATTCAGCGCCTCGAATGCCATGCCGGCGCTGAGCGCGCCATCGCCGATCACGGCGACGACGCGACGCTGCTGACCGCTGCGAGCGGCGGCAATCGCCATGCCCAGCGCCGCGCTGATCGACGTACTCGAATGGCCCACGCCGAACGTGTCGTATTCGCTCTCGGTGCGCGTCGGAAACGGCGCCAGGCCGTTCTTGAGCTTGATGGTGCGCAGCCTGTCCCGGCGCCCGGTCAGCACCTTGTGCGGGTACGCCTGGTGGCCGACGTCCCACACGATGCGGTCGTGCGGCGTGTTGAATACATAATGCAGCGCCACCGTGAGCTCGACGGTGCCGAGCCCGGCAGCAAAGTGGCCGCCCATCTGCGCGACCGTATCGATGAGGTATTGGCGCAGCTCCGTCGAAAGTTTCTTTAATTTCGCCGGCGTCAGCGCACGCAGATCGGCGGGCGAGCCGATCGAGGTGAGCAGCGGGTACGGCGTTGCGGAGCCCATGGAGCGTCAGTCTACCGTAAAGCGTTCAGTACTTTCGGAGCACCAGCCAGTCCGAGACGCTCGCGAGCGGCGCTGCACGCGAGCCGAGAATCGCGAGCGACGCCAATGCCTGCGCGTGCAATTCATGCATGCGCCGGCGAGCCGCGTCGACACCGACGCTCGATGGATACGTCGGCTTACCGTGGGCGCGGTCGGCTCCGGTCGCCTTGCCGAGCAGTGCCACGTCGCCTTCGATGTCGAGCAGGTCGTCCTGAATCTGAAACGCGAGGCCGATCGCGCGCGCGAATTCGTCGAGCGCCTGCCTGACCGCGTCGGAAGTCCGCTCGGCGCAGGCGGCGGCCATGAGTACCGACGCGTGGATCAGCGCACCGGTCTTGCGTGCGTGCATTTCTTCGACCTCCGCCAGGGACAGTTGCCGGCCGACCGCAGCGAGATCGAGCGCCTGGCCGCCAGCCATTCCATCTGTACCACTCGCAACGGCCAGCAACCTGACGAGCTCGAGGCGAATCGTGGCGTCCGCGGGCAATCCCGGGCCGCTCGCGAGCGTCTCGAATGCGAGCACCTGCAACGCGTCGCCGACCAGGATCGCAGTCGCTTCGTCGAATGCTTTGTGACACGTCGGCCGTCCGCGGCGCAGATCGTCGTCGTCCATCGCCGGCAAGTCGTCGTGAACGAGCGAGTACGCGTGGATGAGTTCCACCGCGCAGGCGACGCCGTCGACGTTCGCATCCCCGATGCCGAGTGCGTTCGCGGTTGCGTACACCAGGACCGGACGCACGCGCTTGCCGCCGCCGAGTGCGCTGTAACGCAAGGCTTCGTGCAGACGAGTCGGACGTGCGTTCGCGGGCGGCAGCCGGGCGGCGAGCTCGCGCTCGATGCGGCTCTGCCAACGTTCGAGCAGCGCCTGGAACTGCGGGTCGCGGGAGATTTCGGCGGACTCAGCTGTCGCGCTCATTGTCTTCCGCATCGAACGGCGCGGCCTCGAACTGTTCCGGCGCGCCGCTCTTGCGCAGCAGGATCTCCACTTTCTGCTCGGCCTGTTTCAATGCGCTCTGGCACACGCGCGTGAGCTGCACGCCGCGCTCGAAGTGGCGCAGCGATTCGTCGAGCGACAGATCGCCCTGCTCGAGTTTTTCCACGATCGCTTCCAGCTCGGCGAGCGAGCGCTCGAAATCGGAGGCCGCAGTCTGCTCTGCGCTGGCCGGGGGCGGTTTGCTGTTCACTGAAATGGTGTAAGAGGGGCGGGTGTGCGCGTGAAATGCGCGGCAAGCTTGCATGCACGCCCAATCGTGGTCAATCGGCCGGCGCCCGCGCGCCGTCCGCTCACGGCACGTCCGGCGTTGACTTGGCTCGCACGCAAGACTAGATTTTCACCCCCATTAGACTTGGTCTATGTAGAGTCCGTTCACCGAGGATTGCGCAATGAAGAATCTGAAGGGCACGAAGACGGAGAAAAATCTGAAGGACGCGTTCGCCGGCGAGTCGCAGGCGAATCGGCGCTACCTGTACTTCGCGGCGAAGGCGGATGTCGAAGGCTACAACGACGTCGCCGCAGTGTTCCGCTCGACAGCGGAAGGCGAGACCGGGCATGCGCACGGCCACCTGGAGTATCTCGAAATCGTCGGCGATCCGGCGACGGGGCTGCCGATCGGCCCGACCGGCTCGAACCTGAAGGCGGCGATCGCGGGCGAGACGCACGAGTACACCGACATGTACCCCGGCATGGCGAAGCAGGCGCGCGACGAGGGCTTCGAGGAAATCGCGGACTGGTTCGAGACGCTCGCGAAGGCGGAGCGCTCGCACGCGAATCGCTTCCAGAAGGCGCTGGATACGTTGTGATTCGAGCGAGTCACGACATCGCGGGGTCACGCAGCGTGACCCCGTGAGCGCATCCGACTCCCGCGAAGGCAGTCTCGAAGCGCCGACGCGCCATCCGATCGACTGGCGCAGTCCCGAGTACCGCGACGAAGCGCTGCTCTTCAAGGAGCTGGAGCGGATCTTCGACATCTGCCACGGCTGCCGCCGCTGCTTCAGCCTGTGCAACGCGTTCCCGACTTTGTTCGATGCCGTCGATACTTCGCCGAGCGGCGAGGTCGAAAGCGTCGACAAGAAAGTCTATTGGGACGTCGTCGATCACTGCTACCTGTGCGACATGTGCTACATGACGAAATGTCCGTACGTGCCGCCGCATCCCTGGAACGTCGATTTCCCGCACCTGATGCTGCGGGCGAAGGCGTTCAAGTTTCAGACTCAGCCGATCCCCAGGCGCGACAGGATTCTCAGCGCGACCGACAGGGTCGGAACGCTGGCCGGCATCCCGGTCGTTGCCGAGATCGTCAACGCAGCCAACAAGACTGAGATCGGACGCAAGCTGCTCGACAAGGTTCTGGGGGTGCATCCCGAAGCGCCGGTTCCGGAATACCACAGCAAGTCGTACCGCAAGCAGCACGCCGCGGCTGCGCATCCTGCGGTCGATGTGCAGCCGACAGCCGATACCAAGGGGCGTGTCGTCCTGTTCACCACGTGCTACGGCAACCGCAACGAGCCCGATCTGGGCAAGGATCTCACCGCGATCTTCGAGCACAACAACATCGCCGTGACGATTGCGCGCTCCGAGCACTGCTGCGGCATGCCGAAGCTCGAACTCGGCGACCTCGAAGGTGTCGCCCGTCTGAAGGAACAGAACATCCCCGAGCTGGCACGGCTCGTCGAGGAGGGTTGGGACATCGTCACGCCGATCCCTTCGTGCACGCTGATGTTCAAACAGGAGCTACCGCTGATGTTCCCGGACGACGCGCAGGTGCTGAAGGTGCGCGATGCAATGTTCGATCCGTTCGAGTACCTGTGGGCACGCTACAAGGGCGGGCTGCTGCGCACCGACTTCACGCGCCAGCTCGGCAAGATCAGCTACCACGTGCCGTGTCACCTGCGCGTGCAGAATCTCGGACTGAAGACGCGCGACGTGCTGATGCTCGTGCCGGAGACGCAGGTCGACGCGATCGAGCGCTGCTCCGGGCACAACGGCACGTACGGAGTGAAGCGCGAGTACCGCGACGTGTCGATGAAGATCGCCCGGCCGGTCGTGCGGCGGGTCGTCGACGGCGGCGCGGATTTCTACTCGAGCGACTGCCCGATGGCCGGGCACCAGATCGAGTCAGGGATGGAGCAACCTCGGGAACCGACGCACCCGCTCAAGCTTCTACGGATGGCCTACGGAATCTGAAGTGAGCGCCATGAGCCGCACCGCTCTCACCCGCAAGGACCTGATGAGCCTCGAGCAGTACTCGACGGCCCGCAAGGAATTCCGTGCCAGGGTGATCGACCACAAGCGCAACCGCAGCGTCGCGCTCGGGCCGAACGCGACCTGGACGTTCGAAGACCAGTTGACGATGCAGTACCAGGTGCAGGAGATGCTGCGCGTCGAGCGCATCTTCGAGGCCGAGGCGATCCAGCAGGAGCTTGACGCCTACAACCCGCTGATCCCGGACGGCCGCAACTGGAAGGTGACGTTCCTGCTGGAGTTTCCCGATGTGGACGAGCGGCGACAGCGACTCGCGCAGCTCAAGGGCGTGGAGGACCGCTGCTGGGTGCAGGTCGCGGGCTGCGAGCGCGTCTGGGCGATCGCCGACGAAGACCTGGAGCGCGAGAACGAGGACAAGACTTCTTCGGTGCACTTCCTGCGCTTCGAGCTGAGCGAGCAGATGTGCGAGCAAGTGAAAGCCGGCGCCGCGCTGGCCGCCGGCATCGACCACGACAACTATCGCCACGAGGTGAGCCTGCCCGGGAACGTGCGCGATTCGCTGGCGAAAGATCTGATTTAGAAGCGGTTAGCGGTTAGCGGTTGGCGGTTGGTGAGATGCCGCAGCGTTCCGCATTTTCTTTCTGCACTAACCGCCAAGCGCCAACCGCCAACCGCTTCTGGTGCTAGAATCCGCCGCGCGAAACTCTGGCTCACGCGCTCTAGATGGCACAAAGCTACACTGCTTCGGACATAGAAGTACTCAGCGGGCTCGATCCCGTACGCCGGCGTCCCGGCATGTACACGGATACCAGCCGCCCGAATCATCTCGCTCACGAAGTCATCGACAACTCGGTCGACGAGGCGCTCTCCGGTCACGCCAAGGAGATCGACGTCGTCCTCTACAAGGACGGCTCGCTGGAAGTCGCGGACGACGGCCGCGGCATGCCCACCGACATTCACCCGAAAGAAAAGGTGAGCGGTGTCGAGCTGATCCTCACGCGGCTGCACGCCGGCGCCAAGTTCTCCGACAAGAACTACGAGTTCTCGGGCGGCCTGCACGGCGTCGGCGTCTCGGTCGTGAACGCGCTGTCGAAGAATCTCGAATGCTGGGTGAAGCGCGGCGGCAAGGAATACAACATCAGCTTCAAGGACGGCAAGGCGCGCTCCAAGCTCGAAGTTGTCGATGAGGTCGGCAAGAACAACACCGGCACGAGGGTGCGCTTCTGGCCGGATCCGCAATTCTTCGAGAGCGTCGCGTTCTCGGTGCCGAAGCTCAAGCACGCGCTGCGCGCCAAGGCGGTGCTGTGTCCCGGTCTGCGCGTCACGCTCAAGGTCGAGCAGACCGGCGAGAAAGACGAATGGTTCTACACCGGCGGTGTCAACGAGTACCTGCGCGAGGCGCTCGGCCCGGGCGAGTGGCTGCCGCCGGAGATGTTCACCGGCAGCATCAAGGGCGAGAAGGAAGCGGCCGAGTGGGCCATCTGTTGGCGGCTCGACGACGGGACGCGCGTCGAGGAGAGCTATGTCAACCTGATTCCGACGCCGCAGGGCGGCACGCACGTCAACGGCCTGCGCGTCGGCCTCACCGACGCAGTCCGCGAGTTCTGCGAGTTCCGCAACCTGCTGCCGAAGGGTCTGAAGCTCGCGCCCGAAGACGTGTGGGACGGCGTCAGCTTCGTGCTGTCGACCAAACTGAAAGAGCCGCAGTTCGCCGGCCAGACGAAGGAGCGCCTGGCTTCGCGCGAGTCGGCTGCGTTCGTCGGCGGAGTCGTCAAGGATCAGTTCGGGCACTGGCTGAACCAGCATCCGGAGTCGGGCGAGAAGATCGCGCAGCTCGCGATCTCCAGCGCGCAAGCGCGTATCAAGGCGTCAAAAGTCGTCTCGCGCAAGCGCATCACGAGTGGCCCGGCACTGCCTGGCAAGCTCACTGACTGCACCACGCAGCAGCCTGAGCGCGGCGAGTTGTTCCTGGTCGAAGGCGATTCCGCCGGTGGCTCGGCCAAGCAGGCGCGCGATCGCGAGTTCCAGGCAGTGATGCCGTTACGCGGCAAGATCCTCAACACCTGGGAAGTCGAAGCCGCCGAAGTGCTGCAGTCGCAGGAAGTGCATCACATCGCGATCGCGCTCGGCGTCGATCCGGGCTCCGACAAGCTCGAGGGCCTGCGCTACCACAAGGTCTGCATTCTCGCGGACGCGGACTCCGACGGCCTGCACATTGCGACGCTGCTGTGCGCGCTGTTCCTGCGACACTTCCGGCCTCTGGTGCTCGCCGGGCACGTTTATGTCGCGATGCCGCCGCTGTACCGCATCGATGTGGGCAAGCAGGTTTATTACGCGCTCGACGATGCCGAACGCGCCGGCGTGCTCGATCGCGTCGCTGCGGAGAATCCGCGCGCCAAGCCGCAGGTCACGCGCTTCAAGGGCCTCGGCGAGATGAGCGCGATGCAGCTGCGCGAAACGACCATGGCGCCGGAAACGCGCCGGCTGGTGCAGCTCACGGTGGAAGCGAAAGATCAGGCTGATCAGACGATGGACATGATGCTTGCGAAGAAGCGCGCCGGCGACCGGCGCGACTGGCTGGAGGCCAAGGGCAACCTCGCCGAGGTGCAGGTCTGATGCCGAGCCAGCCCACGCTCGATTTCGAAGGCATCGAGCGCCAATCGCTGCGCACGTTCACCGAGAAGGCGTACCTCGACTACTCGATGTACGTCATCCTCGACCGCGCGCTGCCCCACATCGGCGACGGTTTGAAGCCGGTGCAGCGGCGCATCGTCTACGTCATGAGCGAGCAGGGCTCGACGCAGGCGGCGAAGCACAAGAAGGCGGCGCGCGCGGTCGGCGACGTGATCGGCAAGTACCATCCGCACGGCGACTCGGCGTGTTACGAAGCGATGGTGCTGATGGCGCAGCCGTTCTCGTACCGCTATCCGCTCGTCGACGGCCAGGGCAACTTCGGCTCGCAGGACAATCCGAAATCTTTCGCTGCCTACCGTTACACCGAGGCGCGGCTGACGCGCTATTCCTCGCTCCTGTTGTCGGAGCTCGGCCAGGGCACGGTCGATTGGGCGCCGAACTTCGACGGCACGCTCGAAGAGCCGCAGCTCCTGCCCGCGCGCGTCCCGAACATCCTGCTGAACGGCGCTACCGGCATCGCGGTCGGCATGGCGACCGACATTCCGCCGCACAACCTGCGCGAGGTCGTGAACGCCTGCGTGCTGCTTCTCGACGAGCCGCAGAGCACGCTCGGCGACCTGTGCAAGAAGATCAAGGGGCCGGACTTCCCGACCGGCGGCGAGATCATCACGCCGGCGAGCGAGATCCGGCAGATGTACAAGTCCGGCAACGGTTCGATCCGCGCGCGCGCCGTGTACGAGATCGAAGACGGCGAGGTCGTGATCACGCAGCTGCCGTACCAGGTCTCGGGCGAGCGCGTGCTCGAGCAGATCAACGCGCAGTACCAGGCCAAGAAGCTGCCGATGGTCGAGGACTTCCGCGACGAGTCCGACCACGAGCACCCGACGCGCCTGGTTATCGTGCCGCGCTCGAATCGCGTCGACACCGAGCAGCTGATGGCGCACCTGTTCGCCACCACGGATCTCGAGCGCACGTATCGCGTCAATCTCAACATCATCGGCCTGGATGGCAAGCCGAAGGTGATGGACCTGAAGGGGCTGCTGGAAGAGTGGCTGCAGTTCCGCGTCGACACCGTCACGAAGCGCATCAACTGGCGCCTGGAGAAGGTGCGCGCGCGACTGCACATCCTGGACGGCCTGCTCGCCGTCTATCTGAACCTCGATGAAGTGATCAAGATCATCCGCCGCGAGGACGAGCCGAAGCCGGTGCTGATGAAGCGCTTCAAGCTGAGCGACCTCCAGGCCGAAGCGATCCTCGAAACGAAGCTGCGCCACCTCGCCAGGCTCGAGGAGATGAAGATCAAGGGCGAGCAGAACGAGCTCAAGGCCGAAGAGGAAGAGCTCGACAAGATCGTCAAGAGCAAGGCACGGCTGAAGAAGCTGATTCGCGAAGAGCTGCTGGCAGCCGCCGAAGAGTTTGGCGACGATCGCAAGAGCCGCATCGTCGAGCGCGCGGCGGCGCAGGCGATCGACGAATCGGAGCTGGTGACCAGCGAGCCGGTCACAGTGGTTCTCTCGCAGCGCGGCTGGGTGCGTGCAGCGAAGGGACACGATCTCGATCCGGTGTCGCTGTCGTACAAGACTGGCGATTCGTTTCTCGCGGCGGCACATGGCCGCAGCACGCAGCTCGCAGTGTTTCTCGACAGCACAGGTCGCGCGTACAGCCTGGTCGCGCACTCGCTGCCTTCGGCGCGCGGGCAGGGCGAGCCGTTGTCGGGGCGACTCGACCCGCCGGAAGGTGCGACGTTCGCCGGCGTGTTGATCGGCGAGCCCGACGATCGTTGGGTCGTCGCTTCCGACGCCGGCTACGGCTTCGTCGTGAAGCTCGGCGAGATGCACTCACGCAATCGCGCCGGCAAGACCGTGCTCAGAGTTCCCGAAGGCAGCGGCGTGCTCGCGCCTGCGCAGGTTCCGGCAGCCGGGGATGCGCTGCTGTGTGTAGTGAGCACCGAGGGCAAGATGCTCGCGTTCCCGGTGAAGGATCTGCCGGAACTGCCGCGCGGCAAGGGCAACAAGATGTTCGGCCTGTCCTCGAAGAAGGTCGCGAGCCGCGAGGAATACCTGGCCGCGATGGCGATCGTCGGGCCGGAGCAGAGCCTCATCGTCCATTCCAAGGAGCGCAAGATGACGCTCAAGTTCGCCGAGCTGAAGGACTACCGCGGCGAGCGTGCACAGCGCGGCGCGGTGTTGCCGCGTGGGTGGAGGACGGTCGAGCGACTGGAAGTCGTGTCAGGCTAAAGCCTGACCCACGGGAAGGGTGTGGGTCAGGCTTCAGCCTGACTCTTCAAGACTTATATCGTCACCGACTCCGGCTCGTTGACGAAATACCCCTGGATGAACTCGATGCCGAGCTGCCACAGCACCGCCATGGTGTTGGCATCTTCAACTCGCTCCGCGACCGTGCCCACGTTCTTGCCCTTCGCCTGGTCGACCAGGTCGCGCACGCGCTGCTGCAGCTCCGTGTCCACCGCGAGCCCCTGCATCAGCGTGCCGTCGATCTTGATGTAGTCCACCGCCAGGTGCGAGAGCAGGCGGCGCGGATCGCGGCCCGAGCCGAAATGCTCCAGCGCGAATTTGAAGCCGTCGCGGCGCAGGCCGGACGCGAGATCGGCCGCGTCGGCGAGGTACTCGGTCGAAACCTGCTCGCTGACCTGGAACACGATGCGCTGCGGGTCGATGCGGGTCGCCTTGAGCTGGTTCTGCAGCCACGGCAGGAGCGACTTGTCGCGCACCGAGTCCTTCGACAGGCGCACGAACAGCTGGTTGACCTTGCGGCTCGCGCAGAACGTCATCGAAGAGCCGATAACCCAGCGGTCGATGTTTTTCATCAGGTCGTTGCGCTCGGCGGCTGCCATGAACTCCGACGGCAGCACTTCCTGGCCCTGCTCGTCGACCATGCGCACGAGCACGTCGAACATGCCGCGGTCCTCGCCCATCAGGCTCGCGATCGGCTGCTGCATCAGGCGGAAACGGTTCTCCATCAGCGCGGCGCGGATGTAGCGGACCCAGATCGCGTCCGCAGCCTGTTGGCGCGTGTCTTCGTCCTGCGTGTCGATGATCGCTACGCGATTGCCGCCGGCGGCCTCGGCGTTGCGCCGGGCGCCCAGCGCATCGTTGATCGAGCGCGCGACATCGGGTGTGCGGATATCGATCATGCCGATGCCGACGCTGCACGTGCAGGAGGTCTGCTTGTCGCCGGCGCGGAACACCTGCGCCGCAACCTTGCGAATGAGATTGTTGGCCCAGGTCTCGACGTCGCGCGTCGTGCCGCGCTCCATGAGGAGCACGAACGTGCCGTCGCCGAACCGGCCGAACAGGTCGCTCGCCTGGCGCGTCTCCGCGATCAGCCCGGCGAACTGGCCGATGACTTCTTCGATCGCGAGCGGACCGACGTCCTCGGTGAGCCCGTCGAGCTTGTCGGGCTGGATCGCCACGAGCTGACGAATGCCCGCTTTGATCGGTTGCGACAGCGTCTGCTGGAGCTGTTGCACGAAGAAGCGTCGCTGCAGCGCCCCGGTCGCGGCATCGCGTTCGAGCGCATCCGTGAGCTGTTCGTTGATCGTGCCGGCGTCGCGCTTCTTCGACGCCACGCACAAGCGCACGGCCGGCTCACCTTCGAAGTCGACCGGCGACAGCTCGATTTCGAGCGGCACGTTCGAGCCGTCCGAGAGCACCGCGCTCGCGCGCAACGAATGGTTCGACCACTTGCCCTGCAGGCACGCAACCAGCGCGCCCTTGATCGCGGCGTGCGCTTCGGCGTCGAAAGCGTCCATCAGCGGCGTGCCCAGGATCGCCTCCGCGTCCGGCAGACCGTAAAGATCCAGCCACGCGGGGTTCGCGTCGACCACGATACCTTCCTGCACGTGGGCGATCGCGTCGGCCGAACCGGCCATGAACGACTTGAGCTGATCGCTGTACTCGCGCGCCGAGCTGATCGTGCGATTGAGCGTCTGCGCGCGGTTGTAGGCTTCGAGCTCGCGCGTCACGACCAGGCGAAAGCGCAGCGGATTCACGAGCGACACCGCGTCGCGCGCGCCTTGTTGCATCGCTATCGCGATCGCACCCTCGTCGAGCTGATCGCGCGCGATCAGCACCGGCACCTCGGCGCCGAACTGCTTCGAGACGGCCATCACCTTGGCGATGTCCGACGGATCCTGGCCGACGAACGCGACCAGCATGTGGGCGTTGATCTGCGTCAGCGCCTCGCCGAGATCGTTGAGCTCACGGATCCAGTTGCAACGCACCGCGAGGCCGGCGTTGCGCAAAGTGCTGTTGATGGCTTCGACGTTGTCCTGATGCCGGGTCAGGACGATCATCGGCACCGCGCTCTGTTCGGCCAAAGCTACTCTCCGCTTCTTTCGTGCGAGTCTAGCACCGCCATCTTGGCCGGCGCGCCGACCACTTCACGAACGAGACGCGGTACCAGGTATCCGGGCAGGCGCGCGGTGAGCTCCCGGTGCAGGTCGAGCGCGCGGCGCTCGTCGACGTCGAAGTGCGCCGCCCCTTGTACCTTATCCAGCAGGTGCAGGTAGTAGGGAAGAACGCGTGCCGCAAACAAGGCTTCGCTGAGCTGCGCGAGCGCTGCGACCGAATCGTTGACCCCGGCGAGCAGCACGGACTGGTTCAGCAGCGTCGCGCCTGCCGTCGCCAGCTCGGCGCAGGCACGCCGCACCGGCTCGTCGATCTCGTTCGCGTGATTCGCATGGATCACGACCACCTTCTGTAGCGGCACCCCGGCCAGCCACTTGAGCAGCCCGGCATCGATGCGCTCCGGCTGTACGACCGGGTAGCGAGTGTGAATGCGCAGGCGGCGAACGTGCCGCACGGCCTGCAGCTCGTCGGTCAATTGCGTCAGTCGACGGTCGCTCAAGCTCAACGGATCGCCGCCGCTCAGGATCACTTCGTGGATGCTGGCGTCGGCCTGCAGCCGTGCGATGACGGGCTGCCAGCCCTGCCGCAGTGCCGAGTGTTCCGAATAGGGGAAATGCCGTCGAAAGCAGTAGCGACAGTGAACTGCACAGGCGCCCGTTGCGACCACGAGCGCGCGCCCCGCGTACTTGTGCAACAGCCCCGGTGCCGCACTGCTGGCGAGATCGCCGACCGGATCGGTCGTGAAATCCGCGGCGGCAACGAGCTCCGCCGCACCCGGCAGCACTTGCAGGAGCAACGGGTCGCGCGGATCGCCGCGCCGCATGCGCGCGACATAACCGCGCGGCACGCGCAGCGGGAATTCGCGAGCCGCCGCGAATGCGGGTTCGAGCAGCGCGGGGTCGAGGTCGAGCGCGGCGCACAGCTCGGCCGGATCGGTGATGTACGGGTCGTTGCGAAACTGGCTCGGGAGGGAGGTTGCGGCTATCATCTGCGCCCCTTCGGGGAATCCCCTCTATTTTATTGATCCGATTTGATTGAGCCAGGGTGCGAAATGGGCAGCTTCTCCACGAACGAATTCAAGTCCGGCCTCAAGATCATCCTCGAGAACGACCCGTATTCGATCGTCGAGAACGAGATGGTGAAGCCCGGCAAGGGCCAGGCCTTCAACCGCGTCAAGGTGCGCAATCTCAAGACCGGCCGCGTCATCGAGCGCACGTTCAAGTCCGGCGACAGCGTCGAGGCTGCGGACGTGGTCGAGACGGAAATGCAGTATCTCTACACCGATGGCGAGTTCTGGCACTTCATGGTGCCGGACACGTTCGAGCAGTTCACCGCGGGCAAGGAAGCGATGGGCGAGGGCGCCATCTGGCTGAAGGACGGCATGGAGTGCACGGTGATGCTGTGGAACGGCGTGCCGCTCAATGTCACGCCGCCGGCGCATGTCGAGCTGAAGGTGGTCGAGACGGATCCGGGTGTGCGCGGCGACACCGCGACAGGTGGTGCGAAGCCCGCGAAGCTGGAGACCGGGGCGGTGGTGCGCGTGCCGCTGTTTATCAATGAAGGCGAGATCGTTCGCGTCGATACGCGGACGTCGGAGTACTTGTCGCGCGGCAAGGCTTGATGGGGATGTCGGGCCGAAGCCCGACCTACAGGGCTCTAATCACCTCGGCTACGATTTTTTCGAGCCCCGCCTGATCCTCGGCATCGAAGCGCTCGAACTTCGGGCTGTCGAGGTCGAGCACGCCGAGCAACTCGTTTCCGCGCAGCAGCGGCACCACAATCTCCGAATTCGACGCCGAGTCGCACGCAATGTGGCCGTCGAACTCGTGCACGTTCTTGACGATCACGGTCGCACGGCGCGCCGCCGCTGTGCCGCACACACCTTTGCCGAGCGGAATCCGCACGCACGCCGGTTTCCCCTGGAACGGGCCGACGACCAGCTCGCCGTCCTTCAGCAGGTAGAACCCGACCCAGTTCAGGTCCGGCAGCGAGTGATAGAGGAGCGAGGTCGTGTTCGCGAAGTTCGCGATCGCGTCGCGCTCGCCTTCGAGCAGTGCGCGCGTTTGCGCGACGACGTCCGCGTACAGTGCGGGCTTCAGTTGCTGCGAATCGATGTTCAGCTCGTGCATGGTCAGGCCCTGTCGAAAGGAAACGCGAGCACTTCGTCGATGTGTCGAGCGCCGACTGCGCACATCACCAGGCGGTCGAAGCCGAGCGCCACGCCCGAGCACTCCGGCAGTCCGTGCTCCAGGGCTGCGAGAAAGTTCTCGTCGATTGGCACCGGCGGCAGATTGCGGCGCTGACGCTCCGCGACGTCCTGTTCGAAACGCGTCCGCTGCTCCTGCGGATCGCCGAGCTCGTGGAAGCCGTTCGCGAGCTCGATGCCATCGAGGTACGCCTCGAAGCGCGACGCGATGTGTCCGTGCACGCGCGCCAGCGCAGCCTGCGATGCCGGATAGTCATAGATGAATGTGAGTCGATCGAGACCGAGCTGCGGACCGACCAGCGTGCCCATGATCAGGTCGAGACACGCATCGCGGTCGTGCGCCAGGTTCTGCGGCATCTCGATGCCGGAGCTGTGCAAACGCGCGACCAGCATCGGCGTGGAGTCCTGAAAGACGTCCACGCCCGCATGCAGCTGCATCGCCTCGCGATACGTGAGGCGCTCGGCGCGATCGAACTGTCGCGATGCCGGCAGCACGGCGCTGATCAGGCGCTCGACGTCCGACATCAGCGAATGATGGTCGTAGCCGACGCGGTACCACTCGATCATCGTGAACTCGGGGTTGTGCCAGCGGCCGCTCTCGCCGTCGCGATAGACCTTGCTGATCTGCCAGATATCGCCGCAGCCCGCGGCAAGCAGGCGCTTCATCGCGTACTCGGGCGAGGTCTGCAGGAAGCCGGGGCGGCCGTTCGCGATCGCCTGGACGCTGGCGATGTGCACGTCGGTCACTGCGGCGGCGCTGAGCGCGGGCGTCTCGACTTCGAGCGTGCGAGTCGCCGCGAAATATTCGCGAGTGGCGCGCAACATGGCGGCCCGCACTTCGAGCGTGGCGATGGAGGCTGTCGGTCGCCAGCTCATGTCGTCACCGCGCGTGCGATGGGTCGTCCCAACTGCACCGTCGACTCGGGAACCAGCGTCGGCTCCCACGCGATGCGATTGCGCTCGAACAGCAGTATCACAGTCGATCCCATATTGAAGCGGCCCAACTCGTCGCCCTTCGCGAAGTGTCGGCCAAGACCCGTCGCAATGCGCGTCGGGTCCTTGCTCCGCCGCGGCGGCGGATTCACTTCGCTGCAATGGACGGTCTCGATGCTGCCGACGAACAGCGCGCCGACGAGGATGACTGCCATGCGGCCGATCGGCGTCGTGAAGTCGCAGATCAAGCGCTCGTTGCGTGCAAAGAGGCGCGGCAGCGCACGCGCGGTGGCTGTGTTGACGCTGAAGAGCTCACCGGGCACATAAATGTTGTCGCGAGCGGTGCCGGCGTAAGGCATATGAATGCGGTGATAGTTGTACGGCGCGAGGTAAATGCACGCGAAGCTGCCGCCACGATAGGTCGCAGCTGCTTCGGCATCGCCCGCCAGCAAGTCCAGCAGCGAATAGTGGTGTCCCTTCGCTTGCAGCAGCAAGTCGTCTTCGATCGGGCCGCGCTGGCTGACCGTGCCGTCGACCGGGCTGACGACGACGTCCGTCTCGGCGGCAATCGGCCGCACGCCGGGGCGCAACGCGCGCGTGAAGAAGTCGTTGAAGCTGCGATACGCGAACGGATCCGGTTGCACGGCCTCGGTCATGTTCACGCGATAGTTGCTGAGGAAGATGCGCAGGAACGTGTTCCTGATCCAGCGCGTTTCGCTGCGCGCGACCGAGTAGATCACGCGCGACAGCGCGTGCTTCGGCAAGGTGTGCTGAAGCGCGGCGAACCAGCTCATACGCCGGCGGCGACGATCCGCCGATAGTCTTCCGCAATGAGCTTCGGCGAGTGCGGCGCTGAGAACAGCGCATGCAACGCGCCGTTGGGATCGATGAGAAACACCGACGTCGTGTGATCCACCGTGTAGCCGCCGCCTTCGAGCGGCCGCGGAGCGGCGAGCACGCCGATGCGCTGTGCAAGCTCGTCGATCGCAGGTTTGGTGCCGGTTGCGCCGACGAATGTCGGGTCGAACCCTTTCACGTAGGCAGCGAGCTGCTGCGGAGTGTCGCGCTCGGGATCGACGGAGATCATCACGACCTGCGGACGCTGCGCTTCCGGCAGATCTGCCAGCAATTGGCGGGTTTCCGCCAGCGCGCGCATCGTGACCGGACACACGTCCGGGCAGCTCGTAAAGCCGAAGAACACCAGGCTCCAGCCGCCCCGCAGCCGTTGCGCGTCGAACGGCCGGTTGTCCTGGTCGATGAGCTCCAGCGGCGGCAGCGGCCGCGGCGGTGCAAGCAGCGTCGCCGTGGCGACTGCGAGCTGTGCTCCGCCCTGACGGTGCAGCACCCAGCGCGCCGACAGGATTCCGGCGGCGATGGCTACAATAGCGACAAGAGCTGCGAGCGCGATCGTCTGAGTTCGGGACATCGTTTCCTCGTGGCGGCGAATTATCGCACGGCGCCCGATGAACCCGACCTCCAACAATTCCGCCTGGCCGCCCGGCTCCGCGCCGGTCACGCTGCCTGCACCGGATCCGGCGACGGTGGAGCAGCTCATTCACTACGGCACGCTGCTGTTCGAGCAGTCGGACCTGTGGTTCGGTCACGGCACCGACAACGCATTCGACGAAGCAGCGGAGCTCGTGTTCTTCGGCGCCGGGCTGCGGCACGAGGACGCCGCGGATGTGTACAGCAGACAGCTCGCCACCACCGAGCGCGCGGCAATTCTCGCTCTGTTCGGACGGCGGATTGCCGAGCGAATTCCCGCCGCCTATCTCACGCGTCGCATGTGGTTCGCCGGACATGAGTTCTATGTCGACGAGCGCGTGCTCGTGCCTCGCTCGCCGATTGCCGAGCTGGTCGAGGCGCAGTTTCAGCCGTGGATCGCGCCAGCGAAGGTGCGCCGCATTCTCGACATCGGCACCGGCTCGGGCTGCATTGCCATCGCCAGTGCGCTGGCCTTGCCCGGGGCACACGTCGATGCGAGCGACGTCTCGGAGGACGCGCTCGCGGTCACAGCGATCAACATCGCGAAGCACGGCGTGCAGGCTCGCGTGCGCGCGATCCGTTCCGACGTGTTCGATGCGCTCTCGGGCGAGCGCTACGACGTGATCGTTTCGAATCCGCCTTACGTGGGCGACGCCGAGATGGCTGGCCTGCCGCTGGAGTATCGACATGAGCCGGCGACGGGCCTGCACTCGGGCGTCGACGGGCTCGACGTCGTGCGCCGGATTCTGCAGGGCGCCGCCGAGCGGCTCGAGCCGCATGGGCTGCTGATCGTCGAGGTCGGTAATTCCGAAGCTGCGCTGGTCGAGGCGTTTCCGGCGGTGCCGTTCACGTGGCTGGCGTTCGAGCGCGGCGGCGGCGGCGTGTTTCTGCTGACCGCCGAGCAGCTAGAATCCGCCAATGTCCGGTAACACCTTCGGCAAGCTGTTCACTGTCACGTCGTTCGGCGAGAGCCATGGACCGGCGCTCGGCTGCATCGTCGACGGCTGTCCGCCGGGCCTGGAGCTGGCGGAGCAGGACATTCAGCCGGAGCTGGAACGGCGGCGCACCGGCACTTCGCGCCATACCAGCCAGCGCAAGGAGCCCGACCAGGTCCGTATCCTCTCGGGTGTGTTCGAGGGGCGCACGACCGGCACGCCGATCGGTCTCCTGATCGAAAACGAAGATCAGCGCTCGCGCGACTACGAGAAGATCAAGGACCGCTTCCGCCCCGGACACGCCGACTACACCTACCAGCAGAAGTACGGTTTCCGCGATTACCGCGGCGGTGGGCGCTCGTCCGCGCGTGAGACAGTCATGCGCGTCGCGGCTGGCGCGATCGCGCGAAAGTATCTGCGCGAGCGGCTCGGCGTCGCCATCCAGGGCTATCTCGCGCAGCTCGGTCCGCTGCGGCTCGAGGTCAAGTCGCTCACAGGCGTGTACGACAATCCATTCTTCTGTCCCGATCCGTCGCGGCTGGAAGAGCTCGATGCCTACATGACCGAGCTGCGCCGCTCCGGCGATTCCGTCGGTGCGCGCGTGAACGTCATCGCGACCGGCGTGCCGCCCGGTCTCGGCGAGCCGGTGTTCGACAAGCTGGATGCCGACATCGCGCACGCGATGATGGGCATCAACGCAGTGAAGGGCGTCGAGATCGGCGCGGGCTTCGCGGCTATCGAGCAGAAGGGCAGTCAGCATCGCGACGAGATGTCGCCCGCGGGCTTCCTGTCGAACAATGCCGGCGGCGTGCTCGGCGGCATCTCGTCCGGCCAGGACATCGTGGTCAGCATCGCGCTGAAACCTACTTCGAGCATCATCATTCCCGGCCGCACGATCGATGAGCAGGGTGCGAGCGTGGAGGTCGTCACGACCGGCCGTCACGATCCATGCGTCGGTCTGCGCGCGACGCCGATCGTCGAAGCAATGCTCGCGCTCGTGCTGATGGATCACTACCTGCGACACCGCGCACAGAACGCTGACGTTGTCGCAAAAACTCCTAGGATTCCGCCGCAGGCGTAGCTGTTTTTGCGGAACTCGTACCTTATGTCGACTCGGGGTTTCAGGTAGTGTTCGCCCAGCGCAAGAGGGTGCCCGCGCGTTAGGAAGTATGAGTAGACGTTGGAATGTAGCGGTGGTCGGCGCGACCGGCCTCGTGGGCGGCAACATGCTGTCCATCCTGGAGCAGCGGGGTTTCCCGGTCGGCGAAGTGCACGCGCTCGCGAGCGCGCGTTCCGTCGGGCGCACGGTGCGTTTCCAGGGGCGCGACCTGCCCGTTCAGGATCTGGAAACCTTCGACTTCTCGAAGGTGCAGATCGGTCTGTTCTCGGCGGGGGCCAGCGTCTCCAAGGTGCACGCGGTGCGCGCCGGCAAAGCGGGCTGCATCGTCATCGACAACACCTCGCAGTTTCGCTACCAGGACGACATTCCGCTGGTGGTTGCCGAGGTCAACCCGCACGCGATTGCTGGCTACCGCAACCACAACATCATCGCGAACCCGAACTGCTCGACGATGCAGATGCTGGTGGCGCTGAAGCCGCTGCACGACGTCGCGCAGATCGAGCGCATCAACGTCGCCACCTATCAGTCCGTGTCGGGCGGCGGGCAGAAGGCGATGGACGAGCTGACGCAGCAGCATGCCGCGCTCGCGCAGGGCGGCGTAGCGACGCCGAAAGTGATTGCCAAACAGATCGCCTTCAACTGTGTGCCGCAAATCGACGTGTTTCTCGACAACGGCTACACCAAGGAAGAGATGAAAATGTTCTGGGAGACCCAGAAAATCATGGAGGACCCGTCGATCCGCGTGAATGCGACCGCCGTGCGCGTTGGCGTCTATGTCGGACATTCGGAAGCGGTGCACATCGAGACGCGGCGCAAGCTGACCGAGACGCAGGCGCGGGAGATCCTGGGGCGCGCGGCCGGCGTGGTCGTCATCGACGAGCGCAAGCCGGGGGGCTATCCCACGGCGGTTACGGAGGGGGCAGGTACGGACCCGGTGTACGTGGGTCGCATCCGCGAGGACATCTCGCACGAGCGAGGTCTGAATCTGTGGATTGTGTCCGATAACGTTCGCAAGGGAGCTGCTTTAAATAGCGTCCAAATCGCCGAGATTTTGGTGAAAGACTACCTGTAGGCTATATTTGCGCGCGCAAAGTCAAGAAGCACATGAGCTTTTGACCGCTCGCGCCTGCCCTAAAGCACTGATTAATCAAAGGCCATAAGGCCGGAAAGGGCTTGGGAATGCATCGGGACGACGAGACCCGGGAGAGCTGATGAGAAGACACTTGCAGCGCCTGCTTTTGCTGGGCGCACTGCTGTCCCCCGTGACGCTGTACGCGCTGGGTCTGGGCGAGATCCGTCTCCACTCCGCCTTGAACCAGCCGTTCGACGCCGAGATCGAGCTGATTTCACCGACTGCCGAAGAGCTGCAGGGCCTGAAGGTCGGGCTGGCCAGCCCCGATCTGTATTCGCGTTACGGCATCGACCGCCCGATTTACCTGACGTCTTTCGCGTTCTCGGTCCAGCGCACCCGCGACGGGCGCGCCAGCATCAAAGTCACCTCGAACCGCTCGGTCACCGAGCCGTTCGTCACGATCCTGGTCGAAGCGAGCTGGGCGCGTGGCCGCCTGCTGCGCGAGTACACCGTATTGCTCGACCCGCCCGTGTTCATGCCGTCGCAGCAGGAAGCTCCGGCGCCGGTCACCACGCCGCAGACGAGCACGCAACAGGGACGCATCGAGCGTCCGGTCGCGGAACAGCCGCGGGAAGAGGCGCCGGCGCAGGCCACCCCGCTGCCGACACCTTCGGAGCCGACGCAGGAGCCGGTTACTTCTGCTTCCGCGTCCGGCGAGCCGGTTGCTGGCGAGTACACCGTCCAGCGCAACGACACGCTGTATCGCATCGCCGGACGCGTCAGCCAGAGCGGATCGCGTCGCGAAATCAATCGCACGATGATCGCGCTGTTCCGCGCGAACCCGGCCGCATTCAACGGCAACATCAATCGTCTGCGCTCGGGCAGCGTGCTGCGGATTCCGGAGCTCGCCGACATCGAAGCGATTCCGACCGGCGAAGCGAATGCAGAAGTCCAGCGCCAGGCCGCCGAATGGAGTGGCGCACAGCAGCCGTCGCAGGTCGCGCAGGAAGAAGCGAACCGGCTGCGGCTGGTCACGCCCGAAGAAACGCCCGCTGCTCCGGCACCGGCAGCACCCGCGCCCGAACAGGTCGCGAAGGCGCCGACGACCGCTCCGACGACTTCGGGTCCGACGCCGCAAGACAATCGCGTAGCGTTGCCGAGCCAGGGCCTCGCTGAGACTCAGCAGGGCGCGACCGAAACGCCGGTCGAAGCCGCGCCACAACCCGAGACGACGGCGGAGCAGCCGGAACCCACGGCTGAGACGCCGACGACGGAACAGGCCGCGCCCGCAAGGCCGGTCCAACGCCCGCCTGTGCAGGCTCCGCAGGAGCCGACGCCGTCGCTATTCGACCGTATCGGCGACTTCTGGTGGGTGCCTGTCGTAGTCGGCTTGCTCGTGGTCCTGGTCCTTGCTGTGGCGTTCATCCGTCGCCGTCGCGAGGAAGCGGCTGTCGCCGTCGACTCGATGGCAGGACTGGACTTCGAGCCGCGTTCCACGCGCGTTGCCCCGGCGCTGTCGCCGGTCACGAAGGCGCGCGATTCGTTCCTGGTCGAGGACTCGGAAGACGAAGACACGCTTGGCGGGGATGAGACAGCGCCGACGCCGACCGCGCGCCGCGCGTCGGAGCCGCCGCCGAAGCCGCGCGTCGAGCCCGTTGCTGTCGCGGCACCCGCGGCCGCCGCAGCGAGCCCGCGCATCGACGAGACGATCAGCAGCGAAACGCAGGTGCGTTTCGATCAGCAGGACGCACTCGCAGAAGCCGACTTCCACATGGCGTACGGCCTGTACGACCAGGCGGCCGATCTGGTGAAGATCGCGATCGGCCGCGAGCCGGGCCGTCGCGACCTGAAGCTGAAGCTGCTCGAGATCTACTTCGTCTGGGGCAACAAGGATCTGTTCCTCGACACCGCGCGCGAGCTGCACGGCACGCGTGGCCAGGCAGCTGCCGGCGAGTGGGACAAAGTCCTGATCATGGGCAAGCAGATCGCGCCGGACGACGCCATGTTCAAGGGCGAAGCCGGTGCTGCCCACGTCGACCTCGTCGACGTGAACCTGGAAGGCGGCGAGAACCGCGTCGACGTCGACCTGTTCGCGGAGCCGGATGCCGACAAGCCGGCCGGCCTCGACCTCGAGTTCACCAGCGGCGAGCGCAAGGCGCCTGCTGCGAGCGGCGCTTCATCCGACCTGGACTTCCTGCTCGACGAGCCGAAGCGCGGCTCCGACGAAGAGCCGACGCGCGAGTTCGACCCGCTGTCGCGCACGCAGGAGACGCCGACGATCGAGACCCCCACGATCGACCGCTCGTCGCAGACCCTGCGCGAGCGCACGCTGCGCGAGAAAGCGGCGAAGACGGATCAGACCGCCGAGCTGTCGCTCGACGACCTCGGCCTGGACGTCGATGCGATGGATTCCGGCTCGCTGGAAGACACGACGTCGCTGGAGAAGGATGCGACGGCCGAAAACCCCGCGGCGCTGCGCGACGACGAGATGACGCAGCTTGCGCCGTCGATGGGCAGCTTCGATCGCACGATGAAGGCGCCGCGCGAGAAGTTCGACATCGAGACCACCGGCACGATCTACATCGACCAGGTCGATCTTGCCGGCGGCGATACCGTCGAGCAGCCGCGCGTGGAAACGGATTCGACTGCGGAGATGAAGCGTCCGTCGGTGCCGCGGGAGCTGGACGTCGACCTGGATCATTTGTCCGGCTCGGGCACCAGCCCGGAGACCGTGCGCCAGGTGCGCGGCAGCGGCGGGCGCGAGGACGACTCGTTCTCGAGCGATGTGTTCGCGGATCGCACTTCCGAAGTGCCGCGCGTCGACCTGGACGTCGGCGAGCCGCTGTCCGGCGATGACGGCGATACTGCTCACCGCCGCACCCTCGCGGGCGCCGACGTCGGGCTGTCGGAGCTCGAGCCGGTGACGATGAGCGAAGTCGGCACCAAGCTCGACCTGGCGCGTGCCTACATGGATATGGGCGATCCGGACGGTGCCCGCAGCATCCTCGAAGAGGTGCTCTCCGAGGGCAACGCCAGCCAGAAGCAGGAAGCGCAGCGCCTGATGGAGTCGATCAGATAACCCGAATCGCCCTCGGCCTGGAGTACGACGGCAGCCCGTTCTGCGGCTGGCAGTCGCAGGCGCATGCATTGGGGGTCCAGGCGGTCGTCGAGGCGGCGCTGTCCACGGTCGCGGATCATCCTGTCGAAGTCACGGCGGCTGGCCGGACCGATGCCGGCGTGCACGCGGCGATACAGGTCGTCCACTTCGATACACAGGCAGTGCGGACCGAGCGCGGCTGGGTTCTCGGCGCGACTACGAATCTGCCTCCGCAGGTCAGCGCGCTCTGGGCCCGCGAAGTTCCTGAAGCCTTCCACGCGCGCTACAGCGCACTCGCACGCACCTATCGCTACGTGATTTTGAATCGCACGCCGCGTCCGGCGCTCGCCGCCGATCGCGTCTGCTGGATTCGGGATCCGCTCGATGAAAACCGCATGCGCACGGCCGCGGCGCCGCTCGTGGGCGAGCATGACTTCTCGTCGTTCCGCGCCGCCGAATGTCAGGCACGTACGCCGATGCGTAACGTGCACAAGATCGACGTCGAACGGATCGGTGAGCGCATCGTGCTGACCGTGTGTGCCAACGCGTTCCTGCATCACATGGTGCGCAACATCGCGGGCGTGCTGATCGCGATCGGCACCGGAGAGCGTCCGACCGGCTGGGCGGCCACAGTGCTGGAAGCACGCGACCGAACCAAGGGCGGCGTGACAGCACCGCCCGGTGGGCTGTACCTGGCCGGTATCCGGTACACGCCCAGCCTGGGCTTGCCAAGCGAGCCGTCCGACCCCACGATGCCCCTATGACCTGGTTCGAGAAAATCATGCCCTCGCGGATCAAGACCGAGCGCCGCACGCGCTCGGTCCCGGAAGGCTTGTGGATGAAGTGCGCCGCCTGCGACGCGGTGCTGTATCGGGCCGAGCTGGAGCGCAACCTGCACGTCTGCCCGAAGTGCGGTAACCACATGCGTATCGGCGCGCGCGAGCGGCTCGAATACTTTCTCGACCCGGAGACGACCGAGGAGCTGGGCGAGGCGATCGAGCCCGAAGATCCGCTCAAGTTCCGCGACACCAAGAAGTATCGCGACCGCGTGCTGCAGGCCCAGAAGAGCACGCAGGAGAAGGATGCGCTGGTCGTGATGAGCGGCACGCTGCACGGGTTGCCGATCGTCGCCTGTGCGTTCGAGTTCGCGTTCCTCGGCGGCTCGATGGGCTCGGTCGTCGGCGAGCGCTTCGTCCGCGGCGCCGAGCATTGTCTCGAGCATCGCAAGCCGCTGGTCTGCTTCTCTGCCAGCGGCGGCGCGCGCATGCAGGAAGCGCTGCTGTCGCTGATGCAGATGGCGAAGACCAGCTCCGCGCTCGCACGGCTGAGCGAGGCGCGCTTGCCATACATTTCCGTGCTGACCGATCCGACGACCGGCGGCGTGTCGGCGAGCCTCGCGATGCTCGGCGACGTCAACATCGGCGAGCCGAAGGCGCTGATCGGTTTCACCGGCGCGCGCATCATCCAGCAGACCGTGCGCGAGACGCTGCCGGAAGGCTTTCAACGCGCCGAGTTCCTCCTCGATCACGGCGCGCTCGACATGATCGTCGACCGCCGCGACATGCGCGACCGCATCGCCGGGCTGCTGACGATGTTCACGCACAAGCCGGCGGTTCCGGCCGGTTGATCGCATGAGCGGACCCCGCGAGCGGAGCCTCCGGTTCCGCCGGCTGTCCGACTGGCTCGCGTGGCAGGAAACCCTGCATCCGAACGCGATCGATCTCGGGCTCGACCGCCTGCAGCGCACGCTCGAGCGCCTCGAGTGGCAACGCCCGGCCTGTCCCGTCGTCACAGTCGCCGGCACCAACGGCAAAGGGTCGTGCGTCGCGCTCACGGCGCGCATTCTTGGGGAGGCCGGTTATCGCATCGGCACTTTCACTTCGCCCCACCTGCTTCGCTACAACGAGCGCATCCATATCGACGGCGTCGAAGTCTCCGACGAGACGTTGATGGCAGCGTTCGAGCGCATCGATGCGGCGCGCGGCGCCGACACACTGACGTTCTTCGAATTCAACGCCGCCGCTGCTCTGCTGGTGTTCGCCGAAGCTCAGCCTGACGCCATCGTGCTCGAAGTCGGCATGGGCGGACGCCTCGACGCGGTCAATGTCGTCGACGCCGACGTCGCGCTGGTCTCGTCGATCGATCTCGATCATTGCGACTGGCTCGGCCACGACCGCGAGACGATCGGTCGCGAGAAGGCCGGGATCTTCCGTGCCGGCCGCCCGGCGATCTTCGGCGCCCGCGACATGCCGGCGTCGATTCGCGAGACCGCCGATCGTATCGGCGCGAACCTGCAGCAGCTCGGTCGCGACTTCGACTGGGTCCGCAGCGGCGAGCGCTGGAGCTGGCGCGGGCGCTCCGGCGAACAACGCGACCTGCCGGCGCCGGCACTGCACGGCGAGATTCAATACGACAACGCGGCTGCAGTTCTCGCGGCGCTCGGCGCATTGGAACCGCGCGTGCGCGTGCCTCGATCCGCCATCGAGCGCGGGCTGCAGACGGTGACGTTGCCGGGACGCTTCCAGGTGGTGCAGCAGGGCGGCCCGCGACCCATCGAGTGGATCCTCGACGTCGCCCACAACCCGGCGGCAGCGCGCACGCTCGCCGCACAGCTCGCCGCGAGAAAGGGCAAGGGCAGCACCATCGCCGTCTGCGGCGTGCTGAGCGACAAGGACGTGGAGGGTATCGCGAGCGAGCTGCGAACCTCGTTCGATCGCTGGATCATCGTGGGATTGCAAGGCGCTCGCGCGTTGCCTCCCGACGAGCTTGCCGGGCGCGTGCGCAATGTCGGCGCGAACATCGAGGCCGTCGCGACGGATGTCGTCGCCGGTTGCCAGGCAGCAGAGGCGCTGGCGCAGCCGGGCGATCGGATCGTGGTGTTCGGCTCGTTCCTGACCGTCGGTCCGGCACTCGGCTGGCTTTATACTTCGCGCCCGTGGAGCGCATAGTCAAAGAACGTCTGGTTGGCGCGGCCGTGCTGATGGCCGCCGCGATCATCCTGATTCCGGAGATGCTGTCGGGCCCGGACCGCGAACCCCAGGCGCAGCCGCCGGCGCAGTCCCGCAGCGACGGGCCGATCAAGACCTACACGATCGATCTGAGTCAGTCGCCGACTGCGCAACCGACGCCGGCCGTCGTCGAGAATCGTGCGCCGCCGCCCGAAGAAGCGCCGGTTCCGCAGCCGCCAAGCCAGAGCCAACCGGCTGCGTCACAACCCGCTGACGCCGATCAGGCAAAGCCTGAAGTCCCGCAACAGTCCGCCGTCGTCGAAGCGCCGACCGCACTGCCGACTGCGACGCCGGCGCCCGCGCGCGCTACGCCGCGTCCTCTTGCTTCCGACGCCGTCGCCCCAACCTCGGGACGGTGGGCAGTGCAGGTAGGTAGTTACGCCAGGGAGGCGACCGCGGAGCGACTGGCGAAGCAACTGCGCGATCAGGGGCAGAGCGCCTTCGTGATGCCGGTGAAGTCGGGTGGCACGACGTTGTATCGCGTGCGGATCGGGCCGATGCAGGATCGCGCGAGCGCCGAAGCGGTGCTGCGCGATGTCAAGTCGCCGGGTGCGGCGATCGTCGCGCATCCGTAACGACCGAATTGGACGACTCACAATTGGTAAGGGGCGGACGGGCGCTGTTAGAATCCGCGCGCTCAAATTGACTGACGATCGATCCACGCTCGATGTTCCGGCTCCCGCATGGTGGTGTCGCCCCCTCTATGAATGCTGCTGACTACCTGATTGTCGGCGTGCTGTTCGCGTCGATGCTCCTGGGTATGCTCCGTGGCTTCGTGCGCGAGGCGGTAGGATTGCTCGCGTGGCTCGGCGGATTGTGGCTCGCCTGGCGCTATGCGCCGGAGCTCGAGCCGTACCTCGGCGGCATGGTCGGCAAGCCGCCGGTGAGCTTGTGGACCGCGCGCTTCCTGATCCTGCTGGGCGTGCTGGTGATCGGTTGGCTGATCGCGGCCATTCTCGGTTATTTTCTGCGGCATTCGGCGCTGAGCGTGCTGGTCGATCGGGTCCTCGGGCTGGTGTTCGGCACGGTGCGCGGCGCCGTCGTGATTGCGGTGTTCGTGATGCTCGGGGAATTCGTCGAGCTCAACAAGGTCGAATGGTGGAAGCGCTCGCATCTGCTTCCCTACGCCAGCGAGCTTGCGAGCTGGATCCAGAACTTCGCGGAAACGGGCATGAGAACTGTCGTCGACGTTCAGTCCACGCGGTCAGGAGCTTGAGAGCATGTGCGGTATCGTCGGCATCGTCGGGCAGACGGCGGTCAACCAGCAGATCTATGACGCGCTGACGGTGCTGCAGCACCGCGGGCAGGATGCAGCCGGCATCATGACCTGCGACGAAGGCGAGCTGTTCATGCGCAAGCAGAACGGCCTGGTGCGCGACGTCTTCCAGCAGCGCCACATGCTGCGCCTGAAGGGCAACATCGGCATCGGCCACGTCCGCTATCCCACTGCCGGCTGCGACAGCTCTTCCGAAGCGCAGCCGTTCTTCGTCAATTCGCCGTACGGCATCTGCCTCGGACACAACGGCAACCTCACGAATGCCGCCGAGCTCGCCGAGGTGCTGATCCGCGAAGACCTGCGTCATCTGAATACGAGCTCCGATTCCGAAGTGCTGCTCAACGTGCTGGCGAGCGAGCTGTCGCGTGCCGGCACGCCGCGCGCGTCGGCTACGGACATCTTCGCTGCGGTGACTTCGGTGTATCGCCGCGTGCGCGGCGGTTTCGCAGTCGTGTCGATGATCGTGGGTCACGGGCTGCTCGGCTTCCGCGATCCGCACGGCATCCGGCCGCTGGTCATCGGTCGCCGCGAGACGCCGCAGGGCAACGAGTACATGCTCGCCTCCGAGAGCGTCGCGCTCGATCAGCTCGGCTTCGAGCTGATGCGCGACATCGGCCCGGGCGAGGCGGTGTTCATCGACGAGCACGGCCGCTTCTACTCGCACCAGTGCGTGCCGGTCGCGCGTCACACGCCGTGCATCTTCGAGTACGTCTATTTCGCGCGGCCCGATTCGATCATCGACAACATTTCCGTGCACAAGGCGCGGCTGCGCATGGGCGACCTGCTGGCCGAGAAGATCCGCCGCGTCTGGCCCGACCACGACATCGACGTCGTGATCCCGATTCCGGATACCAGCCGGACCGCGGCGGTGCAGGTTGCGCAGCTCCTCAACGTCAAGTACCGCGAGGGCTTCGTCAAGAGCCGCTACATCGGCCGCACGTTCATCATGCCGGGGCAGGAGCAGCGCGCGAAGTCGGTGCGCTCGAAGCTCAACGTCATCGACCTGGAATTCCGCGGCAAGAACGTGCTGCTGATCGACGATTCCATCGTGCGCGGCACGACTTCAGCGCAGATCATCGATCTCGCGCGCGAAGCCGGCGCGAATCGCGTCTACTTCGCCTCGGCCGCGCCGCCGGTGCGCTTCGCGAACGTCTACGGTATCGACATGCCTGCGACGTCCGAGCTGGTTGCGGCCGACCGCACCGACGACGAAGTGGCAAAGCTCATCGGCGCGGACCGGCTGATCTACCAGGATCTCGATGACCTGGTGCGAGCCTGTCTGCACCACGACTCCAACATCCAGGAGTTCGACGACTCCTGCTTCTCCGGCCGTTACGTCACGGGCGACGTCACGCCGAGCTACCTCGCGCGCCTGCAGGAAGAGCGCTCGGATGAAGCCAAGGCACGCCGCAAGCAGCTGCACCGCGGCTCGCTGAAGGCGATCCGCGCCGTGTAGGTCGGCTGTAGGTCGGGCTTCAGCCCGACAATCCGTGCCCGACATCCATTCACAACCGATCACCAGCTCCTCAGGCGCGCCGCGCCTGCTGATAATCACGGATCACACCGAGCTCGGGCGCGCGCTCGAGCAGCACGTGTCGATCATCTGGCCTGACGCGGAATGTCGCATCCACGCGCCGTTGCAGTCAGGCCGGCTGCATTCCGGTTTCAACGCGGTCGGTTACGACGTCGTCCTGCTCGATGACCGCATCGAGCGCGGGCAGGGTGAGAAGTGGCTCGACAACCTGCTCCATCGCAACGCTTTCCCGCCGATTCTCTATCTCGCGCGCGGCGACGATCCGGCGCTCGCGCAGCGTGTCACGCAGCGCGGCGCCATCGACTGTCTCATGCGTGAGCGCATCGATCATCGGCGCATGGCCGACGTGCTGCGTACCGCGATGGTGCAGCGACGTCAGCAGCTATCATTGCTGCGGACCGGGCCGGAAGCGGAGCGCCTGTCGCAGTTCGGTTCCGTCACCATTCGCGGCCATCGCTTCGTGCGCGAGCTGGCGATCGGCGGCACCTCGGCGGTGTATCTCGCGGAGAGCGAGCGGGCGGGCGAGATGGTCGTGCTGAAAGTGCTGCGCGACTCGCCGAGCGCAGGCGACGAGCACACGCAGTTCACGCGCTTCATGCAGGAATACGAGCTGATCTCGAAGGTCCGTCATCCGAACGTGGTGCGCATCTTCGATCTCGGCATCGCCGACGATCACGCTTATCTCGCGATGGAATATTTTCCGCGCGGCGACCTGCGCTCGGTGATCGCCAGCGGGCTCGACGGCAGCGAGGCGCTGACGTACCTGGCGCAGATGGCGGCCGCGCTGCAAGTCGTGCATGCGGTTGGCGTGCTGCATCGGGATCTGAAGCCGGGAAACATCATGCTGCGCGCCGACGACTCGGTCGCGCTGATCGACTTCGGCCTGGCGAAGCACGTCCAGAGCGACGCGGAGATCACGGCCACGGGCGAGATCTTCGGCACGCCCTATTACATGAGCCCGGAGCAGGGGCACGGCCAGACGCTCGACGAGCGCAGCGATCTGTACAGTCTCGGCGTGATCTTCTACGAGATGCTGACGCGCCAGAAGCCGTACCTCGCCCAGTCGCCGATGGGCGTCGTCTACATGCATGCCAACGCGCCGATTCCGCTGCTGCCTGAGGCGCTGCGCAACTATCAGCAACTGATCAACAAGCTGCTCGCGAAAGATCCCATCCATCGTCTTGCGTCGGCGAGCGCGCTGCTGGCGAAGATCGAGGAGCTGCGTTGAACGACGTTCTGCTCGCGCCGACGCCGCAACGGTGGTTCGAAGTCGCCAGCGAGCGGTGGCGCGAGCTGCTGGTCGATCACGCGAACTGCGAGAAGAAGGCGGCGTCGAGCGCACTCGCCCTGATCTTCACCTATGCGGACGATCTGCAGCTCACGGATCGTCTGTCGCGCCTCGCGCGCGAAGAGCTGCGGCATTTCGAGCAGGTGCAGAAGATGATGCAGGAGCTGGCCGTGCCGTTCGTGCGCATGAAACCCGCCCGATATGCCGATGGACTGCGGGCGGCGACGCGTCGTTCGGATCCCGGACGGCTGATCGATCTGCTCCTGTGCGGCGCGTTGATCGAGGCGCGGTCACACGAGCGCTTCGTGGGCCTGGCGCCGAGGTTGAAGGCGCCGCTGCGCGACTTCTACGAAGGACTGGCTGCATCGGAAGCGCGTCACTACACGGTGTACATGCGACTGGCGGAGCAGCGGGCTGGCCAGCAGGATTGGCGGGCGCGGCTGAAGCATCTGGCGGAAATTGAAGCGGAGCTGGCGACGTCGCCGGATCAGCAGTTCAGGTTCCACTCGGGTTTGCCAACTCCGCCAACTCAAACCCCCGCTCGTTCCACCTGAGCACACTGCCTTGCTCATACCAATCCCCTAACACGATCCTCACCGCCGGCTTGCCGTCGATTTGCATCTCGTGCACCGCCGGGCGATGCGTGTGGCCATGAATGATGCAATCGACGCCGTAGCGTTCGAACGTGCGTCGCACCTCATCCTGGTTGACGTCCATGATCTGCGGAGCAGCGACATCCATCGATGCGATGTGCTCCTTGCTCCCCTCGCGCATGCGTTCCGCCAGCCTCTGTCGCTGTCGCAACGACAGACGGCGCAGCGTGAACTGAACGAGCGGATTGCGCACGATGCGCCGCAGACGCTGATACGCATGATCATCGATGCACAGCAGGTCGCCGTGCATCAGCAGCACGCGGCGTCCGTAGACGTCGATGACCGTGCCGTCGTCCAGCAGCTTCATGCCGGTTTCGCGGCAGAAGCGCGTGCCGATGAGGAAATCGCGATTGCCGTGGATCAGGAACGTCTTCACGCCGGCGTCGCTGACCGCGCGCAGGCCCTGGATGACGCGACGCTTGTCCGGGTCGGGATCGTCGTCGCCGATCCAGGCTTCGAACAGGTCTCCGAGGATGTACAGCGCCTCGGCGCGGCGTCCCTCGCGCTGCAGGAACTCGAGAAATTGCGCGGTGATGTCGGGCCGCGTGCCGTCGAGGTGCAGGTCGGAGATGAAGAGCGTCGTCACTTCACTTCTTCGATCCTGATGATGATCACCGGCTTGAGCGGCGCGTCTTTCTCGAACGGCCCGTATTCGCCGGTGGCGACGGCGCCGATGTCGTCGACGACGTTCATCCCTTCCACGATGCGGCCGAAGACCGCGTAGCCCCAGCGGCTGGGCTGCGGGTCGAGCGCGGCGTTGTCCGCGAAGTTGATATAGAACTGCGCGTTCCCGCTGTGAGGGTCGCCGGTGCGCGCGAGCCCAACGGTGCCGCGGCGGTTCGACAGGCCATTGCCGGACTCGTTGGGGACGCCCGCGCGGGTCGGTTTTTCCACGTTCTTCTCGTCGTAGCCGCCGCCCTGCGCCACGAAGTAGGCGATCACGCGGTGGAAGATCGTGCCGTTGTAATGGCCGGCGCGCATGTACTCGAGGAAGTTCGCGACCGTCAGCGGCGCGCGGGCGGAATCCAGCTCGATGACGAACTTGCCCAGGTTGGTGTCGACCCGCACTCGCGGGTTGTCCTGCGCGTGTGCCGTCAGGCCGACGGCGAGCAGGAGTGCGGCGATCAACAGGCGTGCGCGATGCATGGTGGTCCTTTGGCGAAGTTCGCGTGATCTTACCAAACGTCGCTAGAATGGCCGCGTCATGCAGATCTTCAACAGCTACACGGGTCGAAAGGAAGAGTTCAAGCCGATCCAGCCGGGCGTCGTGCGCATGTACCTGTGCGGCGATACCGTTTACGACTACTGCCACATGGGCCACGCGCGGTCCAAGACCGCGTTCGACGTCGTACGCCGCTACTTGCAGTACCGCGGCTACAAGGTGACCTTCGTCCGCAACATCACGGACATCGACGACAACATAATCAAGCGCGCGCACGAGAACGGCGAAAGTGTGCAGTCTCTGACGAGTCGCTTCACGAAGGCGATGCACGAGGACTACGACCGGCTCGGCCTGCTGCGTCCTGATGTCGAGCCGAAGGCGACGGAGCACGTTCCCGGCATCATCGCGATGATCGAAAAGCTGATCGCCAAGGGTCACGCGTACGTGGCGACCAACGGCGACGTGATGTACTCGGTGTCGAGCTTTGCCGACTACGGCAAGTTGTCGGGTCGACAGCTAGGGGACCTGCGCGCGGGCGCGCGCGTAGCAGTCGACGAGGCGAAGCGCGATCCGCTCGACTTCGTGCTGTGGAAGCAGGCGAAGCCGGGTGAGCCGCATTGGTCCTCGCCGTGGGGCGAGGGCCGCCCGGGCTGGCACATCGAATGCTCCGCGATGACCTACGAGCTGCTCGGCGCGGACTTCGACATTCACGCCGGCGGCATGGACCTGAAGTTTCCGCATCATGAGAACGAGATCGCGCAGTCGCGCGCCGCGACCGACGCGGGCTTCGCGCACCTGTGGATGCACAACGGGTTCCTCAACGTCGACAACGAGAAGATGTCGAAGTCGCTGAACAACTTCTTCCGCATCCGCGACGTGCTCGATTCGGGACAGGTGCGCGATCCGGAAGTGGTGCGCTACTTCCTGGCGTCGAGCCACTATCGCGGGCCGATCAGCTATTCGCTCGAGCAGATCGAGCTGGCGGACACTGCGTTGTCGCGGATGTATCTGGCGTTGCGGGGCCTCGAGCCGGCCGAGAGCTATACGCCGAGCGAGGCGACCCGGAAGTTCGAAGCCGCGATGGACGACGACTTCAATACGCCCGAGGCGACGGCCGCTCTGCAGGGCCTCGTGACTGAGATCAACCGCGCCAAGGACGCGAACGACTGGGGCAAGGCGAGCGCGCTGGCCGCGGAACTGAAGAAGCTCGGCGGCATCCTGGGCGTGCTGTATCTGCAGCCGGAGGAATTTCTACGAAAAACCAAATCGGGCAGCAAAGCCTCGGGCCTGTCGGACGCCGACGTTGAACGCCTGATCGCCGAGCGTCGCGCGGCCCGCACCGCCCGGAACTTCAAGGAGTCGGACCGGATCCGCGACGAGCTCACGCAGGCCGGCATCATCCTGGAAGATAAGCCCGACGGCACAACGACTTGGCGGCGGGGCTGAGCCCGGGCCGGTACCCGCGGGGAATCACTGGCGACGGGTGCGGTCTTTCCGTATCATTCGCGCCCCCGGGTACGGGGCATGGCGCAGTCTGGTAGCGCATCTGCTTTGGGAGCAGAGGGTCGGGGGTTCGAATCCCTCTGCCCCGACCACTCGGCGAAAGGCCATGCGCCCGTAGCTCAGCTGGATAGAGCACCGGCCTTCTAAGCCGGGGGTCGCAGGTTCGAGTCCTGCCGGGCGCGCCAGATACGCGACCGGCGGAACGATTGGACGATGGTGGACGTAGCTCAGTTGGTAGAGCCCCGGATTGTGATTCCGGCCGTCGTGGGTTCGAGTCCCATCGTCCACCCCATCTTCACGATGGATAACAGGGATCGCGTGGGCTGTTAGCTCAATTGGTAGAGCAGCTGACTCTTAATCAGTTGGTTATAGGTTCGAGTCCTATACGGCCCACCACTCTCTCCTTCCTCAACGACATTGGCATC
>Ga0075418_10000898_pt1 | contig 32548 bp, 32 predicted proteins | sample SoiMetdeltSBSDD2_FD_81776 | JGI IMG/M metagenome (GOLD analysis project Ga0075418, IMG submission 81776) | Bulk soil microbial communities from a Populus tree surrounding site in Tennessee, USA - Soil MetaG P. deltoides SBSDD2 | ecosystem: Environmental > Terrestrial > Soil > Tree plantation... | reverse complement strand
TGGTGGGTCGGATCGGCAGCGATCGGATCAGCGATCCTCGCCCTCACCGTCGGGCCCAGAATATGGCAAATCGCGAAAGAGCATAACCTCTACACCGTCGGAGACTATTTCGAGTTTCGACACAACCGAAGCGTTCGTGGCGTGATGGCGCTCCTGCTGTGGTTCGGATCGCTGTCGATTCTGGCCGGCCAGTTGATTGCCGTTGCCTGGATACTCAACGTCGTAGCCGGCGTCAGCAAACCGGTCGGATGCTCGATAGCGGCGGTAGTCATAACAACCTACTTTACACTTGGAGGCCTGCACGCGACCGCTCGTGTCAACGTACTCCAGTTGATCGTCAAGATAGTCGGGTTTGTTGTCGTTTTGATGTACTTGATCGGCGCAGGCGACGGGCTCGCCGGTTTGAGGGAGAGCGTGACATCAACGGTTGGGGCCGATCGTGTTGACGATTACTTTGGATTCGTCGGCCAGGGCTGGTCGGTGGCGATCGGTTATCTCGTGATACTTGCGCCGTCGTTTGTCATCTCGCCCGGTTTGCTTCAAAAGTTGTTCGGAGCGCGCGACAAGAAGGCGGTGCGAGTCGGCGTCGGATTAAATGCGACGGCCCTGTTTGCTTACGCCATAGTGCCGGTGTTGATCGGGATCATCGCGCGATCCAGGTTCCCCGCTTTGACAAATCACGAACTTGCGCTTCCAACGTTGCTGACCCAGGCCTTGCCGTTGTGGCTTGGGGTATTGCTTTTGGGCGCAATCTTTTCAGCCGAGCTCAGCGCAGCCGATGCCGCGTTGTTTATGTTGAGCACCTCGTTGAGCAAAGACCTCTACAAGGCTTTTATAAATCCGACGGCGACAGACGAGCGGCTGATGCGAATCGCGAAGATCTCGGCGATTGCGTGCGGAGTGGCGGGCGCGGTGTTGGGAAGTTTTCTTCCGACGGTGATTTCGGCGCTGAGGATCTTCTATACTCTTCTGGCGGCGGCGCTGACGCTGCCTCTCATCGCGGGTTTGTACACTCGAAGAGTCAAAGCACGCGCCGCGATCCTATCGATGCTCGCGTCTGTTTTTGTGACCTTCGCGCTGGAGCTGATCACTGAAGGAAGAGGTGTTCGCGGTGTTCCGTCGTTGATCGTCGGCATCGCCGCCGGCGCGGTGGTGATGTTGCTCGTCAATTCTGTTGAGAAGCGCGCGAGTCGTTATTCGACATGATTAGCCCGCTCGTACCTTGATTCTCAATGAGGCCGATGAATGGACTATAAGAACCTGTTTAACCTGGACGGCCGCGTGTCGGTAGTCATAGGAGCGGGATCGGGGATCGGACAATCCGCGGCAAGAGGGCTCGCCGCTCACGGTGCATTCGCTGTCTGCGCCGATTTGCAAAGAGAACTCGCCGTCCAAACCGCTGCTGAAATCGGAAGCCATGCGACGGCGATGTCCGTTGACATCACCCAAACCGAAAGCGTCGTCGAGCTCCTACGGTCTGTCATCGATCAGCATAAGCGGCTGGACATCGTCGTCACTACGCCGGGCGCTAATGTCCGCAAACAAATCTCTGACTATCAGGACATAGACTTCGATCGGGTGATCGAGCTGAACTTGAAAGGAACGTTTCGGGTCTTGCGCGAAGCGGGTCGAATCATGTCCGACCGCGGCGGCGGCAGCATCATTGCTTTCTCGTCGATTCGTTCACAGGTGGTCGAGCCTGGGCAGGGTGTTTATGCCGCGACAAAGGCGGGAATCGTTCAAGTTGTTCGCGCGCTTGCAGCGGAGCTTGGGCCGAAAGGAGTTCGAGTGAATGCGATAGCCCCGGGAGTTGTCGAAACTCCGCTGACGCGGCCCATCAAAGACCATCCAGATTGGTACGCCGCTTATGCCGCGAAAAGCGTATTCGGCCGGTGGGCAAGCGCCGACGAGATGGCAGGACCGGTGATTTATCTTGCGTCCGATGCATCGAGCTATGTCACCGGTTCGGTGCTGTTCGTGGATGGCGGATGGACGGCGGCGGATGGAAGGTTCGATCCTCCGTTGTAGATTTGGTTTCTGGTTTCTGGTTTTTAATTCCTGGTTTCTGGTTTCTGGTTTATGGTTTCTCGGTTCTGGTCCTACACTCGACCGCGTCCGAACTAGAAACCACAAACCAGCAACTAGAAACCAAGCTTTAAGCGATCCGCCCATCCACGATATTGATTATCCGATGCGCCAGCGCGGAGTTCTCAGGATTGTGAGTCACCATAAACACCGTCTGTCCCTGCTCGTTAAGTTTCAAAAACACTTCCATAACTTCGTGGCCCGTCTTTGTATCGAGCGAGCCGGTCGGTTCATCGGCTAGAATCAGCGGCGGCTCGTTTACTATCGCTCGGGCGATCGCCAGCCGGCCTTGCTCGCCGCCTGAAAGCTGATTGGGGAGCCTCGGCCCCTTATCCGCGAGCCCGACTTTTTCCAATACATTCATCGCGCGGTCGCGCTTCTCTCTCGCGCTCGCGTGGGTCGTCGCCAGCGGCAGCATCGCGTTCTCGAGCGTGCTGAGATAAGGCATCAGGTGATGTTGTTGAAAAACGAACCCGAGATACTCCCGGCGAAAATCGGCTCGGCGCTCATCCTCCAGACCGTACACGTCGATTTCATCTACGAGCACCCGCCCTTCGGTTGGATGGTTCATGGCTCCAACGATTGTGAGAAGGGTGCTTTTGCCCGAGCCTGAGGGTCCCATCAAGCAGACGAACTCGCCTTCAGCGAGTTCGGCGTTGACATCCGAAAGCACGCGAACAGCCGGCGACTCGCCGTTCGCTTCATAAACCTTTGTGACGTTTTCTATCGAAAGGAAGGGCATCGGTCAGTTACGCGAGCGGTAGAGGCATAGTCAGGTTACGGTAGTTATTTGGTTGACTGACCAAGCAGCGGAGCTGCCAAATCAAGGTACCATCTCAATACTCTTTCTTGATGGCCTGTCTGATAGGCATAAGGTTATCAGGTATGCTGGGGCTAGATTCCAGACAATACCGGCAGATATTCTTGCGATCCATTGCCAAACGGTGCTCGGACCGGACTCAGTACCGATCATCATCTCCGGTAGCATCGCAATGTAGAAAACGAAGGTAAAGATGAAGTTGAAGAACTCACTTCTGATCGGACTTACTATCAAAAGCAATACGTACTTTGTCGCCTCAAGTCCCATCGCTATCAAACCCAGCCGCTTGAAGTCATTCCTTTGCGCGGCTAACGCTAAGATCGGCAAAGCGACACAGATTGTGATTAAGAGTGCCACCATTCCGCTTCTCCGCTGCTTGGTCAGCCAACTATATGATTACTCAAGTTACACATATCGGACTGCTTCCGAGGGGTCCAGCCTCGACGCGCGAACGATCGGATAAAAGCTGCTGATGGTGCCGATCACCAATCCGGCCACAACTGACGCTAATGCCAGCGCCGGTTGAAACTCGAAGACCACTCTGGTCTCCGCGAAATAAGGCAGCGCAAGCCAGGCTGCGAGCTGTCCCGTTCCCCATCCCAACAAACCGCCAATCAGGCTAATTACCGCGACCTCGATCATCAGCCCCTTGATGATGTGAGTTCGTCGAAACCCTATCGCTCGAAGGACTCCGATCTCTTTTGTCCGTTCGATAACCGAGCCCATCATCGTTGTGAAGATCATCAACGCTCCGATTGCCAGAACCACCGCCGCGACGACCGCGGAAAAACGAGTCAGCCGCTCGACGGTTTCCGAACGGGCGCGAACCGACTGCTGAATCGCGGAGACCTTCGCGTGGGGAATTCGTTCGCTGATCTGCGCGACGATGTCTTCGATAGGACAATCCTTACACAGGGCGCTCACCTCGATCAGGCTCAATTGTCCGGTCTTGTTTAACAGCGTCTGAACGTGGGGCAATGAGCCGAAGATCATTCGATCCTCGGGTCCGCTGGTCTGGGAGATCACCCCGGCGACGTGGTGGTCTTGGTCGGCGATCTTCACCCGATCGCGGACGATCCTGAATTGAAATTGGTCCTCGCTGCTATCGTGCGAACCACCGTGCGAGACCTGCTGGTCGGCGGGGACGGGCGTCGTACCCTCGATCAATGACAGCGCGCGGGCGACCTCATAGCCAACCAGAAGTTCCTGCTCTCCCTCCGGATTGCGCCCGGCGATATGCCACCAGCGCTTGAGGGTCAACTCGCTGTCGAAATCAACGCCGGCCAAAAGGATCTCGCGACCCTCGACCTCAACAGCGCCGAGCAGCTTCGGCGAAACATTGCTGATGCGATTGCGAAATGGAATGTCCAACACAGCGTTTGCGTCTTCGTTCTTGAGCTGCTTTACGTCAAACGAGACACTCGAGACGGAGAGCCCGCCGTAATCCAGGGAGAGGCTATTTGACTGAGGCACGACGACAATGTTCGCGCCGAAGCGATCGAGTTGCGAACCGATCTCTTCTTTGATCGAACTGCTCAAGCTAAGCAGGGCGACTGCCGTTCCGATGCCGATGGCGATACCAAGAGTAAGAAAGATGGCCTTGCCTTTTCGTCGCTTGAGATTTGCAAATGCAATCGTCGAGATGCGCATTGATTTAGAAGTAGCCTCCGCGGCTTTCAAGCTCGCTCGCTTTAATCACAAGCTGATTTCCCTCGATGGTTCGTGGAAGACCAATCGGATTGCAGCCGCCGTGCACCTCGTTGATCTTGGCTGAATGAAAGTGCAACCCGCAGTTGTTGCAAATCATGTCATCGCCTTCCTGATGATAACCTTTCTTCGCGTGATAGCAGGTATCGCAGGCGTCAAGCGCCGCTCGATAGACGCCATCCGAACTCTTCAGCACGAAGAAGCGAACCGGTCTGTTATCGGACAACTTATAGTCAAAGAACTTCGCCGTGCTGCTGAGGTCCGAAAGCGAGATTCTTATGTCGCGAGACTCCGGAGCAGTCGAAGCAGTCGAAGCCGGACCGGTCGAAACGGCAGTCGCGGTTGGGTTGTCTTTTGAAGCGCCGATCACCAAGTATATGGCTACGCCGACCAAAACCACCGCAACCGCCGCAAGGATGAGCGTCGACTTCCCCTTGCGTTCGGGCGGTTCGGAAAACTCTGCCTTCTTTCTCTCTCTTGCCTCTGACTTAGTGTTCATTTGGAATATACCTCCGACCGCTTCATCGAAACTGGGTCATTATACCAACTCAGAAACACGAGCACTATTACAGCGGCGTAGCGTAGACTGTCCAGTCTGCGCTCAGTCTTCAGCGCCGACGCAGCACGGAATGTAAGCGTAGACTGTCCAGTCTGCGCTCAGCCTTCAGCGCTAACGCAGCGCGGAATGTAAGCGTAGACTGTCCAGTCTGCGCTCAGTCTCCAGCGCCGACGCAGCACGCGTGTAGCGCAGACTGGACAGTCTACGCTACATTCTAGCAACAGTGAGCGAACAAGCTCTTATAGATCAACTCAGAACAATGCTTGCCGCCAGCAGACGTGCAGTCGTCTTTACCGGAGCAGGCATCAGCACCGAGTCAGGCATCCCCGATTTCCGCAGCCCGGGCGGTCTCTGGACAAAGTATCAGCCGATCGACTTTCGCGAGTTCCTGTCTTCTGAAGAAGCACGCCGAGAAACCTGGCGAAGAAAGATCGCCGTTGACGAGGCAGTCGCTAAAGCCGAGCCGAACCGCGGCCATCTGGCGATCGCACGGCTCGTCGCCCAGGGAAAAGTCTCGAGCGTCATCACTCAAAACATCGACGGTCTGCATCAGCGATCCGGAGTTCCCCACGAACAAGTAATCGAGTTGCACGGCAATGGAACCTATGCGGCATGCCTCGATTGCGCGAAGCGTTACGAGCTGGTCGATGTGTTCGCGGCATTCAAAGAAAACGAGGAGCCGCCGGTTTGTGACTGCGGAGGGTTCATCAAGAGCGCGACGATTTCATTCGGGCAACCGATGCCCTTTGAACCGATGCGCCGCTCTCAAGCCGAGGCCAAGAGCTGTGATCTGTTCCTGGCCATCGGGTCTTCGCTTGTGGTTTATCCCGCTGCTTCTTTCCCCGCGGTCGCTAAGCAAAACGGCTCACGTTTGGTGATATTGAATCGAGAGCCGACGGACCTCGACTATTTAGCCGACCTGGTGTTGAATTTGGAGATCGGGCCGACGCTGGAGGCCGCGACCGCCATTACTGAATAGGTGTACCGTCAGCTAGAACTATGAAGACTCTTCGTCTATCTCTCGCATCGTTCCTTTTTTTGACCCTGATTCTGTTTGGACTTGAAGTCGCTTCGGCGGGACAGCAGAAGAAGCGTGATACACAACCGAGTCCACCGGAAGCCGCGGTATCAGCCGAAGAGGCTGCGCAACTTGAAGCTGTCGTGACTACCGATCTTGGAGTCATCCGCTTCGAATTCTTTCCTAACAAGGCTCTCAAGCACTCACAGCAATTCGTAAAGCTTGCGCGAGCGGGTTTCTACGACGGGTCGGCGTTTCATCGAGTGATCCAACGAGGACTCATTCAGGGCGGCGACCCGCTGCTTAAAGATCCGCAAACGCCTCGCGAGCGCTGGGGAACAGGCGCCCTAAAGCAGATCGCGGATGAATTCAGCGATGTCAAACACGTTCGGGGCACGGTCTCGGCGGTGCGGATTCCGGGTCAGCCAAACAGCGGGGGCGCGCAGTTCTTCATATGCGCGTCGCCTCAGCCGCAGCTCGACGGCCAATTCTCGGCTTTTGCCCAGGTCACCGAAGGGATCGAGGTCGTCGAACGAATCTCGCTCGCACCAACCGACAGCAACGGGTTAACCGTTAACCCAATAAAGATCGTCAGCATCAAGATCGAGCCCAGGAAACTTGAACCATTCAAAGACGCCACTGTCGATCAGATGCGGAGAGACGTTCTGTTGCACACGAGTCTCGGCGACATAACGCTTGAGATGGATCCGGAATTGGCTCCCGAACACGTGCGCAACTTTTTGAAGCTTGTGGAAAGCGGCTGGTACGATCACACCGCGTTTCACCGCGTCATACCGGGATTTGTGATTCAAGGCGGAGTCGGCTCTACTCGCGCGGACAACAATCCGCATCCGGCGGACAAATGGGTTCACAAGCTAAAGGGCGAATTCAGCCGCACCGCGCTTCACATACGCGGCGCCCTGTCTATGGCTCGTACCAGCGACCCCGATTCGGCGGACACATCGTTCTTTATCGTGCTGGGACCGGCGACGCATCTGGATGGCAAGTACACGATCTTCGGAAAGGTAGTCGATGGCTTTGACACGATGGAGCTGATCGAGAAGGCGCCCCGTCAGGGTGAAACTCCGGTTCAACGTATCGAGCTGATTGAAGCGACGATAAAAAAGTAAACTCGAAATGCGGCTTACAAAGCTGCCTATCAATCTTTTATCTCGTTGGAGGACGTCGCGCTGAATGAAACACGTCGATCACTTCGACGCGATTTCGCCGGACTCGGTAGATAATTCGATAAGGTGGTTCAATCAGTTCGTGAATATTTGGACGGCGTGAATGAGGAAGAATACGGCCCGAAAGTGGGAACGCCGAGAGCTGATCACCCTCTTTAGAATGCGATCGATAACCCGATGGGCGTTTGTCTCTGAGTCAACGGCGATGTGTGCGTGGATCGCGGCTAAAGACCTTAGAGCCCGGTCCGACCAGACAACTTTCATTGAGACATTCCAAGCTTTTCACGGATCTCGTCGCTACTCCAAACACGACCTGCTTCGATGTCAGCTAGTCCTTCCTCAATCAACTGTCGTTCGAGCATCAGACGCGTTAGGTCTTCCCAAGTGGCGTCGTCGGGTAGAGATTCTATAAGCTTAAGCGCTTCCTCTTTGATGTGTGTGGTTTCCTGCATTGCGATTCCTCCGCGCGGACATTCTACCACAGGCTACGCATTAGGTTTGACCATCCATTATTCTTCTTCGCCGAGTGATTTTAACCTTTATTACTAAAATGTATACTTCCCGCTCGACCCCTTTTAACCGGGAAACAAAACCAGGTTTTGGGGCGTATAAAAAACTCGATTCAAAATGCTATCACTGGCGAAGAGCAGCTACGCAAACAGTAGTCGAGTTGTACGCATGGTGACCCAGTTTGGGGACGCCCGACGCAGTCGGTGCTCGACCGGATTCCGGTTCTCGAAAAGGAAATCGCCGACGCAAACTCAGCATTCGAATCGATCATCGGGAAAGAGCTCGCAGTGGTGAATGCGAAGCTTGCAGCCAAGAAATTCGATCCCATAAAGGTTATGACCAGGGAAGAGTACGACAAGAAGCAGGAAACCAGGTAATCCGTTGATTGAAGATCGCGCGATCAAAGGAAAGCTGGTACTCTACATGCCGTTCGGTCGAGACGTATTGTTCGTTCCGCTCTAACAAAAACATTAGGAGGCAGATATGCGACTCAAGAATCGAGCTGTGTTGTTCGTTTTGGTGCTTGCGCTCTCCGGCGCGTCGAGCCTTCCATTCAAAGCATCCGCTCAGACCCAACAAGCGGCAACAGCCCAACGCCCAATCGAACTGGCCGATAGTCTGGCCTGGAAGCGCGTCGCATCGCCGAGCATCTCCAACGACGGGCAATGGTTCGCGCACAAGCTGACGCCGAACGAAGGAGACAGCGAGCTCGTCTTGCGCCGCATTGGCGACGGCAAGGAGTGGCGTTTCCCGGTCGGCGAAGCCCAGGACGGCGGCGGCGGCCCGGCCTTTTTCGGCGGCGCCCGAGCGGCGGAGATCGCATTCTCGGATGATTCAAAATGGTTCGCCTTCACAATCTCGCCGACCTTCAAGGATGGCAAACGGCTGAAAAAAGAGCGGAAGCCACTGCAGAACAAAGTTGCGGTCATCAATCTGTCGACCGAAAAAAAGGTTGAATTCGAAAAGGTTAAACGATTCGCTTTCTCAGGTGAGAACGCGTCCTGGATTGCCCTTCACAAGTACGGGGCTGAATCGCAGGGGCCGCCACCCGGCGCGCCGCCTGCATCAGCCTCGGGCGCTTCGACACCCGCGCCGGACAGGGCTACCGGCTCCGATCTGATACTGCGCGAGCTCGCCAGCGGTAATGAACTGAACGTAGGAAATGTTGCCGACTATTCGTTTAACAAAAAAGGCGCTTGGCTGGCCTGGACGATCGACGCCAACGAAAAGAGCGGCAACGGCGTGCAGGCGCGCAATATGGATTCGGGCGCGGTGCTCCCGCTCGACAGCGGCAAGGCCATCTACAGGGGTTTGAATTGGACCGAAAAGGGCGACGGTTTGGCGGCGGTCAAAGGCGTCGAAGATCGGGGCTACGAAGACAAGCTCTACGGCGTCGTGGCATTCAATGGTTTTGGCAATGCCGGCGGCCCAACAAAAGTTATCTACGATCCTCAAAAGGGCGAAGACAAATCGTTCCCGTCAGGCATGACTGTTAGCCCTAATCGACCGCCGACGTGGACGGACGATTTCAGCGCTGTGCTCTTCGGCATTCACGAAGTTAAAAAGAAGAAGCCCGGGGCGCAGAGAGAAGCCCCCAAAGACGACGAGGCCAAACCTGACGTTGCCCAGATGAAGAAGCCGGAAGACGAGCCGGAGAAGCCGGATCTGGTCTTGTGGCATTGGCAGGACAAACGTCTGCAATCGCAGCAGCAGGTCGAAGAGAGCCGCGACAAGAACTTCAGTTACCTGTCCATCTATCGCGTGGCCGACAAGAAATTCATTCGTCTGGCCGATGAAGACCTGCGAAACGTAACTGCCGCGCCGAAACAGAAATTTGCCATCGGCTCCGACAACCGCGATTACGAGCCTTTGGGCAATCTGGACGGGCGGCGTTATCAGGACATCTACGTCGTTGACTTGAAGACTGGCGCGCGCAAGCTGGCGGTCAAAAAGAATCGCTGGAGCTCCGGCGCCTCGCCCGACGGAACGCACTTTGTGTATTACGACGAGGGCCACTTCTTCACCTACGACATGGCCACGGGCAAATCCTACAACGTGACCGAGAAAGTTCCCTCGGTCTTCTGGGATCAGGAAGACGACCACAACGTCGTTAAGCCGCCGACAAATGTTGTCGGCTGGACAAAAGACGGCGTGTCGGTGCTGCTGTCGGACAACTGGGACATCTGGAACGTCCCAGTTCATGGCGGCCAGGCGGTGAACCTGACCGTCAACGGCAAAAAGGATCGTATCCGTTATCAGAACCGCTTCCGCATTGATCCTGATGAGAAGGGGATTGATCTCGGCTCGCCGGTCTATGTTCGGGTTTACGGCGAATGGACTAAGAAGATGGGCATCGCGCGCATTGACGGCGGCAAGCCGGGCGCGAAGATGCTGCAATGGGACGACGCCGGATTCGGCGGCGTGATGAAAGCCCGTAAGGCGGATGTCTGGCTCTACTCACGCGAGACCTATCAGGACGCTCCGAGCTACTATGTGGCAGATGCCGCGCTCGCCAACGGGAAAAAGATTACGGATGCCAACCCGCAGCAGAAAGATTTCCTCTGGTCATCCGGTTCCAAACTGATCGAATACACCTCGGCCAAAGGCGATAAGCTGCAAGGCGCGCTCTTTCTTCCCGCAAACTATCAACCGGGCAGGAGCTATCCGACCATTGTCTACATCTATGAAAAACTCTCTCAGGGCTTGAACAGTTACGCCATTCCGACGACCAACGGCTTTAACAAATCCGTGTATACCAGCAACGGCTATGCGGTGTTGATGCCGGACATCGTTTACAAGGTCAACGATCCGGGGATGTCTGCAGTCTGGTGCGTGCTGCCCGCGCTTGAAGCGGCAATCAAAACTGGCGTGGTGGACAAGGACCGCGTCGGCATTCAGGGTCATTCGTGGGGCGGGTATCAGACTTCGTTTCTGGTCACCCAGACCGATGCATTCAAGGCCGCGATTGCCGGCGCGCCGCTAACCGAGATGATCTCGATGTACTACTCGATCTACTGGAATTCCGGCGGCGGCAACATGGCCATTTTTGAAAGCAGCCAGGGTCGTTTTACCGGCAGCCCGATAGACGTAACCGATGCCTATGTTCGGAACTCGCCGATCTCGCACGCGAAGAACGTCAAGACTCCGCTGGTCATCCTGCACAACGACAAGGACGGCGCGGTGGACTTCACGCAGGGGATCTTTTATTACAACACGCTGCGGCGCTTGCAGAAGCCCGTGGTGATGCTGCAATACAAAGGCGAAAACCATGGCTTGAGAGTGCCTGCAAATATGAAGGACTACACTGTGCGAATGCGTGAGTTTTTCGATCACCACCTGAAGGGTAAGCCGGCGCCAAAATGGTGGACAGAAGGCGTACCGCTCCTTAAGTTGAAAGAGCACCTGGAGGAGCGCGCGCCCGGGAAGCCGCCGACGATTGATCCGCTGAACAACGACAACAGGTAGGAAAAGAAGAAGGCAGAAGGCGGAAGGCAGAGGGCAGTTCGTGTAAGCTGCTTTCTGCCTTCTGCTTTCTGCCTTCTGCCTTCTGGCTTCTGCCTTCCGCCGATGTGACCCTATTAGGCGCTGTGGCCGGAACTGGCCGGTCTCGGTTAGACTGATTCTATGAGTACACCAATGGAAGCAAAAGTCATAACTTGTCCAGCGTGCGGAGCAAAGAACCGAGTTCCGGCCGAGAAGCTTCGCGAGGGGCTCCAACCAGTCTGCGGACAGTGCCAGAGTACGCTTGCAGTTTCAACAATTCCCACAACAGTGACCGATGCGAACTTCGCTGAAGAAGTGGAGCGTTCGCCGCTGCCGGTGTTGTTGGACATGTGGGCGCCCTGGTGCGGACCTTGTCGGATGATCGCTCCGGTAATCGAACAGCTCGCAGGCGAGCTTGCCGGCCGCGTGAAAGTAGCCAAGCTAAACACCGACGAGAACCCGATGACTGCATCGCGATTCAACGTCCGCAGCATTCCGACGCTCCTGGTGATAAAGGGCGAGAAAGAGATCGATCGCCTGGTCGGAGCAATGCCTAAACAAGAGATCCTGCGCAGGATCGAGCCGCTGATCAAATGACCCGAAACTGCGAGACGGTGGTCGCAAGAAGGGGCCGGCCCTCGACATCGATAGCTCTGAGGCTCGGTCTGCAATCTGTACTTCTCGTCGCAGTTCTACACTCCGGTTACCGAGTCGAAGCTCAGGGGCCGCCCAAGGAAGCCGGCACTTTCCGGAAGCCGGATCTCATCGAACTTATCAAACTCGATCGCACCATCAGGCTCGACATTCGATACGCGACTTCGAACAACTTTCTCGGAAAGCCGGTCTATAAACAGGCTAGAGCGTTTCTGCAGCGCCCCGCCGCGGAAGCCCTGGTGCGGGCAAACAAAGCTCTTCGAAAAAACGGCTACGGTTTGCTCATCCACGATGGTTATCGCCCGTGGTCGGTGACCAAAATGTTCTGGGACGCGACGCCCGCGGAAAAAAAAGAATTCGTGGCTGATCCGTCCCAGGGCTCGCGTCACAACCGAGGCTGCGCTGTTGATCTCTCGCTGTTTGATGTGAGAACCGGAAAGGCTGTCATGATGCCGTCAGGCTATGACGAGATGACCGAGCGATCGCATATAAACTATACCGGCGGGACCGATGAGCAGCGCCGGCTGCGCGATATGCTCCGCACAGCTATGGAGGCCGAGGGCTTCGCTGTTTACGAACCGGAGTGGTGGCACTACGATTACAAGGACTGGAAAGAGTATCCAATCCTGAACATCGCGTTTTCGGAAATCTACAAGTAAAAGTGAGCGAGGCTTACCGAATCTCTTTCCGCGCGAGCTGGAGCGCAAGCTCGAGATCCCTGTCCTTCCCAGCAATCAAATCTTCTATCGTGTGCTCGACTGGATAGTCCGGGACAATTCCGCGCGAAGCGGCTTTGTATCCGCTGACTGCCATGTAATAAGTCACGATTGGCACCACGACACCAACCTGAGTGTTGGGTAGTTTCACCAGCGGCGAGAACCCCGAGCTGTTGCCGTAGTAACCTCCGGCCGATTCTTCTCCAATAAAAGTTGCTCGTTTTAGATAATGTGCGTGTGAGGAAAACTCGGATGTTGCGGAGAAGCTGCCACCGTTGATCAGGATGTAAACCTTACCGTTAAATGTCGGCTTGTTCGGTTGATTGATGCCCCAATTCGGATGACCGCTCAGATGGATCTTGCCATCCGCGTCGCGGGTGTACATTTTCTCCGGCGGTTTAAAGTTGGGCTGATTGGTGTATTTCAAAAAGCTGAATGTGTCGCTATTTGCGACCAGGTCCTCGTAATACTTGAACGGCTTGTCGATCAAATATGAAAGCAGCAGCTTTCCAAGTTCGTCTTCTCCGCCGCCGTTGTTTCGCAGATCAAGGATAAGCGCGCGAGTACCCTTGGTCTGCAGCTCCTCGAAGGACTCCTTGAAAAAGGCCCTGAGTCCCTTTTTGGTCTCCAGATCGGAAAAGCCGCCGAATTGATAGATCTTCATCTGCGCAGTCCTGCCATCATCGAGATATTTAATTTCGGCCGCTCGCCCGGATGGTATGTCCTGCGGGTACGCCGCCCTGGAGATCTCTTGCAGTTTCGGAAGCGGGACGCCTTCAAGCCTCGCCTTCTGTTCGCGCTTCATCTTCGCGTCCCAAAGAACCACATCGTAAGGGCTCTTCAAAGCTAACATCGAAAGGAGCAAGTTTGAGAATCGCAAGTCGCCGATACGCGTTTGCCTTGACGTCTCCACATCGCCGTCTCCTGAAGCCGCGGCCATCATCGTCTCAACAATCCTTCTCGCCGCGACACCATTGATCGAGCGAATCTCCATTCCGGCAAGCTGCCCGACATTCGAATAGTCTCTAAACACATACGGCTTCTTTGCAATGACGCGAACCCTAAGCGGCAACAGAGGCGCACGAGTGTTCAACTCCGCGCGCAACGCTTCCGGCAATATCACCGACGTATGTCCACACTTGATTTGATTCACAGCAGGACTTAGCACGCGAAAGAATTCGTATGCGTCCATCGGATGATTTAGAGATCGTGCAGCTTGATTGAAGATCTGGTCGAGCCTGGCCTTGGGCGTGTAACGATAGATCCCGCTGTGGCCTTCTTCGAGAGCCCGGCGAGCAATCTGAAAGTCCTCGAGTAATTGCGCAGGCGTGAACTTTGGAAGGTTAGCTTCAGCGTTGTCGCCAGAGGCCGCGGGCCAAGCCTCGCAAAACGCAAAACTCGCGGGCAGGAGGAGGAGCGCACACGCCACTGCGAGAAGTCTTTTCATCGAAGTGCACCTCTTAAATTGTTGCGAACTAAGCTCAGGTGGCACACACAATTTGATTACCGAGCCTTAGAAGATTGCACGACACCTACTGCATAAACAATACGGCTAACTCACGTTAGCGAGTGCAATGACAATGAGTTGCCACAGCACCTCGCCACTACTATTCTATTCATCGCATTCGGCTTGGCGATCGTCACGATCGTACCCCGGTCGGAGAAAAGGAGAACCAATGCCTCTGTCAAAGAAGATTCAGGAGCTCGTCGACAGGATAACGCACACCCGGAAGAAGCTCCTTCAATCCGTCTCCGGGCTCAGCGAGTCGCAGTTAAAGCACAAGGCTGAAGAAACCGGGTGGTCGATCAGCGACATCCTGAGCCATGTTTCGCTGACCGATGAGGCGAACGCAAAGCTCACATCACTCCTGCTCAAGCGCGCGCGCGCCACCACCCTGCCTCCGGATCCCTCGCCTGACGCCTCGGAGATTCATTCGACGGACGAAATACTCCCGAAGATGAATGCGGCGAAGTTCCAGGCGCCTGAAATCGTCAAGCCGCATCCGAACGCGCCTGTAGACGAGTCATTGTCCCGGCTGAAGATTGCCAGAGAAAGGATGCTCGCGAATATCGAACAGCTTGATGGGTTTGATCTGTGCGGGCTGACCTACCCGCACCCTTTTGCGGGCGAGCTGAACGCCTATCAGTGGATTCTGATGGCTGGCGCGCACGAGGCCCGACACGCGGAACAGGTCATTCGAATGAAATCGGAGCCGGGGTTTCCGGGTTAGTGCGCGCCCTTTTTTGGAGTGCGCCGCCCTCTTCCGCAATGAGTGACTCTCGCATGCGTGGCGGCGCTTTGGCCTCTTGAACTTTGCCAACGAGCGGTGTTGTCCGGCGTCTCCGACCAATGCTGCAAAAGCGCCGCCACGCATGCGTTAGTCACGCAATGCGAAAAGGGCGGCGCATTCCAAATAGGGCGTGCACTAACCTGACCCTAAGGCCGCGGCGTCACTTGCAGGTTCTGGTTATCCAGCGTAAACCCTACAAAACCGATCATCATCTCATCCCAGGTCTGCGGGCCCCAACGAACAGTTTTCGCAGGATCGGGATTCCATTTGTTGGCAGGCGAATTGTCGAAATGAGCTACGCAGATCAGCCGGGCGCCCTTTGGCGCCGCCACTGGTTCTTTGAATTCATAACGAGTCTGCCAGTTAAAGCTGTAGCGCGGCACGGACAGGATCACCTTTGATGTTCCATCGGGATAGATCAATCGATATTCAAAGTCTTTCCCGCGCACGTGCATGTGCGGCATCAGGTTCATGATGTGCGAGTCTTCTTTGAACGTATGTGAAGAGCTAACCTCATAGTTACCGTCGCCTGGCGGAATCGCGAACCTTCGGTTCATCGCCGCGCCGCCGATTGCAGCCTTCTCGATCGCTTTCCGACTGAAGATCAACCCTACAGAGGTTCGATCTTTTTGCGCGGTCCCGTTCGGTGTGTAATGCACCTGCAAGACAAGAATTGAACCGGCCTTTATTAAACGTCCGACTCCATCAGGCAGGATTACTCCGGCTTCGCCCGGGGCAGTGCCGACTAGTCCGTCGATGCCGCCCTCCCCAAACAACGACAGCCGCTGTCTGAGCGATTCGGTGTTTGCGACGAATACGATAACGTGATGTACAACTGCGCGGTTGCCGGGTCTGACCTCGGCTGCTTGAATCCACTTGTCTTCGGTAAACCCGGTCGGCACCAGGAAGTATTGATAGTTGACTACGCCCTCGGCGGGAACGTTGTACTCCTTGGACATGGTAAGCACGACATCGGGTTTCCCGATCTGCCAGCCTTCGGTGAATTGCGGGGCACGCGGGAGATCTCTGGGATTGCCTTCAACTGCGCCGCCATCAACCCATCGAACTATCGTGTCGATATCTTTTTTGGAGAGCCGCCGATCGTTCTTAAAGCTGCCGTGTTGGGGATCGGCGTGCCAGGGCGGCATCGTGCCCTCGGCGACTTTTTCGCGAATCGACTTGGCCCAGGGCCTTGCGTCTTTGAAACTCATCAATGACATGGGAGCGATCTCGCCGGGGCGATGACAGGTCGCGCAGTTCTTGTAGAAGATCGGGGCGACGTCTTTGTTGAATGTCACCGCCGCGGGGGATGAGCTTGCGCGAGAGCTGCCTCCAAACGAGACGAAGACCACTCCCAACAAGATCGCGGGAACGACGATCAATCGAATGCTTCTCATGGTGCTCCTCCGAAAAGTGCTGCTGCCTGAGTCTGGTAAGACTAAATCAACGATTCGGCGGTTTGATTTTTTGCCGGCGCTGAGCGTTGCTCGCTGCGCCCAAACTTTACCCTCAAGCCTGGATGCCATCCTATGGAGCGAAAGACCGGAATGCAACATCCTGTGCTAGAATCCACCCACGATTTCGCTCAGGAGGCCGATAGTTGAACGAGAACCACGTTCAAATAACGACGATGATCGCAGCCGCAATCGCAGATCACGCGCGTCGCGAGCACCCCGCGGAATGCTGCGGATTGCTTAGCGGCAGCAACGGCTTGATTACCGATATTCACCAGCTTCGTAATGATGCTGACAAACCACAGACCCGGTATTTCGCCACCCCCGAAGAGTTGTTTGCGGCGATGCGGCGAATACGCGAGTCGGGACAGTCGTTGCTGGGTGTCTATCATTCTCATCCGCGCACGCCGGCTTACCCCTCGGCCTCGGATGTCGAGATGGCTTTCTACCCCGAAGCGTTCTACTTTATCATTTCGCTCGAGCCGGTCATCGAGCTTCGAGCATTCAAGATAGAGGATTCAAGAATTGAAGACGTGCAAGTCTCAATAACCTAGACAACTATATTACTTCTTCGGAAGAAGACGATTGAATGACTGGCGAACGAGCAGCGTGAAATGACAGACGGAAACGCGATCAAGGTGTCCGCACTACTCTTCGGACAGGCTCGAGAATGGGTTGGTTCTTCAAACGTGGATCTCACCCTCGAAGCCCCGGCAACAGTTCAAGACGCTTTCGCAATACTAAAATCAATGCATCCGCGGCTCGCCGAAATGGAGCGTAGCCTGTTGTTTGCGGTAAACGAGGAATACGCCTCGCATTCGCATCCCCTATCGGATGGCGACCGTCTTGCAGTTCTTCCTCCGGTGAGCGGCGGAGAAACAAACAACCGCGACATCTTTGAGATAACCCGCGAACCGATCGACATTGCAGCCCTGCGAGCACGCCTGCTCGAGGGAGACTCAGGCGCGGTGGTCATATTTGATGGAGTCGCCCGCAACAATACTAAAGGCCGGCCGACGCAATATCTTGAATACGAGGGCTACGAGCCAATGTCACTCCGGACGATGGAACAGATCGGACGCGAGATACACGAGCGCTGGGCGATCAATCGGGTCGGGATCATCCATCGCCTGGGCCGGATCGATACGACTGAATCAAGCGTTGTCATTGTTGTAACGTCGGCTCATCGCAAGATCGCATTCGAAGCCTGTCACTACGCCATCGATCGCCTAAAGAAGATCGTGCCGATTTGGAAGAAGGAGTTCTTCGAAGACGGCGCGGTGTGGGTAGAGAATGAAGAGGCGCGGAGATAGAAAGCAGAAGGCAGAAGGCAGAAAGCAGAAGGCAGAAGGCAGTAGGCAGAAAGCTCGGTTTTCCATTTCGATTTGACATTTGTCATTTGCCGTCCCGCGTATCAGGTAGTTTGATCACACATGATGTTTAGACCTTGGAAATGACAAATAAAAATGTCAAATCGACAATGGACAATGGACAATGGAGTCTCACCGCCTTCTGCCTTCTGCCTTCTGCTTTCTGCCTTCTATCTCAGTAGCCCGTTGCCCGCCTGAGCCGCCTCGCGTTTCTGCTGCTCGAGTTCCTCAACTCGCCGCGCGATATCCGTTTGTTCCCGAGGCTCTTTGATCTCGCGCAGAGTTTTTATCGCCTCGTTGAACTGGTAAAGACCCGCGTAGCAGTCGGCCAATCCATACAGCGCCCGTACGCGAACCTCCGCGTCACGGCTTGACGTAGCAAGCATCTGATAAACAAGCACTGCCTGCTGATACTGTCCGCGCTCGATGTGATAGATTGAGGCCTCGCGCAGATATGCCTGCTCGCTCAGCTCGTCATAAGCGACTTTCTCAATGACCTTCTCGTACTCCGTAAGCGCCTGACTATAGTTCCTCTGCGCAAAGTAGAGATCGGCGATACGCAGGCGAATGCGGCGCCGCTCGATTTCGTTTTGTGGGTTTAGGTTCTCATATTCGGCGATCGCTTCGTAGGATCGTCCCATTTCTCCGAGCACCTCCGCCAGGCGTTCACGCGCGAGCTGCGCGTTCGCGTGGGTATGATTCCGCTCAAGAAAAGTGGTGTAGTTTGTTCGGGCCTGGTCGTAGCGTTGCAGCTTGAAGTAATAGATATTCGCCAGTTGGAACCGCGCTTCGGCTGCCTTCTCGCTGTCAGAATCCTTTTCAAGGTATCGCTCGTATTCTTCGGCCGCCAGCTTATAGTCACCGGAATCCCACGCCTCCACGGCTCGTTGGAGAGACTGCTCAACATCGCGCCCGCATCCGACCGCCACAGTCAATAGAATAAGACTTATGCAAAAGGTGGGGGCGAGACGGCGACGGGGCGAGGGGGAGAGTGGGCGAGGCGGAGACGGGGCGACCGCGCGATGGGCCGACTGGAATTGAAAATTGAAAATTGAGAACTGAAATTTGAAAATCGGCGAGCGCCTACCGGTCCGACAAACTTGCAATTTGCAATTTACAATTCTCAATTTGCAATTCCCCGCGTCCTGTCGCCCCCGCGCCCTATCGACCCTCGCCCCTAGCCCTCGACCTCTTCGATTGCGTCCTGCTGACGCTCGATCAACGAAGCCGAAGTCACCAAATCGTCATCCGACGCGTCGATCAGCTTAACGCCCTGTGTCGAGCGTCCCGACACCCGGATACCCTTGGCTTCAACGCGTATCAACTTGCCCTGATTGGTGATGATCAACACCTGACTCTCGTTGCTGACCGGCAGCACCGCGACGACCAGACCGTTTCGATCGCTGGTCCGCATATTTATCACCCCCTTGCCTCCGCGGGACGTGACACGATACTCAGTGATTTGGGTACGCTTTCCGAAACCATGCTCGGAGATTGAGAGCATCTCAGCATCGTCACTGACTGCGGCGACGCTGATTACATAGTCATTTTTCTCCAACGTAATTCCCCGTACGCCGGTACCTTGACGGCCCTGTGCTCGAAGCTTGGACTCGTTAAAGCAAACCGCCATACCTTCGTGCGTAGCAAGAAAGATCTTCTTGGTGCCGTCGGTGATTTCAGCTGCAATCAGTTCGTCGCCTTTATCGATCCCCATCGCGATGATTCCGCCGCTGCGGATGTTGGCGAATCGTGAAAGCTCGGTCTTCTTTATGGTTCCCTTGCGAGTCGCCATTACAACGAACTTCCCTTCTTCGAAGTCCTTAACCGGAACGATACCTGCGAACTTTTCGCCGTGCGGAATGTTGACAAGATTGACTATCGCCTTGCCTCTCCCCGCAGCGGCCGCGTCCGGAATCTCGTGAACCTTCAACCTGTATACCTGGCCATTACTGGTGAAAATCATCACGTAACTGTGAGCCGAGGCCACAAAGATGTGATCGACGACGTCGTCGGTCTTGGTAGTTGCGCCCTTGCGGCCGGTCCCCCCGCGCCGCTGCGCCCGGTATACCGACACCGGGGTTCGTTTGATGTAACCCGAATGCGTGACGGTGATGGCCATGTCCTCGTCGGCGATCAGATCTTCGAGTGTGAGTTCGGCGCCCGACTCGATGATCTCGGTTCTTCGCTTGTCGCCATAGTCCTTCTGTACCTCTCGAAGCTCCTTGATGATCAGATTGCGGAGCACCGACTCGTTCCCAAGGATCTCTTCAAGCTCGGCGATGAGCTGAATGACTTCCTTGTATTCATCGATCAGCTTTTGCCGTTCGAGCCCGGTCAGCTTCTGGAGCTGCATTTCCAGGATGGCGCGCGCCTGGAGCTCGCTGAACTTGAACCGCTCCATCAACGCCTCGCGTGCGTCGGGCGCGCTCTTAGACTTTCGAATCAGCGAGATGACCGCATCAAGGTTATCCAGCGCCTTCTTCAGGCCTTCCAGGATGTGAGCGCGCGCTTCCGCCTTTCTCAGATCGAACCGGGTGCGCCGAATTACAACTTCCCGGCGATGTTCGAAAAAGATGTTCAGCGTATCGATCAGGTTCAGCTCGCGCGGCTGCCCGTTCACAATTGCCAGATTGATTACCCCGAACGACTGTTGCATCGGGGTCAGCTTGTAGAGGTTGTTCAACACGATGTCGGGTATCGCATCGCGTTTTAGCTCCATCACGATTCGCATGCCTTCGCGATCAGATTCGTCCCGAAGATCGGAGATGCCCTCGAGCTTTTTATCGTTGACCAGTTCAGCAATGCGTTCGAGCAGCTTGGCCTTGTTGACTTGAAACGGAATCTCGGTGACCACAATGGCCATGCGTTCGCCCGCTTTACCGGCGCGGTCGATCGATGCTCTTGCCCGCATAAGAATCATGCCGCGGCCCGTTTCGTATGCTTTCTTGATGCCTTCGCGGCCGTAGATGAACCCGCCGGTAGGAAAATCGGGCCCCGGCATCATGCCCATCAAGGTCTTTAGTTTCGCAGTCGGGTTTTGAATCAGGTAGATCGTCGCATCGATTACTTCGCTCAAATTGTGCGGCGGAATGTTCGTGGCCATGCCGACCGCGATGCCCCCTGAGCCGTTAACCAGAAGGTTCGGGTAGCGAGTCGGCAACACCGTAGGTTCCTCGCGGGACTCGTCATAATTAGGGATAAAGTCGACTGTGTCTTTATCGATATCAGCGAGCATCTCGGTCGCGATGCGAGTGAGCCGCGCTTCGGTGTATCGATAAGCCGCCGGCGAGTCGCCGTCGACCGAGCCGAAGTTGCCCTGTCCATCCACCAGCGGATAGCGCATCGAAAAGTCCTGAGCCATTCGCACCAGCGAGTCGTAAACGGCGGTATCTCCGTGCGGATGATACTTACCGAGTACGTCCCCAACGACGGTGGCCGACTTCTTGAACGGCCTACCCGGAACCAACCCGATTTCATTCATCGCGAAAAGTATTCTGCGATGAACCGGTTTCAGCCCGTCACGCGCATCCGGAAGCGCTCGGCCTATGATCACGCTCATCGCGTAATCGAGATAACTGCGCTTCATTTCTTCTTCTATGTTTACAGGGATTCGGTGTGCTGCTTCAGACATTCTTCTCTTATCTCCGATTGATTGTGTATTTGATTCTCAAACCTCGCCGCCCTATTTATGACGCAGATCCCGCCTCGACAAGCGCGATGCCAGTTCGTTTTTGCCGCTTATGAATCGTTGGTTCGACGGAGCGGTTTGAGATGATTTTCTGCGTCTAAGAGCAAGTGAAATTCTACTACAGGAAGGTGGTTTTTTCCAAGCCGGAAACAAAGAAAACTCTCAGCAAAATCAGTTAGTTACAGGTAGCAAGGTCGTCCAGCATTGAGACTGGACTCGAATGAGGAAGCCGCTCGGTTTTAAACGCCGGATATGTCACGCGTTACGGTCAATTCTCACCGTTTCGACGTGTTTGCGCGCGGCTTCAAGCCAGCGTCGAAGCTCGTCGTGGAGATACCGGTTGGTGCGAGCGGCCATAGGTAAATACAGGTCTTCGGTTGTCCGGATATAGCGGCGTTTCTTTTCCAGCCTGGGGGTGTAGGTCACCGACCTCAAGTTATCAAGCCGGTCGCACAGCTTAACAAGCGGGGCCCCGGTGTCAGCCGCCGCTTCAATGCGCGCGAGGTACTCGGAGAGCCTCACCTCTTCAAGCTTTGTTAACAGCCAGACGACTTCAGCAATCTCTTCGCCAAACATCTGGCCGATGTCCTCGCGAGTGATGTTGCTATCTTCGATGACGTCGTGAAGCAGCGCGGAGCAAATCAACGTCGGCGAGAAGAGGTTCAGCTCATCCACAAGCGAAACCGCCACACGAATCGGGTGGGTTATGTAGGGCGTGCCTTCATCACGGGTCTGACCGGCGTGAGCTTCATAAGCTACCTCGTATGCACGATGCACCTGGGCAAGTTGCTCGGCGCCGAGCTGTGTGGTTATCCGTTCGATCAGGTACTCAAAGTTAAGTTCGTAGTTCATTGAGGAGGTGATTTCAATGTAGCAGGCAAACTGCGGATGCTCAAATTCCACGCACCTAACAAGCGAAGCGCGCGTAATGGCTAATGCGAATGCGCGCAACAGCGTCACAGCGGATCAGCGTAACTACGCAACTCCAGATTACCGTTGCTTGCACCAGCTCTCTACAGCATAGTTTAATGACACGACCGATTCAGCTAACGCTCGGCGGAATGTTTGATGATGCGATTACTAATAACCGTGATCACCCCACTTGTTTGGTGGTTCTGCCGGCTGGCGTTCAAAATTGAATTTCACGGTGTCGAAAACATTCCTCGCGTAGGTGCGTGCATCATAACTCCCAACCACGCTACTTATGCCGATCCAATATGGATCACGATTCCAATGCCACGGCGAATTTACTATATGGCCTGGCACAAACCGTTTCGGATACCGGTGCTGGGTCTTCTGATGAGGATGTTCGGCGCGTTTCCGGTCAACCTCGATGTAGCGGCGGATGCGTCAGCCCAACGCGAGGCGATTGAGTTGCTCCGAAAAGGGCGCGCGCTTGTGATATTCCCCGAAGGCGGCCGCACGAAAACCGGCAAGCTTATGCCGTTTAAGATGGGGGCATTTCGTATGGCTCTGACGCACGGCATTCCAATTGTGCCGGTAACAATCAAGGGCGGGGAGAACATTTGGCCGGTTGGCCAAATGTTTCCAAAGCCGGGGAGGGTGACGATTACTTATCATCCGCCTATCGACGTTGAGACCATTCAAAGTGATAAAAGCCGAGTTGAGCTAAAAGAGAGCGCAAGACAACTTGCACGGAAGACTCACGACGTGGTGGCCAGCGCGCTCGATCCGGCGAGCCTACCCGAAACTGATGTAAATAGCAGTCTCTCTCTTGAAACCAACACCTGATGGCGATATAAGTTGCAAACCGATTGCGGCTTGAGAAGTTCTCGATCGACCTTCCCAAGGTAGGAGGAGAAGCTATGTCGCTCAAGATCTTTGTTCTTGTCATGCTTGCAGCTCTCTGGCAGTGGAATGTGACAAGCGCCGCCCAGTCAACCAACAGGCCGACTTCGTATTTCATCCAGGGAGCAGTAAAAAAGCCCGGGGTTTATCAGATTGAGAGCTCCCCGTCGATATTGAACCTGATCGCGTTGGCCGGTGGATTGTCCGAGAACCATGGGCGCACGGCCTTCATCATTCGCCGTTCAACATCGCAGTCACCAGCGACAGCATCAGACGTTGTCATTGGCGCCGAGTACAGGCTCATTACAATTGACATCACTGGTCTGCTAAAAGGCGAGTTTCATAACAATGAACTGCTTACGGCCGGAGACATTCTCAACATTCCCCCTTCCGAAGTATTCTTCGTTACGGGCAATTCTAACGGATTGCGTGTATTCCCGCTTAGAGAGGGCATGAAGTTAAGCCAAGCGATTCCGGTAACCGATGTTGTTAGTGCGCGAATCCACGAGGTCGTGATCCTGCGCGACAACGCGGCTACCGGCAAACGTGAAGAAATCAAGGTCGATCTTGGCAAGGTTACAAGCGGCGCGGCTATCGACGTTCTTATCGAAGCCAATGACATAATCGTGCTTCCGAACTCGAACACCGGGTTCACACCGAGGCTGCTGGATGCTCCTCCGAGGCGAGTTCTGGCTCCATGTCGGAGCGCACATCCCTGCATGTCTCGGTTGCATGAGAGCGTCGATTCTACAGCGCGAATGTTGTCTTAGAGCGGCAGCGGGTCGCCGTACTTCATCTGTTGAAGTTTCTTGGCGCTTTCCCCTTTGCGGAAATCCTCGATGATCGAAAGACGTTGTTTAGTCTGGGCCGCCGACTTGGCGTTCGAGTTCAATAAGGCTTCCATCTCCTTCAATCCCCGCTCAACATCACCCGCATGCGCGTACGTGAGCGCCAGCCCGATCGAGAGTCCGACGTAGACTTCATCAGAGTACTCTTGCGCTGTTATCTGCGTTCTTGCCTCGTCGATAGAAGCTCGCAACCGGCTGATCTCTCCCTTGTAAAAGTCGGCGAAGTCGCGGGATGTATAAATGTACTTTCCGTTACGCCAGGCGTAGGCCATAACCGCGCCGGGCGAAGCCGCGTGCGACAGATCGGCGTAGGATTCCCATCGCGTGTCAGTCACCAACAATTCCTGAACGCCATCGCCGTTCAGATCGGAAAGCTTTTGAATTGGCGCCGCGCCAAGAAGTTCAGTCTTATGCTCCCTAACCTGATAGATCTCAGTCGGGTTACAACTCCAACAATTCCCGCCGCTGGAACTCTGAACGATGATCTCTTTGATTCCGTCACCGTTTATGTCGGTTGCGTTTAGCTTGTTTTGTTCACCAGCAAACGTAAAAGAAAAGAAGAAGTCCGCGCGTTTGAAGATCGTCCTGGATGCCCGACCGTCGCTTTCGATAATTCTGAGCTCAAACGCCTCGTTTGGGGCTTTTGGTTTCTCACGTTGAAAGATTGCGGCGAGGTGACGGTTGGTACCGTCCAAACTGGCTTCCACCGCCTCCTTCAAGCGAAGCCCGCCCGCGGTTAGTTGTGAGACCTCCGTCTCAAACTCAGCGCTGACTTTGGGAGTCGCTGCTTGCGTCTGGGTCAAAAAGAGCGCTGTTAACCGGCCAACGCTTCCGAGCGATGCAAGCTGCATAACAATGCTTATGATCAATAAGCCAGGAGTCATAAATTAGACACCGTCAACCAGTCTCCCGCGATTATCGACGTCTACTTCAATCGAACGCGACTTAATTCCCGCCGTGTCGAGACGTTGACGCATTTCTGCGCCGATTTGCGAAAAGTTCTCCGTTGCAAAGGCAATCATCGTCGAGCCGGCCCCGCTCACCGCGACTCCAAGCAATCCAGGATAATCCTGGGTGTGGTCATTCATTTTCAAGACCTCGGCTAATCCGGGAGCGTGAGGAATGCGATGTGGTTGATGCAACCGGTCTCGAAGCGCCTCGCTGAAGAGATCAAATCGCCGCTCAGAGATGAGTGCTTGCAGAAGCGACGCCCGCCGAATATTGAACACCGCATCGGACAGGGTTACTTCTCGAGGCAAAACGCCGCGCATTTTGGTGGTGTCCATCTCAAAGTCGGGAATGCACAGCACGATCCTTACATCCTCCGGCCAGGCCCGCTTGACGGTGACCATTGATCTTCCGTGGCCCGCTCGATCCACCACGCAAGCTACCACCAGACCGCCGAGCAAGCTCGGTGCAAGATTATCGCCGTGGTCCTCGAATCGCAACGAGTAACCAAACAACTCCGCTTCGGTCAATTTCTCACCCGAGAGCGTCTCGTAAACCGAAAGGCCGGCGATGATCGCGGCGCTGCTGCTTCCCAGGCCGCGCGCCAGTGGAATCTGGCTATCGACGCGCAACCGAGCCCCCCCGATCTTGTGACCGCGAAGATCACCTACTGACCGCGCTACTCGAAGAATCAGATTCGACTCATCACCAGGCATCCGGTCGGCGCCCTCTCCGGAAGGCACAACTTCAAAACCGTCAGCGCTCTCAATGCTGACTCTCAGGTAGAGGGACAGCGCCAGGCCACAAGCATCAAAGCTCGCCCCGAGGTTTGAAGTGGACGCGGGAATAGTGATTTCAGTCATATGTTTTGATTTGGACTGGGAAAGTGGGCGACGGGGAGAGTGGGCGACTGGGCGAGAAAGCGACGGGCGACGGGAATTGCAAATTGAAAATTGAGAATTGAAAATTGCAAATTGGCGAGCGCCTAGCGGTTCGACAAATTTTCAATTTGCAATTCTCAATTTTCAATTTGCAATTCCCCCCTCGCGCCCTCGCTCTGTCTCCCCCTCTCCCCACTCTCCCCGTCGCCCGCTCCTCAGCTCCCTTGATTCAGCACCTCAAGCATTCGATCGTGTACCAGACCGTTGCTCGCGACGATCTCAGGCTTGTAGTTCGAGAAAGCGCCGCCGCTGAAATCCGTTAGACGGCCGCCCGCTTCAGAGACAATCAGCGCGCCCGCAGCGGTGTCCCACGGTGAGAGATTCAGCTCCCAAAACCCGTCGAACCGACCACACGCAACATAACAGAGATCAAGGGCCGCTGCGCCGTCGCGCCGAAGTGCTTGCGCATTCATGGCGAAATTCGCCCAGTGATCCAAATTCGTAAGCTTCGATGTTTTTATGTCGTATGGGAAACCGGTCGAAAGCAATCCCTGCATCAACTCCGCCGTCTTCGAAACGCGTATCGGTCTGTTGTTCAGCGCCGCTCCGCCTCCCTGTTCGGCGGTAAACAGCTCTTCGCGCATCGGATCATACACCACTCCGAGAACAATCGCGCCTTTGCATTCCAGAGCAATCGAAACGCAAAAGACCGGATAACCGTGCGCGTAGTTGGTCGTTCCATCGAGCGGGTCGACGATCCAGCGATATTCTGACTCGCTTTCTGAGAGGCCGCCTTCTTCAGCTAGAACCTGGTGTCGCGGGTAGTAGGTGGAGATCGCTTCGCGTATCAGTTTTTCGCTGGCGAGATCTACGTCGGTGACTATGTTGATCGAACCTTTGTGGTCTACGTTTATTCTGGTACCGACGCGGTCGCGAAGGAGCCGACCCGCGTCTTTGGCCACTTGGATGGCAAAGTTAAGCATTGGGCTATTTCAACACAAAGCCCCAAAGAGCACCAAGAGTTTGGGGATTATAGGACGGGAGAGTCTTAGTCAGAACTTTGCGTCTTTGCGGGTCTTGGCGTCCTTGCGCGAACAAAGAGCTGCGAAGCGAGTTTCATCGCAAGAACAAGCTCACTCGCGCGTGTCGCTGCTGGTAACTAACTGCACGAACTCAACAGCCATTCGTTCAGCCCAAAAGCGCTCTTCGCCTTCGCGATCCGCTGAAATAAACCCCACGTGTCCACCTTGCTCGGGAGCAAGCAGCACCACGTTCGGGTTTGCTTCGATATCGGGGTGACGAAAAGATTCGAACGGGATGAACGGGTCGTCCTGAGCGTGAATAAGCAGTGCTGGGACGGCTATCTTGCTGATGAACTGCAGCGAACTGGCGCGTGCGTAGTAGTTCGCGACATTGTCAAAACCCGAATGTGGAGCGGTATAAACATCGTCGAACTTCCGAATCGACCACACGCCGCGCAGTCTTGATTCGTCGTAGCGCTCCGGAAAAAGCCTTGCCTTCCGTCGCATCCGAGTTCTTAAGCTCCAGACGAATCGCATGTTGTAAATCATGTTTGAACGCTGCTCGATCGCGTCGGCGGAAGCGTTCAAATCTATGGAAGCCGAAACTGCTATGACGCCTTTTAACTGTCCGGGCGCGGCCGAGCCGTATTCGCCGGCAAGCTTTAGCACCACATTACCCCCAAGCGAAAACCCGGCAATAAAAAGCTCGCTAAGACCGTCGCGATCCGAAAGCTCCGCGACGACTTGCCGCAGATCCTCAGTCAGCCCTGCATGGTAAAGCGTTGTAGTCAGATGCTCGGTCCCGCCGCAATTTCGAGTGTTTACCCTAACCACATTCAAACCCGCTCTCAGAGCCTTCTCTGCGGTGCCGAGCATGTAACGCGATTCGGTGGAGCCCTCCATGCCGTGAAGAAGCACGAGCGTCGGATGTTCGTCGCGATCCTCCTGCCACGAGCAATGTGCCAGCACCTGGACTCCCGGCACCGTGTCGAAAAAGCGCGGTTGCGAGCTTTCGATCACACCCTTGAACCGGCGCGGCATCACCGCCCCTGCCAGCGTCTGGGCGTGGGCATTCTTGAGCTTCGGCGGAGGGACAAAGGGGGTCCGTCCGAGGTGTATAAGTATGCTCTCTTTCGTCATTTGTGCTATAGGACTTATAGGACCTCTAGGACCTATACTCTCATGACATTCTTGAGCCTTCAAACACAATGCCAAATGCAAGAGACGAGCGCCATCGTTACGGACAGCATTACACACCTCGTGAGGTAGCCAGACTACTCGCAGCTTTCGCGATTAGTTCGCCGGGTGATCTGGTGTTAGACCCGAGCTGCGGTGACGGCAGGTTGCTTCAGGAAGCCGTGCGGTTCAAGCAACAGCTTTGCAAGAATCGTCGCTCAACAAAGGCCTTATCGAATCAGGTATTCGGAGTTGAACGCTCGAAGTCCGCCGTGCAAGCCGCAACAAGCACGGGGGCTTGTATTTCAATGGCGGACTTCTTTGATGTCGATCCCGGCGCGCCTATTAAATCGACTGTTAAATCATTGACGGGTGCCGGCCAGCTCTCATCCACTCCCAGCTCGCTTCCGGTGGAATTCGACGCCATAATCGGGAACCCTCCATACATTCGTCAGGAAGTGATCGGCTCACTAGGCAAGCGACGCATCGAAGCCCGCCTCGAACGCGATCGCGAGGCTTGCCCCGAAGTGTTCTGGCCGCGTTGGTCCGGCCGCTCGGATATCTATGTATACTTTTTTGCACATTCGATTCGTTTTTTGAAGAAGAACGGACGGCTGGTTTTTCTAACCGCCAGCAGTTGGCTCGACGCTGGATATGGTGAAGCGCTTCGTGAGTTTTTGCTTAGGAATTTTCGCGTTGTCGCGGTCATCGAATCCGCCACCGAAAGTTTTTTCACCGACGCGTCGATAAACACCTGCATCACCGTGCTTGAGCGCGAAGCCGAGCCGCGCATCAGGGAAGACAATCCAATCAGATTTGTGCGGTTTAATCGCGCCTTGAACTACGTTCTTGCCGGCCAGTACGCTGAAGGAGCGGGGGTTGATGCTGCGGTGCGTCTAGCTTGCGTCATCCGCGACGAAGATACGAATTCGTGCGACTCTTACCGAGTGCGCAGCGTGACCCAGTCTCAGTTATTGAACACCGCGGTCAGTGAGCAGCCTACCGGCACAGCCCTGGTCCGGGGCTGGGGCAGGTACCTGCGCGCAGACGATGTCTTTTTCAAGGTAATCGAGCGAGGAGGTTCGAAATTACTCAACCTGTCGCAGATGGCAAGCGTCCGCTTTGGCGTAAAAACGGGGGCGAATAAGTTCTTCTACGTAAGAGAAGACGATCGTAGTTCGCATCGTGATCGATCCGGGCTGCTCGAGTTGGGAGACGTGGCTTCGGTGCGTCGCGGAATTACAACCGGAGCGAACGATTTTTTTTATCTTAGCCCCATCGATCCAATGATTGCGCAAGGCTCGGATCCCCGAGGCTCATCCAACGGTCTCATTGCAGTGCGTGACTCCGCTGGAAAGCGGCGCGACATCGAACCGAAATTGCTCTCGCTTGTTGTTTTTTCTTTAAAAGAGATTCCAGGAATCCTGCTTGAACGAGTCGAAGCGCGGCATATGTTATTCAACTGCGCGTTAACCCGGAGCGAGCTTGCCGGCACTCGAGCGCTCGAATACATCGAGAGTGGTGAGCGCGCCGGATATCAAAGGCGGCCAACGTGCTCAAATCGCGACCCGTGGTATTCGGTCGCAAGGGGTATGAAGCCCGCGCCGCTGATCTTTCCATCAAAGATTGGAGAGCGCTGGGTGGTGGCGGTGAATCGGGCGCAGGTTTTCGAAGACAAAAAACTCTACGGCGTGTTCCCGGCTCGTGGTGTCTCGATATTGTTGCTTGCGGCGCTTCTGAATTCGACGTGGGCGCGTTATTACGCCGAGCTGACTTGCCGCCAGATGACAGGGGCGCAGGCGATCGCCGACATCGACGTAGCTGTAGCCGAACACATCATACTATCCGATCCGCACACGTTATCGGCGCGCACAAAGAAGAAGCTCGAAGCTGCGGTTATTGAGTTGTCGAAGCGGCCAATCCTTTCGATCTTCGAAGAGATCAAACGCGCAGACCGGCGCAGACTCGACTCGGCGACGCTTGAAGCGATCGGCTTTCGGGAAAAAGTCGAGCGAGAATTGGTACTTGATCAGTTGTACGACGCGGTGACGGAGCTTGTACGAGCGCGTCTTATCAAATCGCGAGGACGCAATCAATGACACATCAGGACGACATTTGATAATTCGTGCTGGCCGACATAGAATCGCACGCGAGAATGACCAATGACCTCTAAGGGCCCTTTCAATCGAATTGTGCTGGTCGTACTCGACAGCGTTGGCATCGGAGAGATGCCCGATGCCCTCGATTATGGAGACCTGGGCGCGGACACGTTGGGTCACGCGCTTGGCTCGCGTGAGGTCCACCTTCCTCACTTGCGAGAGATGGGTTTGGCCAACATCAGGAGCCTGCCAATCCCTCCCGTTGAAAGCCCAAACGGCGTGTTCGGAAAAGCGGCTACTTCTTCGCGAGGCAAGGACACAACGACCGGTCATTGGGAGATGAGTGGCATTATTACCGAACGGCCGTTCCCAACTTATCCAAACGGGTTTCCGGCGCGAGTAATTGGACGGTTCGAGCTCGCGATTGGAAGAAAGGTGCTCGGCAACAAACCGGCTTCGGGGACCGAGATCATTAAAGAACTGGGAGAAGAACACGTTAGAACCGGCCGGCCGATTGTCTACACTTCAGCCGACAGCGTCTTTCAGATAGCGGCCCACGAAGAAATCGTGCCGCTCCCACAGCTCTACGAATGGTCCGAGATCGCCCGCGCACAACTGACTGGCGAAGACGAAGTGGGGCGGGTAATCGCACGGCCGTTTGTCGGCGAGCCAGGCGGCTTCCGGCGCACAGAAGCGCGGCAGGACTACGCTATCGATCCGCCGGAGGAAACCTTGCTGGATCTAGTTAAGTCTGCGGGGCTTGCAGTGGCGGCGGTTGGCAAGATCGGCTCGATCTTCTGCCATCGCGGCACTACCGAAGAATTGAAGGCCGGTAACAACAACGCGAGCATCGATCAAACGCTGCGGGCGCTCGAGGGGACCGGCCGAGGTTTGATCTTCACCAACCTTGTAGATTTCGATATGCTGTACGGCCATCGAAACGATGTCGAAGGCTACGCGCGATCGCTTGAGGAATTTGATCTGCGACTGCCGGAAATCCAACACGCAATGCGCGAGGACGACTTGCTGATGATAAGCGCCGATCACGGATGTGATCCGGGAGATGTTTCAACCGATCACACGCGCGAGTATGTTCCGGTGCTCTGTTGGGGGCGCCGGGTTCGAGCGGGAGTCGATCTTGGGACTCGATTATCCCTGGCGGATATAGGTCAGACGGTGGCCGAGAACTTTGGATTGACTCTACAGGCCGGTAGCAGTTTCTTAACTGAGATTTCATAGACGATCATCGATTTGGTTCCGTGCGGCACTATTGGCGGCGATCTGAGATCATATGAAGCTGAGCATCCTCCTCACAATCATTCTTACAGTGACCACCCAGGCGCAAATCGGGGTGTCGAGTACCACGCAAGAGTCATCTCCGCCTGGTGCCACAACGCAGGACAGGTCGAAAGTTGATGAGATCGCGCGCATGCTGGAGCGCGTCAAGAGTCGCTCGACCGCTGAGCGTCGCGAGGCGATCGATCAACTCGCCGAGGCCGGTGACCTGCGCGCGGTGGAACCGGTTATCGCCGCGCTTAAGGACCAGGAGGGGGACGTTCGGGCTTCGGCGGCGAACGCGCTCGGCCAACTCGGAGACAAGCGGGCAGTCGAACCGCTGATCCTAATGCTCAACGACGAGGTGTCATTCGTGCGCGCGGCGGCGGCAAGGGTACTGGGGCAGCTTGGCGACGCAAAATCAGTCGACCCGCTGACTACATCGCTGAAAGACGGGAACTCGACGGTTCGAGGGGCCGCGGCGATGGGTCTCGGATCTTTGAAGGAAGTGAGAGCGGTGCCGGCATTGATTTCGGCGTTGAGAGACGAAGCGCCAGACGTCCGGTCGGCAGTCGCCGCGGCACTGGGCGATCTGCGTGACAAACGAGCGATCGATCCGCTAATTCACTCGTTGAAGGACGAGTACCGGATGGTCAAGCTTGCGGCCGCGTTGGCTCTCGCGGACATCGGCGACAAGCGCGCGGTGGCGGCGCTTAGCGAGGCCCTGGCGAGTGAGAAAGATGAGGAAACACGGTCGCAAATGAAGGAAGCGCTCCAGAGGCTGATGGCCGTGCCTGAGTGAGGCAGAAGGCAGTAGGCAGTAGGCAGTAGGCAGAAGGCAGTAGGCAGTAGGCAGTAGGCAGTAGGCAGAAGGCAGTAGGCAGAAGGCAGAAGGCAGTATGAGCGTAAAGCCTCAGACTGCCTACTGCCTACTGCCTTCTGCTCTCT
>Ga0075418_10000897_pt1 | contig 32561 bp, 29 predicted proteins | sample SoiMetdeltSBSDD2_FD_81776 | JGI IMG/M metagenome (GOLD analysis project Ga0075418, IMG submission 81776) | Bulk soil microbial communities from a Populus tree surrounding site in Tennessee, USA - Soil MetaG P. deltoides SBSDD2 | ecosystem: Environmental > Terrestrial > Soil > Tree plantation... | reverse complement strand
TGGGCGACTGTCGTGAACGATGCGACTGGTCGTGGCAAGATCAGGGTGCGTGGCATTACACCTACCGCGACATCGTCGAACCCAAAAAGCTCGTGGCTCAGTTACAGATGCCCGACGATAACGGTAAGCAATTAATAATTTTCGGATATGATTCCGAAGGGCAAAAGCTGCGTCGTCAAGTGGATGGCGTATGGATGGACGGTTATCAGGTGCCGACAATCTACGGCGTCGCGGTCCCGGACACCATTGCTCCGACCGTGGCGCGCATTACCGGAATTTTCAAAGAGATGACAGCGGGGTCCATCAAGCTGGCGACGCAGGACAATGTTCTGCTGGGAATTTACGAGCCGGACGAGACCATTCCACAGTTCCGGCGCATCAAAATCAACCGCCCGGCGACGTGGGTGCGTGTAGCTTATATGCGACACAATCCGGTCTTTCAAAGTAGGTTTGATCATGTGCCGATGCGCAGTCGCATGGCGTTTCTGCTCGGTGTGCAGGCGCGCAAATTTTATTCCTCTAATGATTTAGGCAACGCGCAACAGTTCGAGTTGAACGCCACGCGGTTGGAGATCGAAGCCCAGCAGAAGGCCGAACCGACCACTACGGTGAGTCCGATTCAGGTCCTTGATGGCGAAGGTTCGCTCACGGACCGCAGGGATTACGACATTGTATAATGGCTACTCCACTCTACGATTTCGACGGGACGTTTTTCCGAGGGATGAAGTCCGACTCGGACCCCGCGCAACTGCCGCTCGGTTACTACTGGAGCGGCATGAATATCCTCAACATCGGCGGCATGTTGTCGTGTCGTCCGGGGTATCGCTGCGTAGCGACCCTTCCAGTCGGTAAGCTTCAGGGTGCATTTCTTTTTCGTCCTCGATCTGGCATCGAAGAAATTATCGTGTGCGTGGACGGAGTTCTTTACACTGCGACGTGGCCCTTCTTGACGTTTAAACAGATTCCTAATATTTTGATGTCGCCGTTTGCGAAGCAAGTGTTCTGGTGCCAAACGGTGCAATCCGCGCAACGGAAAACAGCGGATCAAGGTTCGGCCATCGAGACTATTGACCCTCGCAACGTTTTGATCATTCAAGACGGCGGATTGACGGCTCCGGCATTTTACGATGGGTCCAACTCGGACCATATCCGTAATCAGCCTTTTGAAACGCCGATTGGAGGACCAATGGTGTGGGTAGGTGACCGCCTGTGGGTTGCGTTTAAAAATTCAGTGCGCGCGTCGGATATTTCCAATCCGTTCAGCTTCCGTGAAAGCATTTATCTCGGCGGCACGGATTCGTTTTCGTTCGATGGAGAAGTAACCGCCATGGTGAAGACACCCGGAACGGTAAACCCACAGTTGATTGTGTTTACCAACAATAACGCAGAGTTGATTCAGGCTTACATTCGTGATCGCAGTTCGTGGCCGACGACCGTTAATATGCAATCTGAAGTGTTTAAAGTCGGTTGCACTTCACAGCGGTCAGTTGTTTCTAGCTTTGGTCGGCTATCGTGGTTCAGCGCGTCTGGAATCGTCATGTTTGACAATGCGCGCGCGAGTCAGGTGTCATCTCGCTTACCCATTCGCGACAACGAAATGATGTTCAGCAAGTCGAAGTTGAGTGACGATCTGTCGTTGGCGGCAGGTGCGGCTTACGGTTCGTATCTGCTGATGAGTGTCCCAGCCGAGGACAACTACAACAAGCATACGTGGGTGTTGAATGATGCCAGCATTGAGACGATCAACGATGACTCCGGCGCGTCGTGGGCCAGCTATTGGATGGGAACCCGTCCCGTGGAATGGTTGTCCGGCACCGTGGCCGGTCAGGAAAGAATTTTTCACGTGTCAGTGGATAACGACGGCTCCAATCGTTTGTGGGAAGCGTTTATCTCGCAGCGGTTGGACAGCGATTGTCCGATCACGTGGTCGATTGAAACTCGCGGTTATTTCGGGCAATCGTCCGAAAGAAAACCGGCTGGCGAGCTTTGTAAATTTGGGTGGGCGGAAATTGGTTTGGTTGGTATAGAAGAAGCTCTCGACTTTGGAGTATTCTATGCGGGTGGACTGCGAGGTTCATACAAGAACGTGCTCGCAAAAACGATTTCAGTGGAGCGCGGTAATTTAATGACCGAAGTCCCTATCACTGCAACCACGCAATTGTTCTCGTTTAAACCTCAATCTCGCGTGGAGCGCACAGAGGAAGCGGCGCAGAAGACGGACGAAACCGGGTCGTGCCCAATCGAGTCCGAAAGCAACGAAGACATCGATGATAGCTTTCAGTTACTGATTGTCGGTCACGGTCCCGCCGCAGTTCGATGGATTCGAGCTTACAGCACGCACGAACCGGTTCCGCCAAACGGGACGAATGAAGCGTGCGTGGACGAAACCAAATTTAACGCGATTCGATTCGATGGAGTCGGCGTTCAATCGGAAGACCGAGCCGAGTTGGCTGCTGAGACGGCCAATCTCGCCTTCCGACAATTTTTTGCGAACAAGACGGTGTCGTTGACTCAGGATGGAATCACGACCGTGGGGGTTGGCGACGCGGAGAGCGTCGTGTCACAGTCAGCGGCTGACCGAGTGGCCACTCGAATCGCTACCAAGCGCGCCGAGGTGGAACTGTCATCCTTGTTGCCTAGAATTTTCAGTCTCGGATAAAGCATGAATTCAATCGTTGAAGTTTTATACGCGCGACGGCCAATCATTAATTATGTGTCGCCAGCAGCTTGCGAACCGCCCATCGCTTCGACGGGCATCGCACTGCTTTCTATTTTCTTGCCCGCGTTGTTCACAAAGCTGACGCCCATGGGTAAGCCAAGGATTTTCGGAACGTTTCCGGGTCCTTTTTTCATCGATTGGGAAACGTTTCCGGGTGCGATTTGCTACAACATCTATCAGGTGGTTAACGGACAGCTTGTGTTACTTTACGAGTGCGTTACGAATGGACCCATCGTGGTGCCGCCCGGCGATTACGTAGTGACCCCGGTTACTCCCGAAGGCGAAGGTCCGCCGAGTCCGCCTAATGGAACTGGAACGCCTGAGTCTCCTGAGCCTCCCGCACCGCCACTCGGTGGGAATTTCGGTCCGTGTATAGGCGGATGGTCTTTGTTCAGCACTAAGATTACTCCGAATCAGGTCACGACATGGTTTGGGACTAACACAAACTTTGCACCCGGCACGTATAAAATCGTTGTAGAATTGGACAGCAATTTTTCTGGCGAGTCTCCATGTCTTGCGGTGCAGTTTCCCGAAGACTACACGGCGGAATGGAACGATGGGACAAATTCGGCGTTGAATCCGTATAACACCGACTTCACGTGTTACGCAACGGTAGAGGATATGTTTGCGGCTACGCCCCCGCCCTACGATTTTCAGTTCGTCCACACGGGTGGTAAAATCGGGGTCAATCCGCAAGGAAATAACAAGTTAAAATTTTCGCTTTACCTACAGTGCGGAGGTGGCGGCGAACCTCCCGATCCTCCGTCTGGTCCTTGCGAGGAAACGGGCGATGACACAACGTGCGCCTATGGTCCTACGGGAGATCGGTATCGCATCGTCGATTACAGTGAAGGTCTGTTCGACATCAGCCTTTGCGGGCTGTCGTGGACGACTTGCGTCAATTGTGAAAGTTATCCTGACACAAATTGTGTGGACCCAATTCCGTGGGCCGGAACATTTCCGGTCAAAGTGGACGACGGATATTTTATCGAACAGGAATTCGAACCGGCGTCACCATGCGGTGGCTGTCCGTGGCCCCCGGCGCATTTGCTGCATGGGTTTTGTATCGGTGCCAGTTTGCGAACATCAGGCTCGTTCAATTCGACCGGCTGCGGTTGGGCGATTCACATTTTCAGTTATCTCGGCCAAGACATTTGGACGGGTGTAAAAAACAAGGGCGAAGGCCCAGTAGGAATTTACCAACGCATTGCGGGATGTTGCCCCGGTCCCGAGTGCATGAGAATAGAGGCATACTAATATGAATGATACAAATTTGATCATCACTATGGGGCAGTTGCCCGGTGATCTGCACGTCTCGCCACAACAGTTGGCGAACGAAATGGTTCGTCGGATGAAAATCGTCTCACCGACCGCCGTGAACTTTATTTTCATCGGTGACAATGAGCCGACATCTAATGTAGGTCCGTGGTTGAAAGACGGAAACAAATGGTATGTTTTCGACGAAGACTTGAAGCGCTATGTGCCGTTGGATATTTCCGATTCGGAGACGTTGTGGTTTCAGACCGGGTCCAGCACGCCGTTAACCGCCGACCCTCCGGTGTGGTTGCGCACCACCAAAGACGCGACAGAGTCCGATCCGAGCATCGGCAGTCCGATTGGTTGGTATGTTAACAACGGAGCGGGATGGATTCCGTTTACGGGTATTACTTTGTCTGGTCCCACTTCCGTTCGTCCTACGAACCCGGTGGACTTTCAACAGTTTTACGACACGACCATCGCCTGCTTGATTTGGTGGGAGCGTAATTTGTGGCGCACCGTTTCTGGCGTGCCCGGCGACATCAAGCATGTTTCGTTCAACACGTTGACGGATGCGCTCACTGCGAATCCGGGCTGGGTGTTGTTCGGCGCGTCGAACCAAAATCTACGTGGCCGATGGATTTCCGGTGCGACGAAGGATGCAGGCGGCTCTCCCGAAACCGTGCTCACGGTGTCGGCAGGTGTGGCCGAGCGCGCAGCGTTCGAAACCTACGGTGAAACCACTTTAATCGACTCAGACCCCGGTGGCGTGAATGTCAACTTTCCCGCTACAGTGGCCCTGTGGACGCTTGTCAAAGAGTAATAAAAAAGGCACTGTTTACATATGTGGGACTCACTTTTCGGCGCGGTAGGCGGCATCGTCGGCGGCATGATGCAGGCCGATGCCATCAAGGACGCGACAGAGGCGCAGATTGAGGCGCTTGAAAAACAACGGGAGTGGGTATTTAAACAGCTTGACCCCACCAAAATCGGCAATAAAGCTCGGCAAGCGGATGTTCAGCGCGCGCAGGAGCGGTTGCGTCTTCAAGGCATCGTAGACCCTGAGTTGCTGAAGCAACGGTATCAGGCCGAACGACTGATTTCTGATCGACTTGCTGGATTGCAGGGTGATGAGGCAGATCGCGTGGCCAGTGTCGCGGCTGAGGAAGCGATTCGCGGCACCCAAGGTCTGGAGGATGTTAAGACCAAGCTGATTGGCGAAGCGATGAACGAGCTTAACGCCGGAGCGACATTGCCCCCGGATGTTCAAGCGGAATTGGTTCAGGCCGGTTTGGAACAAGGCGGTTCGGCGACAGGGAAGGCTAGTGGGAGGGGATTGGGAGGGAACATTTTGCGCGAGTTGATCGGCACCGCAGCGTTGCAACTTAAAGCTGATCGTCAGGCGCGTGCGACACAACTCGCTACCGCCGCACAGGAGATGGACGTTCGTCGTCAGAGTATCCTTGGATCACTTTTTCCGAATCTCGCTGCGAAAAGTTTGGGCAAGCTTCAAGCGACTCAAAGTGTTTTGCAGCAATCGAATCAAATGGTTCCCGAGGCGGGTCTAGGTGGAACTGACATCGCGAACATTTGGCTCGCGCGCGTGGGCGCGTCCAATCAGTTAGCTCAGAGCGCGGCGGATGTAGCGGCTCGTGGGGGTATGGGACAGGCGCAAATTTTGGGTAGCACATTGGGGGCGGCTGGATCGGCGGCTGGGAATATTTTGAATGCAATTTTAAACAAACCGGTTATAGGTCCGGGCGGTCAACAGGCGACGGCCTTTCAAGGCAACGCTGGGACGGCATACCGATTATAAATTATGGCAGGTTGGACAGCGGCCAGTTTGTGGCCTAGCTCATTAATCAATCAGGTGGTCAATCCACAGGTCAAGCCCGGTCAAGTGCTGACACCCGAGCAGAAGCTTCGTTTGTCTGGAGGCGTGACTCGTCGCGCTTTTAATGAACCCGCGCCTGCACCGTCTTCGGTTGTCACTCCGGGGGCTACTGGTCCCGGCGCTTCCGCCGCAGCCGGAACGGGCACGGTGATAATTCCCGGCGCAACGAGCGGTGCAAATTCTGCCACCTCGGTGGTTCCTGCTGCGACTAATGCAAGTGCGGCGCTTCCACCTTTTCTCCAAGGTGGTGCGAATCAAAATTTGCCCGGTCAAACTGACGTGGCTACACTGTTGGAACAGATTTTGAGTGCGGTGCGTCCGCAGCAAGACCCGGATTTGACTAAAGCTCAGACCGTGCTCGCTCAACAGCAAGCCATGCAAGTCGCGCGGGGAAATGAAGCGGCCCGTCAACGAGAAGCCAGTCAAGCGGCTATGGGATACCTTCGTAGCCAGATGAAAGATGCGGCGAAATATACGACCGGAAGCGTTGGAAACATTCTGATGCAAAAATACTCGGACCGCGCAAAAGTTTTACGTGATGAAGGTGAACTGAATTGGTTAAACATGCCAGCGTCCAGCTATTCGGTTCCGCGTCGAAGCGGTTGGACTGGTCCAGCAATGCCCGGTGGTTGGGCAATTTAATTTATGGGTCTCGAATCTGCTCCCCAAACTCCATTGGGTCGTATCGACCCGTCGTCTATCGTAGCGCGTGCCAGCGAAGTGGTGACGCCGAGTGCGGTAGACGCGCTATCGGATGCCGTCCGAAAGGGCTTCATCACTGCCGAAGATATTTCCGCGCGCGTTTCTGGCGCGGGTGCCGCTCGGGAGAAGACTAAACTGGAAGAACTGCTCGCGAAAGAGGAACAAGGCCCCGAAGCTATCGCTGCGCGCAGTGCAGAACGGAAAGCGAAGGGCGCGGAAGCGTCGTCTCGTGCGGCCATTGCTCCTACGGCTCAGACCGCGAAGGAAGCTGAACTGAAAGCCGCGATTCTGGACGCGCAGATGAAGGGTTCGGGCGTGCTGGAAATGCAAAACGCTCTCACCAAGGCCGGTTGGCCCGTCGTCGTTGACCCCTCTAAGGGATTAACACAAGCTGATCAAGCCGAGATCACTCGCCGATTCGGCGTCCTGCTGAATTTCATGTCGGAAAAATCGAAAGCCGAATCGTTCGACAAAGAATCGAAGGTTGAAAATCCTGAGATCGAAGTCGTGGACGCATCCGGTGCCACTGTGAAGGGTCCCAGTCAGACACCGTTCATCACTTTTCGTGGCCAGCAAGTTCCGGCTGAGACATTTAAGAAGCTCCAGCAGTATAAGGCGACGGTTGCCACGATGACGCCCGCCATGTTCGACGCTCTCGGTCAGCCAAAGGCTCCAAATGTTTTCGGTGAAGCTGGTCAAGTGCAACCTGCGGCGACTCCTGCGCCTGCTGCACCCGTAACTCCGGCTGTGCCAGCACAACCGGCAGAAATTCCGGTGTTCCCGAAAGGTCCGGTCTCGCAAGCGGAAGCTGTTTCTCGCGATGCGCAGTTGAGCCAGTTTTTGCCTGACGTTGTGAAACCGAAATCGGCAGCTAAACCGATGATCGAGATGCCGTCCGCGCCTGCTGAGGCTACGCCCGGTCAAGCATTCGGTCCATTGGGCATGGTGACGAGCAAGAAAGAAGCGCCGAGCAAGCCTTACACTGAAGTGCAGGGTCGCGCGTTGATCGCGTTGAATCGTGCGGCTGCTTCGAACAAAGTTTTGAACAGCTTGGAACAGAATCCAAGCTTTGACCCCACTACGATTCCATCTCAGGCCCGCATGGCTGCTTACAAAGCTGGCACTACGGGACAGATCGCTGCGAGTCTTACCGGCATGACTGCGGAGGAACGAAACTATGTTACCTCGGCAGCGTCATGGATGCAAGGTTTGTTGCGTTTGGAGTCCGGTGCCGCGATTTCTCCGAAAGAGCAAGCGTGGTATGATCGCACTTTCTTCCCGGTGGTCGGTGACGATAAGTCCGTGCAAGTCAATAAGGCCAAAGCACGTCAAGCAGTTGAGACCGCTATGGAGCAGGTCATCAGTGGCCGCATGACGCCGCAACAGTATGAGAGTTTGCGTGAGCAAGTTTCTGGTCCCGTTACTCCGGCTGGTGCCAGTGCGGCCCCCACACAGGGAGCAGCGGGTCCCGTGATTACACTTTCCACCGGTCGTCGCGTCCAGCGCGGTCCCGATGGTCAATATTACGACGTTCCCTAATTTTTATGGCGAACCCGATTCAGTTGACTCCCGAGGAAATCGCGGAGTATGAAAATGCTGCGCAGCAAGGCGCTCCAGCCGCGTTAAATCCCATTCGAGATTTTTCTGCTGACGAACTTTTCGATCTCGCGATTAAGGACAAGGATAATTTCGACTTGGTGAGCGAGTTTCGTCGCAACAAAGACCTGTGGCAGGACCAAGCGACGGTGCAAAAGATCGCCGACGTTCACAGCCGCATCAAAGATCGTGGTTTTGAGCTTTCGGACATCCCCGGTCCGGGCAAAGTGGCTCGCACCGTGTTCGACATTGCCAAAGGGTTCGGCAAACAAGCGTGGAATTACGCGAATGCGTTCGCAATGCCGTTCATCGGCATGGCGGGAGAGCTTACCGGCCAAGGTCCGGGCTTTCAGACCGAATTGGCGCAGGAAGGTCAGCGTCGAATCATGGAAAATTTAGCGGGAACGGAAGCCGCGACGTTCGGCGTCGCTCGCATGGGCGAAAAAGCGATTGGAAAAGTTCGTCGCGCGTTCGCTGAGCAGACGCCGGAAGAAAAATTGAGCGATTTGTGGAGCGACGTTGGCTCCGGCGAGACCGAAGAAGAAATTCTGAAAGGTAAAGGCGCGTTGCTCGAAGCGGCAGGTGGTGAAGTTCGCAAAGAATTGGAAGCTGCGGGCAAACCGATTCGTCCAGAGGAAACCGCACAGCTTGCGGCAGGTGACCCTCTCTCATTTTACACTTTTGGCAAAGCTTTTCAGGGTGTGGGTAAGCTAGTGCCTGCTAAAGTCGGCGCGGCGGCTGAAAAAGTCATACAGAAGGCTGGCGATGTGGCAGAAGTCACTGGCGGTCGCGCGATTCAGGCCGCAGGCAAGCTCACAGACCTTGGCGGCAAGGCAGTGAAGATCGTTGCGCCTGCTGCGGGCATGGTGAAGGGCGCGATTGAGGCTGGACCCATCGGCGCACTGGCCGGACTCAAGGGAGGCGAGATCGTTTCCAAAATCGGCGGCAAAATTTCGAAAGGCGGCAAAGCAATTGCGGAGGCGGGTAAGGAAATCGCTGGCGCGGCTCCCGTAACCACAGGCACGCGGCAATTGGCAAAGGATGTGATCGGTGCTACGCCTATGGCGGCTGCGGAGATCGGTAAAGGTCTCGCGTTCGACATCGGGACGGCTGCACTCACGTCCGAAGCACCTCGCGACACTGAATCGGTAGGCATCGGTGCATTTTTCGGCGGTCTAGGTGCTGGCAAACGGGCTGGCGCTCGAATTATCAGCGGTCAGATCGTGGGTCCTCGCGCATGGGGCAGTGATGTTGTAACGCCGTCGTCGGGAAAGCTCCCAAGTTTAGACGCGATGCATGCGGATGCAATTCAGAACGCACCGCCCGCAGTTCAAACTCGTTTAAACGCAATCCGTCAATTTCTCAAAGGGTCTCATACCGACACAGATGTGTTTTTGGCCAAGGACGCTCCTACGCTCGAACGGAATCTTTTAAACGCCGGACTTTCGCCCGATCAGGCCCGTCAGTTTTCCCAGACCGAAGGGTTCTTTGTGACGGCTTTACCGGACGCAAGCGGTCAACCGCGCAATGTAATCATTGCGCGCAACGTTGACGCCGCTCCGCACGAATCGTTTCATGCGATTCAAGACGTGCTGGGAGAAACGGCGAATCAAGCTATCGATCAGATCGTTCGCGAAGAATACGGTCCTAGATGGGAGCAAGAGGGCCAGCGTTATGCGTCGCGTATCGGCGAAGGTGACTGGCGCGAAGTTATCTTGGACAGCACCGGCACTGGGTTGGATTACGCTAAAGAAAAAATCGCCATGGAAGTTGGCAACGAATACCGTGCGGCCACGGGCACGGAACCTCCGTCCGGGTTTGTGCAAGACCGGGTCAAAGCGATTTTAGGCGACGTGATGGACAAAGCGGTGCAGGCCAATCCAAATGTCCAGCCAAATGATATCGCTCAACGTGTATGGCGCGATTTGCTTTCGCCGCAAGAAGCTACCGCCATCGCGGACTCATACCTCGCGCGTGAACTGGCCGCAGAAAATTTCGACATGGTGTTTAAGCACGGGGGTGCGAGCCTACAGAATGTGTCCGGGCTAACCGGCAGGCTGGCGCGCATCGTTGCGCAACTCGTCAGCACCCTTGGTGGCGAACCTCTGTCACCGGAACGTCTTTCGCAGATTGGCGAAGTGGCTCCCCGATTTCGTGTTACTGAGGCAGTGCGAGAAGCTCCGTCACTTGTTGAACCTCGTCCTACCGCTAGGCCGGGTGAAATCAAACCGCCTGTAACTGTTACACCAGATGAACCCTTGCCTACGCCCACAGAACCTGAGAAAGTATCTCCCGCCGACGAAGCCCGAGCCGCCGCCGAGGATGCGCCTACAACTCCTATTACAGCAGGCACGCAATCACCTCGCGAAATCCTTGGTTCGGTCGCGGAAGCTATCGCGCAGCAAGCGGGACTGAAGGTCAATTATTTGTCTGCGCCAGACGAGCCAGCCGGTGCGATTACGTCCAACCGCGAAGCACGCCGGGCCATTATCGAAGCGTTTCGAACCATGCCGCCCGAGGCTCGCGCGTTGTGGGAGAAGAATTTTTTCCCCGACCGAGTGTTGAAGCTCAAGAGCGGCAAATATCAAATCTTGGGATGGGCACCCGAAGTGTTTGCATCCAACGCGCACAAACTGGCCGCGAAGCTTCAAGAGCTTGGCGTCGCCGACGCGTCGCCGTATCCGGTTAAGGAAGGCACGTTCACACCCGAGGGCTGGCAGGAACTTTTTAAAGACGTTCAGACTTTCGTTCAGAATCAAATGGGCGGTCGCACAGGTGCCGGTGAGTCGCTGGTTGTGCCTCGCCAGATCGCCGAGCGAGGATTCTATGCGCCCCCAGTGCGTGGGCAGGCCACAGCGCTTCCACAACTTAAAGCCGATTTCATCAGCATGCTTTTCGGCATCAAACTTCCCGACACGCCGCGTGTGCAGAAGGGCAAGCTCCCACTCAACCTCGCAGGTCAAGCGGTTAGCGAAGCGACGCAACCGGGCCGGACCGAAATCCCGGTAATTCCTCGCGGGGAATTTACTGGAGCGGAGGCCGAACGCCAAGGCATCGCTGGTCAGCCGATTAAAGAAGTGAATCCGCTTCGCCAGCAGATCGAAACGGCTGCACAAGCCAAAGGCGTCGCGATGCCGGAGTTTATCGAAGCTCAGCAGCGCTTGAATTTGGAAAATATTAAGGACGTTCAAGTCGCTGGTGAGTTGCCCGAGTTTCGCGGCAACGTCCTCACTCTCTCAGCAGGTTTTCAACCGTCATCAAGCGAGCGCGCCGTCAAGTCCGCAGCAATCAAAGATGAGCGTGGCAAAGTCTGGGAAGGCTTTTGGCATGGTGCCGCAGAAGAAAAAGCGCGTGCGGTTGGCGCTAAGGGTCCGTTCGCCGATGGGTTCACTACGAACACGCCCGGTGAATTTTTGACGCGCGAGGAAGCGTTCGAGCGCGCGAAAGAGATGCAGCAAATTTCTCAGGAATCGAAGCCCGGTGCGATGGATGAACAGAATCGGCCCGGCCTTGAAACCAGCCAGCTTATGGGTCCCAAACTGAACGCAAGGTTTCAGCCCAAGAGCGCCGAGGAAGTGCTGGCGTTAAGCGACGAAGAATTCTCGACGTGGGCACAGTCTATGGCAAAGACCGGTGGCTTCACAGAGGCCGCGCGACAGCTTGGTCTGCGTAGCGATAACCCGGATTCTCTGTTAATGATTCACGAAGCGTTGAAGGAACAAGGCAAGACGGTAATGCGGGACGCCATCGCCAGCAAGGATGTTAAAAAGATGGAAGCCGCCGCTTCCTTTGGGTCCAAAATTCAATTTTTTCGAGAGGCATACGAAGCCGCCACGAACACGGGGTCAATGAAAGATACCGTTGACACTGGGGCCGAAATAGGGGACACTTTGGTCCAGATGCAGCCACAACCCAAAAAAGAACTGAAGATGAAACCAGCGAAGGCTGGCTTCAGTAAAGCGTGGGTGTTGCCGAACGGCAAAGTCGTGAATATTGGGGGCCAGTGGCACCACGAATACCTCAACGAGAATCCCGAAGTGCGAAAGCAGTATAAGCTTCCCGACGACGAGACCCAAGACAATCGTATTGGCGCAATCAACAAAGGCTTTGTGCGTTTGAGTTGGGATTACAGCAACGGAATGCTTATGGTTGAAGCCCGGACTAAAGACTGGCCGAGGCAGCGCGAGGCGGTTCGCAATTTCATCGACGCCAACGCGTCTAACATTGACCGCATCGGGGTGTCTCTGTTGAGCGGCAACAAACTGGAGAAGCTCGACGACTACAACGAAGTCAGTATTTTTACTTTGGACGACAAAGAAAAAGCCGCCATGCTGCCGTTCAGTGATATCGGTGAGAAGCGTGAGACTGGTCAGGCGTCTGAACGTCTGTTTGAGAAGGCGGTTTCCAAAGCGCAATTGCAACCTGAGGGTGACGCGGGCCGTCGCGTAGAAGAACAAGCACGCCAACGAGCGCGTCCGGGCCGTCATATGTTTGAACAGATGCGCCGGTATCATCCTCTCACCATCGAGTTGGAAAAAATTCAGGAAGGCGAGTCATCGGGTCAAACATTTACTAAAACCGGAGACGTGTGGAAGCCGTCCGGTGAATCTGATATCGTCACGCTGGCGAGTGTGAACGTGCCGATCAAAGATTTGACACCAGAGAATTTTCGCGAGGCTATCGCACCCTACAAAGAACTTCTTGGCGACGATGTGGTCGCGGGTGTTTTCAAATTTGGAGAAGGTGACCAAGCATCCATTGACATCAATGCCGTTGTGCCGCAAGAGCATCGCGAAAACACTCTACAATTTGCGCGTAACAATAATCAGGTGTCGATCTGGGATGCGGTAAAAAACGAAACCGTAGAATCGGGGGGCACAGGTGAGACCGTCTTGAATACAGTTGAGCAAATCAAAGCGGCTCTGCCGTCGCTGCTTGCCGGTGAGGCGGTTAAATTTCAGCCCAAAGGTAAAGAAGATTTATTTGGCGAGAAAGCGCCCAAAGCATTTTTGACCAACAAAGAGTTATCAGAAATGTCTACCAAGGCGTTAGAGGACCATTTCCCGGAAGCCATTGTTCCTCGCGACCGAAACGAGATGATTGCCTCCGACATTATCGGCTCTCCACTTTTTAAAAAGGCTGGTTCCGAAGAAGCCGCCGTCAAAGCGTTCGGGGATAGACTCGTGCAACTGGCAAAAGAAAATTCGAACGACCCGGTGTTCAAAGCGGGGGCTGACTGGTATGGCGAGTTTACGCCCTTGCTTAAGAAAGAATTTGGGACCGATGCACAACTCATGGCGGAACTTCTCGCGGCTACGAGTCCTCAGACCAGCGTCGAAACTAATTTCGGCTACGCCGTAGACGCCATCGAGAGTTTTCGAGCCGGACGGTTTGCAAAAGTCATTTCGAAATTCAATCAGGGTCTCGATATGATTGCGACCGACAGATGGAAACCGTGGTATAACAGAGAATGGCAGGCGGGCCGGATTCCCAATCCGCCCAAGAGACCGACGCCTGCCTCGTTTCTAGCGCACTGGATTGAGAAGCACGATCTGAAACCCCGGCAAACCAACGGCAACCTTTACGGCATTCACTCGCTGCCCGTGCTCCAAGTTTTTGCCCGGCAGTGGTTGACCAAGGCGCGCGGTCCGAAGACTTTGAATTTCGTCGAGAACTTGATCGGTGCGAGCGATGAAGCAACAATCGATCTGTGGGCAGATCGGACGATGCGGCGAATTGGCTACGAAGGTCAAGAACGCTGGCGCATCATGCCCAAGAATATCGCCCCTGTGACGGACAAGGATTTTGATTTCGCCCAAAAGGCGTTTCGCCACGCCGCCGCGCAGGTGGGCATGAAGCCCTCGGCCCTTCAGGCAGCAATGTGGTTCGCAGAGAAAAAGCTTTGGGCCGAAAATGGATGGAGTAGGCTGGATTTGGGTGATTTTCGTGAGCAGATGAAGCGCCTACCCGAGGTCCGAGAACGCATAAAAAGTAACTTGACTTTGCCCCAAGTTCAGCGAGATTTACCTATGTCGAAAGCACAAAAAGATGCACGACGCCAAAAGGCCCGAGAGCAGTTTCTGGCTAAAGCGCGTGCCTTAGCGGGAGCAAACGAATGAAAAATATTGAGAACAAAAAAGAGCTAATTGCAGCGGCCAGACTGGCACTGACGGTCCCACAAGAACAAGAATTTTGGGATGAAGTGCGAGAGCGCTTGGACGCCGAGGAAAAGCACGCCGATGACCTTGTCAAGAAACGCAATTTGAGGGACTAATTAGTATGGCTGAAATCGTCGTCGAACCCAAGCAATCCGCCCCTGTCGAAGCAGAAGTGACTCCCAAACCGGGCGCAGAATCGCCTAAGCCCAAGGCCGGAGCCATTTCCGACGAGTTGAATCAGATTCCAGCCATGCAAGCGCTTTTTGCGGGCCAGCCCCCTGCCGTGTCCACCCCGATCAAAGAATTTTCCCAGCGTCCTGAGGCGAAGATCATCGAGGACAATAAAGACGCCATTCAGCGGGCCGGTATCGGTTTCTATCGCAGCATGGCGGGCGATTTGGGGGTGCTTTTCAACCAGCTTCACATTGCCGGTCAGGATTTGATCGAAGCCGACAAGCAAGGCCGTCTTTTGGAGGTGGCTCCGGCGTTCGACGAGGTTAATCAGGCGGTCTCCATGTCCGGCGAGAATAACCCCGTCCTTAGCGCTCAGGTGCCCGGTGGCGCGAAGACAGCGAACGTCCCTGCTCCAGCACCCAGCCCGGCTCCCGCGCCTGCCAGCGTGCAGAATAAGCTCACCACAGCCCGTCTGAAAAACATCTCTCCCGGCGCTCCTACCTCTGGCCCCCAGCCCGGTGCCGGTCGTATTCTCAACAATATAATGAAGCCCGCTATTTAAATGAAACTCAACGAATTCGTGCAGGACAACGAGGGCGGTTTGAGTTCGATGCGGCTTGCTTTTTTAACGTGGACCCTCGGTCTGTTTGTGGTATGGGCGGGCATCTCTATTCGAACGAGAACCATTCAGCCCTTGCCGGAGTCGGTGATAATTTTAACCCTCGGAATTTCTGGCACCAAGGCAGTTCAACGCTTCGGCGAGAAGTCAGTGGAGACCACGCCTACTTCATAATGCGACGGTAGCCGTCGCCATAAAGCAATTCGGTAATGATTCGTGCCGCATGCCGAATTTTTCTTTCTGACATTTTGTCATCAGACTGATGGAGCGCTTCGTGGATGATGGTGTTCATCCTAGACTTTGAATTCTGTCGCGGATCGATTTCGACTAATTTGTGCTCGAACCACGAGACGCCCCACGCGTCTTCTCGGCCAAGTTTTCGTTCACGCAATCGAACTTTACGCACAAGGGAATACCTCCGGGAGGTTGTAGCCGTGAGGCGTTTCGTCGCCTATGTCGAGCCGCAGATCGTAAGTGGCCGAGCGGCCAAACTTCGGATGCATCAGCCAGAATTTTTGCGACGGATACGACGAGTTGAAATACTCACCGAGTGCGAATCCGTCGATGCCGGGGAACGCACCGTTGACGATCACCTCGCCACGCGAATGCGGGACGGAAATGGGTCGATGCAAGTGACCGACGCAATAGTAATGCGGAGCGGGCATGTCCTCTCGCGTGAATAGTTGCGACGTTGTGCTGACCATTCGTCCCATGGCGTGCGCCGGGATGCCGAGCGCTTTGTCGCCGCCTCGGAGGTTGTCGCCGTGGCCGCAATACATCGTGTAACCCTGAACGTCGAACACCGCGAACGGTTGCCAGTTTAGGTTCCACTGAATTTTGGGAATGTCACGCGTCAGGGCTTGCACGTAGAGATAGAGCAGCATGTCCATGTTGCTGTTGCGATTTTTCGACGGCATGCGATGTTGATTCTGCCAGCGAGTGTGATTGCCGACGCAGCCGTAGACTCGCATCGGTGCCAGATCGCTGAGATCGCGCAAGAATTGTGCGATAGCGTGCCCGCCAGCATAGAATTGAGCCAAGATGGTGTTGGGCTGGCCCGACTCGGCACTGTGTGACAGTGCGCCATCGATCATGTCGCCGAGAATCGGAACGACAAGCTCTGAAATCTGCGTCGTCGTGTGGTCTTTCAGAATGCTGCGAATCGAACGACCGAAGCGCGCTAGACGCCGAAGAAAAATTTCGAAATTGTAATGGCCAAGGCCCAGCGTTTGTTCTTTGTGAACGATTGCCCCGATGTGCGTGTCCGAAAAAAGTGCCACAGCGGATTGCGGGGACGAAGTCGGGATTCGGACTGCGCAGTCGCGAACCACGTTGGGCATCGGCTGGTATGACTTGGGAGCCATTTCCAACACGTGCTCGCACAACACTTCCACGGCGGTCTGAGACTGTTCGGCCTTGGCAAGGGCCTTCTCCAGTTCACCAGCGCGTTTGCGCCAGTAATCTACGCGGGATTTGTCCTCCACTTCAGATGCCGGGAGGACCGTCGAAGTTGTAGGGGCTGTTGGGGTCGGGAGATGGTCCAGTTTGATCTCCACCGCTTTCTTGGTCCGGCCTAGAGCCGCCGCTATCGTTTCCGGGCTGTATCCCGCCGCCTTCATTTTTGTCAGTTCCGCGACTTCTTCGGTCGTCCATCTTTTGTTTGTCATATTGCTCTTTTGTTGGGGGTTGTAAATTATTTTTAATTGCTTCTTCCCGCACTTCCATCCACGGCTGAAGATGGGTGGGAATTTTGCCATTGAACATGTCGTCGAATGCTTCGAGCGCTTGCGCAGGCGAGCCGCCGACACCTACGACGGCGTTATTGATATCGTCGAGGTTGCCCAGAATGGCGAGCCACGAACCGTCTACCAGACGGTAGAGCGAAGGACTGTGCCGAACGTGGGGCCGGTTCAGGTAGTAAAGCTGTTGCTGTTGCAGTTTGAGCGTCCGGGCGTGCTCGGAGTAAAGATTCGACAAATGTTTTTCCAGTTCCCCGGTGCTTTTCATGCTCCAGCGGTCATTGTCATCCATGACCATATCCAAACGATTGCAGAGCTTGATCATTGTCGTCTGCACGCTAAACTTAGTCGATTCATCCATCACGCCACCATCTTTCCAATCACTACTATGGAAAAACGGCATCAGCGTCTGAATGGAACTGAGAATCGTGCTGACTTGCAGATTGGTAACCTGCTCCCGGCTCGGTATGGGAATCGTTTTGTTCATACTTTCATTCTTCCTAAATGGAGCTTGGCCCATTTCCAGAGCCACGTGGCGTCCACGGCGTCGTCGTTTACTGGCCATCCGTTGAACACTGCCATCTCGGGGTCCACGTGACGCGAGAAACGAGAGTCCTGTTTGACAAGCGCGGAGACCATCATGCTTTTGGTTGCTCCACCGTGGCCGGTAGCAAACTTTTTCAGCGTCTGCACGGGGACGGTTTCGAAAACGGGCTGCTTGTGCGCCATGGGAGCGAGCCAGATCGCGGCGCGAAAGCTGGCCCAGAGTTGACACTGCAAAGTGTAGCTGGAAAATTCAACGTCTTCAAATACGATCACGTCGAAGCAATGTAATGTATGCAGGCCCTGAGTCAATTTAAAAAGTTGAACCACGCGAGGGTCTAGTCGGCGATTGAGACGTTGTTTGCGAGCCGCTTTAAGTTCTGCTTCGGTAGCCAGCAGCCACGAACCACAGTGAAACTGGTTCTGATCATCGTTGTATGCATAGCCCGTGCTCGTCGCGAGGTCCAGACCCAAGATTTTCATCTAATTAAACAGTCCCGGTTTTCGAGCGACTTGGCAACGAACTTTCTTGATTGCGTGGACATGAGTCACTCTAATAGCTTCTCGGGAGACGTGCAAAAGCTTGCCAATCTGGCTAAAGTTAAAACCGGATTGGTAAAAAAGCTGGAGCACCATTCGCTCTCGCTCCGTAAGCTCGGCGAGCAGCGGTTTGATACTCGCCCACTCGTCGCGTGCCTGTATCGATTCAAAATCGGGCGCGACAGCGGTCGCTTTTTGGAATGCTTCAAAGTTGGCGCTCGCCAAGTCCTCATCGTCGGCTTCCACCGGGATTTCCATCGTCTCGGCTTTGGTGACCACATGAGTAAGTCGTTTAAACGTTCTATAGATTTCCCCCCGGATGTAGGGTTTGGCAAACGCGAAGAATCGCGACGTGCGGCCCGGCTCGAAGTTGCGTGCAGCCGCCGATAGTGCTTTATAGCACAGGCTGTAAACTTCATCGGGCGGCAGCGTCTTCGCGCACGCGAGGGCATAGAAAAATGCTTCGCGCATGTTGTGGAGTGCCAGATCGTTGCGAGAATCTTCGTCGCCTTTGCGCGCGAGGTCCAGTTCAACCTCGGCGGTCAGTGTTACAGTGGGTAAACCGCGAAGTAAGCCTTCGTGCGGTTGATTAGCAGCATTATTCATTTGTTAAACGTGTCGGATTGTTCAGGCATTGGGGGTGGTGTGATTTGAGAAATTGGCATGTCTTCGAATCGATGAAAAACCCAGATGCGGACTTTCATCGGTCCTGTTTCAACGGAGCATTTGATAAGCCCCTCGCGTTGAATCATTTCGAGATATCGGTTGGTCTGCTCCAGCCGCAGCATGCGCAACACGGACTCGTTGCCGGGGTTCATGTGAAGCTCTCGCAACAACATCGTCACGGGTCCACGCCAAACAGTTGCATTGGGTTCGCGTTTGAAATACGCGCGCAGGCATTCGATTAGCAACTCTTTAAACGGCGCACTCTTGCTGCCTTGATGCGCGCGGTCGAGTAGCGTTTCTTCTTGATAGGACTCGTAGCCAAACCGAACGTCGCGTATAACGTGCTCCGGTGGTTCATGGTCCAGCAGCCATCGTCCAAAATACGGAAGCTCCCGGTCCACGATTTTTTCCATCTCATACCGGGGCGGGAATTTGAGTTTTCCTTCTGCCGAGCACCGAAACAGATTCGTTTTGTCTTGCGACGAATCATCCATCGAGCCTAGCGAACGACTTGATACGTAGTCCATGTTCAATGAACATATAATACGCACTGGATGGACAATTGTCAAGGGAACTTCGAACTTTTTGTTGAAGGTGAATTCTTGATTTGCTGCCGCTTTCTTCCAGATCGCCTGAAACCGCGCGTGCGCTTGCGGGTTCTCATGCGTGGTATCGTCATCGATGCACCATAGCGGCACCTCGTGCAATTCCGAAGTGAACCCAGTGTTGCCCAGCATAAACCCCGATGCGTCCACGAAGCCACCAAGAAGTTTTCCCATCACACCTCGGCCCGTAAACGTTTTGCCGACGTTGGCGTTGCCCATCAGGTAGACGTGCGAACCCGACATCGGAATTTGTTCAATCGCGGCGCGATATCCATGTTTGGCCCACGCGACGAAAAAATCTCGTTGAATGACCGGGTCGAAAAGCACATCGAAGTGTGCGGAGAGGAATGGAAAATTCCCTTGGGGTCCCCAATATTGAGTGCCGCCAGCCGGACGAACCGCTTTGTTCCTGTAAGTGTTAAGCACGCGGCGTCCCATCGAAATGATCGGACCGGGAGGTTGAAACACAAACGGACCGGCACCCGTGATGCGTCCAGAATTGTGAATATGACTCAGTGCAACTTTGAGAGGCACGCGTCCAGTCTTATCGGGCTTCGTGCTGAGGCCGCACTCCACTTCCAGATAGATTTGCATTTCGGTGGCGGGCATACTGTCCCATTCACCGTCGATCTTGCGCCAGTAATTTTTCTTGTCGTAGTATATGTCCTTGGTGGCCATCGAGATTGCGTTTTCAGCGTAGCCTTTGACGAAATCCATGCCGCAGATGTCGCCCCACGAGTAAAACGACTTCTCCGCGTGATCGGAGAAGGTGAACATGCCTTCCTTCTTCACGATGGCCGACATCGCGGACGTAGAACCGGGCACCCAGAAAGACGGCCCTTGGCTGTCGATAACAAATTCAGACGGCCAATCAAATTTCGGGTAAAGCTCTCGGATTTTCTTTTCAACGATGTCCAACGGCACCTCAGCCGGGTCGCTGGACTTGAAGCGAAACTCTCGCCCCGCTTCGACATAGAACGCTTGGAGCTTAACGGGGTCAATTGGACCGTGGCCGGTAGAAATCCACTCCGCGCCATTGCATAGCAGTCGCGTGGGGTCCGTGAACGCTCCTTCGTCAAATCCGGGAAGCAGGTCCATCCGCAACCAGTCTTTCGCCTTGTTGGCGAAGAACATAAAGAAGTCCACCGAATCGATGCGCAACGGACTGTCAAACAGCCATACCAAGCGAATCTTTTTGCCTAGTGAAATCTCAATCCATGCCGGTTTGATTTTCATCATGTCGATAACTTCCGTGATTCGACTCATTGGAATCGGAACATCGAAGTCTCCCGCGAAGCCGCCTTGCAATCGAGGCGGGTTATCCTCTTTACTTATGCGTTGGTTGGGGTTGGAAGCTTCCAACACAGTGTAAAAATTCCATTTGGTGCTGATGCTCTGATACCAGTCTTGACGACTTTGTTTATCATGCCGGATTTGTTCCGACACTTGCTGTGTGGGCACGAAGGCCCACGGCTCGCACGGTGCTACCGTTTTTGTTACGAGACTGTCTGTTGCGTAGAACATTATTTGAGATAGTGCGGAAGCTCTTTCGTTTCACAGGCCACAGGAAAATCCTTAAGCCATTCTGGGGTGCGCGACATCTCCGCATTTACGTCGGCATCGGTTACGTCTGGGTCCACTTCAAGGACCGCTTCATCATGCACATTGAACAGGTTCCACCACCCCCGCTTGTCCATGTTTACCATTTGCCACGCGAGCACGTCTCGCGCGACTGCTTGGCAGTAGTTCTCAGTGAACTTACCACCGTAAAACTGAAATCGTCGTCCACCTACGTCCGCCGTGAAGACCGACCGACGACGCGGCTCCCCGGTTTCTTTATCGGGTTCGATGCGCGATTCGCACCGCACTTTTTCGTATCGCATCACGCGTCCACTCGGGAGCGTGATTGAAAAATCCTCACCGACAGATCGTTTAAACGCTTGGTCCAGCTTGTCCCACATGCCAGTATCTCGCCCGGCGACGAGCGAATTCTGCGCCCGGTATTCGGCTACAATGCGTTTGCTGGTTGAGCCGTAGCCGCTCACTCGGCGAACTTCACCAGTGATCGGATGCGTGTCTTCAATCCATTCCGGGTCGTCGGCTGTGATGTCCAATTGCGCCATCTTCGCGGCCATCGCGATGAACTTTTCCCATCCCGCTTGGTATCCAAGGGCCAGCACACGCGCCTTGGCGAGTTTATAAACGCGCGCCGCTTCGGCATCCGTCTTGCCTGCCTTCTTAAGCTCGCCCGGCTTGGTCCAGCCCATCGTTGCACGTGCGTGCGCTTCGTATGGTGACATACCGGACGCCATGAGTTTTAGCATTTCCTTGTTGCCTGACGCCCACGCGAGAACGCGCGGTTCGATCTGGCTCAAGTCCGAGACAATCATTTTCTTGCCGGGACGAGGTATGATCAGATGTCGAAAATCAATTGCGTAGCGAACCCACTCAGGGAACTTCCCGGTTTCGTCAAGCGTGTTGACGGCAGTGTCTTCGCGTTTCACGTCCGACTCCATCAGACCGTGCTCGTTGCAAAAAACGGGGCGGCTTCGCATGTTCTGCATGTTCACACCCTCGGCTCCGCTCCATCGTCCGGTGTGCGCGCCGAAATATTTAAGTGCAAAAGGCATTGTGCCATCGGCGCGAAGGCGTCCTTTGACCTTCATGAACGTCTTGTAGAGTTTATTAATCGAACGCCACGACGACACCGCGTTAATCCATGGGTTCGTAGGCCCATACGTTACTTCCCATTCCTCGTAGGCTTCTTCGTCGTCCGATTTCACCGGGCAACAAGGAATGCCCGCGCGACGGCACTGTTCTGCAATGCACTTTGTGGAGGTGGGCTTCTTATTGGCGTCAAAATCTTCCCACGAATCTTCCTCGTCTTCGGAATCGGCCATCCATGGAATGACCTTTTCCGTGTTGAGTTTCATTTCGTGTGATTGGTAGATGTAAGTATCTAACAATTGGGTGTTGATTTGACATCCAGCACGACCTTGGTTGATCGTGATTCTACTTAACTCGCGCTCCAATTGCGGCCACTTCTCGAAAAAGTCTGTGAACAGTCGCTTACCATACCAGCAGTCTCGGCGCGCGTATTCGCGCATCGACAGTTGACGCTCCGGCGAAAAATCTTGGGGCCAGCGTTTGTTATCCGCCTCAGTCCGGTCGTCTTTGGGAACGTCCTCGCCATAAAGGTATTTCACGGCTTGGTCCAGTGCGCGACGATTGCACAAGTAAGCAGTGAGATTAGCGGTGCAGTGAAACTCTTTAATGCGACACAACGTTTTTGGAATCCACTCTCGGCGCTCTAGTTCTTCCATCACAGTCTGCTCGAAGTAAGCGTTATGCGCCACGACGATTCTGCCATCCAAAGCATCCCAATTGAATTCTTTCGGCGAACCCACCCACGTGCTTTTTCCATCACATGCAGAAATTAAATAGGGGTCAAAAAGGTTGTGGCGGCAGTATTGTTCGGCGATGGATGTGCGAAGGGTGTATTTTAGTTTCCGAGAGAAGAACGTCTCGAAGTCGATGCATACTGCGTCCATAGTTGGTTTGTCGGGGTCCCCTTCACGCCGGGGACCCCGGTGGCGAGCCTGCATGTAACCCTTGCAAGGCTACTCAGGGCAATGGTTTACCGGGTGCGACCCAAGGTAACGCCAGTAGTCTGACGCCACACCTTGGCCTGAATAATCCGGGCCACTTGTCGGTTGAGAATGGGCTTGATCTTTTCGATCAGCGCACCCGTGAGAAAATCCTCTGACGGTTCGAGGACGGGTCCAGCCGCGACATCTTTCATCGATTCGGTGCGCAGACCGCGCACAAACGATTCGACATCCGCTTCCACCTCGTCGAGAAAATCCTGTCCGACTCGGGTGAACTTCGGTCGCATGCGGGCCGCGCAATTAAGCGCATGCTGCTTTAGCGCCGAACGATTCAGGAAACGAAGCGACGCCACGTCTAGCGTGTCAGTGCCGTTATTCATCGTTGTCCTCTCCGTCGTCGAAATCGAGATCGTCCGGGATTTCGAATTTCATCACCTTGTTGTTCACTGGAGATATCGGCGCACCGAATTCTTCCAGCCATTTCCGCGTGATGCGGACGCAATATTCTGACTCCGTGCATTGGCACTTGATCAGACGCGTGCTCTGCTTCTTCGTCGGGCGCTTGTTGGCGTCCAGCTTCGAATGCGGGTAGGGTCCGAGTTTTTCGTCCCACACCTTGCACAGTTCCGTAAGCTCTTTGCCTGCTACGGTGGAAGTGAGCTTGCCTTCGAGGCCCACCGCGCGAGCGCATTTGCCGAAGACCTTGTTGTGGCCTTCTTTCACGCCAACGACCTGATGCACCTGCTCGTGAACGAGCACGGGCAACACGCCGTAAGCATCGACGGTTTTTTCGAGATAAGGCGAGATGAAAATCTGGCCGACCTTATCGGACGACGCAGTTTTGCACCACGCTTGACCGAGCGTCCTGCTCTTTGCTTTGAGACCGCCCGTAGAGGGCCAGCCACACGACACCCGGACTTCCGGGACTTTATAACCCTTGTTTTCAAACAAGGGACGCATGAGAGTCAGGGCCGCGAGCAGCCATTCCTCTCGGGTTTGATGTTTCGGTTTGTTTTTCATAGTGCCATTAACTAGGCTCGCACACTATATCAGATAGTTTAAACGATGTCAAGAGGTGGACGAAGTTTTTTTTTCTTCGTCCACCCCGATGATTATTGGCCAGTGAGGACCTTGCGAACGAAGTCCAGCGCTTTCTCGCTGGTGCGTTCGACCGGAATGCACACCGGAATCCACGCGCCGTTGCCGCCATCGAAGGGTTTCCACTTCGTGGTGACCGCGAACACGTAAGACGGATAGCCGCCTTCTTGCAAGCAGCCCATTGCACGCGGCGTGAAAAAGGCGGTCTTGGCCACGGTGTAAGCCGTGCCCTTGAGACCCCAGATTCCGAGCGCGTAACGGTGCCCGTCCACGTCGTAGACGAACACGGACTTGTCATCCTTGCAGTGGTCAGGACGACGAATTGCAACGATGGCTTCGGCGAGCGCCTCGAAGCGCTTAATGCCGGAAGCTTCCTTGAGCTTCCACTCGTTGTAATCCGTGGTGCCGCCAGCCGCGCGGACCTGTTCCTCGGTGTCCACGATCAAACCGCGCGCGCCGCCTTTGACCTTCTCGACGAAGCGAGTCGGACGAAAGCCGAGCACGATCATGCTGACTGGAGGCAAGCCCTGCTTGGTTACGTTGCCAGTCGTCTTGTCGATGATCGGCGGCGTGAACAGCAAGGTGTTCTGGTTATAAACCAGAGAACCGGGCTGGAAGGTGTCCTTCAACTGACCGATGTTCTGCGAGATGTTCACGCGCGGAAAAATGATTTCCTTAAACTCGGGCAGCTTGTCACCAAGGACAAGGCCGCGAGGCGCGAGAAAACTGGGAGAAGCAACCGCAGGCACTTGAGGGACAGGTGCGGCCACGGTGGTCGTTGACTCGACGGTGACGCCAGATACGGGCGTCGCGTGTGTCTCTTTCTTCTCCAAGACGGGAGCCGGGGCCGAACCGGATGACGGGCCGAATTCTACGTTCATAGGTTTATGTGTTTATGTATCCAAGCCTAGTCCTTTTTGTCCGCAACAGCGCGGAGAAATGTGTAAGGGTCCCCTTTGGTGACCGCTCCACATTCCATGATCTCGGCTTGAAATTTTTCAAGGACGGCAGTTTTCTGCCCGCGAGGTGCCTTGTCTTTGATGGCATCCTCCAGCGTTCCAAACGGCGGCTCTTTCGAGAGCAGCGCGTCGTATTCCTTTTTGGAAAGATACTTCAATGCGATTTTGCGCAGCGCATCGACATCTTTCACGACACGATCCGCGCGCGAGGTCAGCACAAAACCGTTCGGCGTATCTGCGTCTCGACGAATCACGCGGTCAGTAGTCGCACTTCGATACGACTTGGCCCATACTGCCATGACGGCGGACAACCGCATCGCCATGCTGGTATTGTGCGGGTCTTGCACCATTGTAGGCGTGATGTGCTCTGGGATTTCCAGCGGATAAAACTTCTTGCCCACCTTCAGCGCGATAGCGAGAACCTTCTGGCAGCGTCCGATGTGGTCGCAAAAATTGCAGACCGGAACCATCGGGTTTGCCATGGACCAATCATTCTGCGCAACGAGACCGCGAGCCACACGAGCACGAGCCACCACCGCTTGAATCCGCAGATAGATATCCACAACCATGGTGCGTGTGATCAGCACGTGCGAAATTTCTCCGGTGTTCGGCTGCTTGAACCAGAATCGAGCCGACTCCAACGTCGGGTATTCTCGAAAAAGGCCGAGCACGTAAGCCATCCCTTGGAGGTTGTTCTCCGCTTTTTCCACGGGCCACATTCCGAATTTCCAGTCGAAAAGCTCGGCGTAGGTCCGGGTATGCGCGATGATGACACGGTCCACGTATCCTGCCGTGGTAGACTCTACGCCGTCAGAAAATTTGATTTTGTCAACGGCAAGATATGTTTCCAATAGCTCGATGATGGCCGGAATTACTTTTTCTGCTTCGGGCATCGGGTCACGCTCACTAAATCCGCCACCGTCATACATGGTGACCGCCTTTTCTTGCACGGCTTTATGACGGATAGCTTGCGCCAGTTGCAAGCGCTTGTCGTAAAAGTCGAGGCACTCGGCAGCGGCGTTCGCGTCTTCATCGTCCAGACGGTTGTCGTCTTCGCGCGTCTCTGTCACCTTGTGCGAGATCGTGCCGATGATCGTTCGAATATGCGTCGAGGGACGGCTCCGATAGCACGGGCACGCTTCCAACGATTGCAACGTGGAAGGTGAATACTCGTGATGCTTGCGTTCTTCAGTTTCGGGGGTTGGACTTGTCATAGCGAACGTCTTCTTCGTCGATGTAACACAGGAACCAATCGACACGTTGTTTATAGTTGAGGTAACACGAGAACACCGTCTTCTTGTCTTCTTCGTGATAAGGTGAGCAGTTGAACCAATCGAAAAATCCTAGGTCTTCGAGCCGCGATTGGAATCCTTGAAAGTCGTATCCCTTCTCGGTCTTCAGCGGGAAGACCACGAGGTCGAGATCGTCATTGCTGTGGCCTTTGTGCAGCACCGAGCCGCACATGCCCACGTGTAATCCGAATTCAGCGGCAATGGGTTCGATGTCCGACAGAAGTTTGAGCGCTTCGTAACGCTCCTAACCTTTATGCTCGTAAGTCTTGCTCACAGTTGGCCTTTAGCAGCCGCCTTACCGAGGAATTTGCGCCTGATGCACGGCTTGCTGGGGTCGATAGGTTCGTGGCGCGTGATGCTGGTTTTCTTGCCGTCCGGGCCGATGTTGTGGTAAACACACATCATGTGGTTTCGTCGGGGTGATTTGGACAATATCATAATTTATTTATACCCATCAAGCGGACAGGAGACGCCGGTTTTACAAGGGACCATTACCCTAAAATTTTCTTACGGATTGTATCGCGGGCGCGTTTTCGTTCAGGCAAACCTTTCGGGGACTGGCCGGAGACGTATTCTTGCGCCTCTGACCGGCTCAAACCCGTGGGCTTGTTGCGCGCCGTGCCGTGTGCAACTGCTTGCATCAGTCTATACTGTCGCTTGCTTACTGCTGGCATATTAAGTAGTGCCGCCAAAATGTGCCCGCGTCAAGCACAAATTGTCAGGCATAAGGTCTAAATCATTAAGGGCGTCAAGGTTGTTCAACTTTGTCTGTAGGTTCCTATGGACCTTGGTTTCCACCGTCTTCGCGGCGAACAAAATTCGGTAATGACAGATACTCCGGCCAACCAATCTATGGAATCGTCCGAACACCTGCCGCATGGTAACCGCCGAAAAACATGGGAACACGAGGCCGACGCGCGGATGGTTGCCGTCGAGGTCCGGCAGGTCAACCGCGATGCCGCCCGCTTCGTTGTTGACGATGATCAGCCGGGACTCGTGCCTCTGGAACCGGTCGATGTTTTTCTGGCGACATCGTTGACCGGCTGCGCTACCATCGATAAAACAGTCGGAGCTAAGTCGTTCTCGCAACGCCGCGATGGTTTCCGAGAAGTTGACGAAGATGCCGACCGAATATCCTTTTTCCATGTAGTCTCGCGCCAACTCAACGGCAATGGGCACTTTGAGCAATTCAATTTTTTGTCTGGCGCGGAGGACAAGAGTAAGAGGATGTTCTGGATTGGTGTCCCCTGATGCTTTATCCACCAAGCGTTGGAGCGGTTCCTCCATATCAGCGTAAAGCCGATCAATGAGATTGTGTTCTTCGAGGTCATATAATTCACTTGTAATTTCACGTTCTGGAAATCCGGGGATGTCGGCCACGGTCACGCGGACACCGCGCGCTGGAATGATCTGCTTGCGAATCTCAGCCATGACGATCTGCTGCTGTCCCGGCGTCACGCGCCATTGTAATCCTCGCATCGGCTCTTTGCGCACCCCATACTTGCAAGCCCACGAGTAGAATTTTTTCCGCCCGGACAACGGCATGTCAAAGTCGCCCGTATGCACGTCGAGAAAATAACCCATGGCATACATCTTCAGCGGGCTGCACGCAGCGGTTGCGGAAAGAACCAAGCTTCTGTTAACGTCGCGCCGAGAAGCAATCATCATATCGGCGTTCAACGAGTCGAGCGCGCCGCAACGATGCCCCTCGTCCCAAATCACCATCCCCACATTTGGGTGAAAATGAAACTCGCCATACTTCCACGGCTTCTTTTTTTCTTCGATGCAATGGATTCCCAGCGGGTGGCAATAGCACGGCTGGTAGTCGTCGAAGTTCACGACGCACTGACAGGAGATGCACTGAAAATAACGTCCTGTATGTAGACCGCTAGGCGGCGTTTTGTCCCATTTACCGAACGGTGTCCGGCCCGTCCTAAGCATCTCATAATTAGTTACACTTAGCGTATCCCCGAAATGCTCGGCGGCTCGGTGCCATTGATTGATTGCAACCTTTGGTGTCACAACGAGTGTAGGAAGTTGGAGGGCGTGTGACACAGCGGCTGCGACGTAAGTTTTTCCCGTCCCGGTGTCGGACAGATCAGCAGCCGTCCTGTCATATCGAAGGACTTCAAGCAGGTGTTCGACCGGCTCGTGCTGGTGAGGCCGAAGTTTTACTCCGAAGTCCATACGTCCGTCTGTCGCTTCAAGTCCGTGGGAAACGTGGTCAGATCGTGCGTAGTGAAGCTACGCTCGCGAAAGAGAACGTTGTTAGTGGGCTGAATCGTCAATCGTCCATTGAACAGACGGATGAACGAAAATTCTTTGGCCTGCTCGGGATGCGCGGAAAATCCATCGCCCACTGGGGCGGCAGAAAATAAGTATTCACCTTCATGCGCCTGCTTGCGCTTGGTGCGCACCAACACGTCGAGGCCGCGCAGGTAACTGTATTCGATCATCGTAAAATCCCAGCCGTAGCAATCCCACGTTTGCGCATCCTGTGGCGTCCAATCTACCTCCGATGGCGGATTGTCAAAAGCCAACGCATGCGGTGGAAGATTACGATATATCGCGCCATTTTCGAAAAGCACCGTGCAGCCCCATGTGCGGCCCGGATAACCCACGACTCCAAACCAGACTGCCGGGAGCCAGCCCCTCGGTTCTTTGTGCGTGTGCGTCGTGTCAATAAACACATACCTATGGTTCGGAAGTTCACCGACTAATGTGTGGCGCATTTTCGGAATCCGCTTTCGAAGAAAGTATCCGTCTTGCGTTTGATGACTCCACGATACTGACGAAGCCATTCGTCTGGTGCAAGCTCAGTGCCGTTCTTCTCATTTTCACGGTCCGTGTATTCGAACACTTCACCACTCAGGGTGCCCCGCAACAAATAAAAATTTGTCGGGTCGAACAGCACGCAGGCTTTGTCCGGCAGATAGAGAGCGCTCACGACGTTGCCTTTCATTTGAGCGTAGTGCGTCGAATGGAACAGGCAGAGATCGTAAATCTCGTCGCTGATGGTGTCCGCGTCAAAGTCATCCTTGCCGCGCAGACGGCAACACCAATATACAATTTTTTTGGCAATTCGTGCGCCCACCTCGGGATGCGTCTGGCCTTCCGGGCTGTCCATTTCTGCTTTGCCCAAATATCCGATGTCGTGACAGAAAATTGCAATCCACTGATGGAAGGTCGGCCAGCGGCCATACAGCCATCGCCATGCTTTCGCCACAGTCCACGGATGCCAGAGGAATTGATGCACCCCGAACAGAACCGATTTGGTTCCCGTCTTCATATCAGAATTTTGAGAGCTACATCGACCGCTTCGTCCAAAGTCGAAACGCGAAAGCCAATTGCCTCCCGAATCATTGGATGATCGTGAACATTGTCTGTCAGACTCCCAATTTGTCGTTCCTCGCCGGATACAGGATTTTCCATGACGCAAATAATGGGTGTCCGTTTTGCATCGGCCCACGCAATTTCCATTATGGTGCCGATGGAAATCTTTTTTGCGCCCAATAAATTAACCAGCAGCACGTCGCACCGCATGGTGTCGAACCGGTCGCGCGTCATAATGCCGCGCGAGCAGGACATCACTTTGTCTTCATAGGAGCCGGTGATTTTCTTTTCGCGGGCCAGATAGTCTTTCGCGCGCATGGGCGACAGTCCTTTGATGCCGAACGGCTTCAGGCGGTTGATAACATCATTTCGCCAATCGGTGCAGCCGGAAAACGAGCAGCCCGTAATTGGCCCGGCCAAGTAAACGGTGGAATTCATGTGGCTTGGACTGTGAATCGGTCGAGCTTCGTGCCCGCCACGAGCATCACGATTGCAAACTGTTCAAACGCCATCAGCGGATTCTCCGCGTGACAGTTGAACTTGATCGGTCGGGATTTGCCTTTCTCAAAGGCCCGTATCTTGTAATATAGTTTTTTACTCATCTGAAATTGAAACGTCTGGGGCGGTGTCAGCGTTGGAAATCTCTTGCAAGAATTGCGCGGTGGTGTAGAGCCGGGGCGACGGGCAGGGGCGAGGATCGTTCCAGATGACGCGCAGCTTGTTGTTGCTCGTCCGAGCCGCAATCTTCTGCGCCACGTCGCGATTGAGTGCGAGCGCCAATTGCTCGGACACGTCTTGAAGTTCTTTCGACTGCGGTGTGAGTTTCTTTTTGGCGAGCCGTTCGGTCCACGTTTCCATGGAACAGATCACATGCCAGTGGTCCCAATCAGGCAGCGCGCGAAAATGTTCCAATTCATTTTTGAATCGTGCATTGGTGATTGCGACACGCTGGGTTGCCTCGACTTCCTTGAAAGCCACGGTGCGGTTGTCGCAAGCCTTGAGCCAGATGTCCGGGTCGGTTCCGAACTGTGACCAGTCCACGCTCTTATCCGGGAACGCGCCGCGCATGCCGAGCGTGCGAACGACGTAACAGAAGATGGCGCGCGCGGGCGTGTATGGATATTTGTCGTTCACGTCGTTCTTGCCCCACTGCCCAATCTTCTGGAGCAGGTCGCGCATGCCGGGCAAGTCTTTGTTCTGCGTCGAAGTCACAGCCACCCCGGTGAGATAAGATGCCACACCATACATTGGGTCCGCAAAGCCGAACACCTTCGCGCCGATTTTCTCAGCGATGTAATCCTTGCCCACTCCCAGACTGCCGGAGAAAAGCAGGCAGCGACCGATAGGCCGACGCAATCCGGGCATCGGTTGCTCAACTGGCGCTTGAACCGGCATTGGTTCGGGGCCAACCTGAACCGATGGTTGATCGGCAGAAGTGCGAGCCTTCTGGCCGGGCAGCAATTCGAGGTCGGGATTATTGGTGAGGTCGAAGATACCCTTGAGGGCGGCAATTTCACCGCCCATCATGTTAGGGTCCATAGGCCGAGCAAGGGTGGGGTTCTGCAATTCGTTCATATTAAATAGTGCCCGGTTTTAGTGCCGTTGTCCGCGACTTTTTGCAATTTTGATGCGTCGCGTTGCCTCAGCCAAAAGCGAGTCCTGAGCCAGTTCCAGCAGGTGCGCGCGGGCGGTCAACTCGTCACCGAGCGCGGCCTTGTGCGCTTCGCTGGCTTCGCTCTGCATCAGCTTGAGGTAAAGCTTCTGCACGGCGAATCGTCTCCGGGTCACGCGGTGGTGATGCGAGGACAACTGTTCGAGGGTCAATCGTTTCGCTTTCTTGGCAAGCTTCGTCTCATGCGAGATGGCAGCATCCGTCAGGTATTCCTGAATCGGAGTGCCGTCCACATCCACGGCGTTGATGATCGGGGCCAGACTCGGGTAGACCTTCTGGCGGACCGCCATGCAGTTCTTGCGCATGCGATTGGTGATTTTGTTGCCGCAAAGAATTTCGACAGCAACTTCCGGTGGCATCCCGTCGATCTCGGCGGGAACAACTTTGGTGTTTTTATTTTTCATTTGAAATGGGCTTGCATCCGATTCCGCACTTGTCGCAGTGCTCACGATTAAAAAAGTTTGTCCAGCCGCAGTTGCCGCAACTCCAATACTTTCGCACCCACCGGGATTCGTTTACGGGACGTTGATACATAATTGGAATCATGGGCGGATGTTCCGGGCCGACATAGGGCACGATCTCAATGTGCGTCACAAACCGCGACGCGATGGTTGCGACGGGCGAACATTGCCCGTCAACGAAGACGTTAATCAAACCATCTCGCACGTCGATGTGGTCTCGCGGCCCGAGGACGAAATCCTTGATGTCGTGGTCCGTGTGAATTTTCAGTCGCATACGTTTTGGACAAAAAGCCATACCGCCCAGCCGACGAACAGACAGACCGCCACGATAGCGATGGCCGATTGAAAAGCGATTGGGTTTACTTCTACTTGCATATTTTCAACTCGGCCAGCCGACGCCGCGCAGTGTTGAGCCAACGACGCTTGGTGTGCGCGCTGGCATTCTCATATTGCGTGCCGATGACCAGCAGGTCGTTCACGCTCTCTTTGGTTTCGGCCTTCGCGATTTGCTGGCGAAGCCCCGTGTCAGTATTTTTCATTGCGACGAGTGTATCAGGTTTTTTCAGCTTGTCAAGAGACCATGCCGATTTCTTTTTTATACCATTCCGGCACGCCACGCGTAACGCCACGAGCGATCTGAGACCAGAAGTGTTTAAACAGAGTCTCTCGCACGGAGTCGGCTTCCTCGCGCTCCACGTCCGCGATAATTTCCTTGATGATCGGGCCGATGTCTTGCGGGATGCCTTCGATCTTGCCAGCCTCGCGCAGATGCTGCACCGCTTTGCGCCAGCGTGCTTCGGTGGTCAACTCTTTGATGATGTGCTGGACCACATCGGCTTGTGTCGGGTTCTGGACCTTCCAAGAGACCTTGTGCTTCTCTTTGAATTCGGCGCTCACAAATTTTCCAATCAGAACTTTCTTGTCGA